>Ga0210409_10006377_pt1 | contig 12283 bp, 13 predicted proteins | sample IncBWH17MmetaG_FD_161649 | JGI IMG/M metagenome (GOLD analysis project Ga0210409, IMG submission 161649) | Forest soil microbial communities from Barre Woods Harvard Forest LTER site, Petersham, Massachusetts, United States - Inc-BW-H-17-M | ecosystem: Environmental > Terrestrial > Soil >...
CCACCATCCCTGCCGGCAACCTGGTGGGAGTGCCCGCCCTCTGCGTCCCCAACGGCTTCGGCGCCAAGGGCGTTCCTACCTCGCTCCAGTTCATCGGCCGCGCCTTCTCGGAGCCGACCTTGCTGGCCATCGCCGACCGTTACCAGCAAGCGACGGACTGGCACCGGAAGAGGCCCGTCCTCCCCGCTTGAAGATGCCACCTATCCCGCTTCCGGCGGAGCTGCTCGACTTCCGGGGCAAGGCCGTGATCGTCACCGGGGCCGGTCGCGGGCTGGGCGCGGGCATCGCGGTGCGCTTCGCCCAGGCCGGGGCCTCGGTGGTGATGGGCTACCGGGAGAGCGAAGCGGGGGCCCGGTCCGTGGTGGAGACGATCAAGGCCGCGGGTGGCCAAGCCGTGGCCGTCCCCGCCGACGTCACCCGGAGGGCGGAGGTGGAGCGGCTGGTCAATCGCTGCGGGGAGGCCTTCGGCCGCCTCGACGCCCTGGTCAACAACGCCGGGGCCTACCCCCTGGCCCCCCTCCTGGAGATGAAGGAGGAGGAGTGGGACCTCGTGATCGACTCCAACCTCAAGAGCGTCCATCTCTGCACCCAGGCCGCGGGCCGCGCGATGAAGGCCCAGGGGCGGGAGGGGGCAATCGTGAACATCGCTTCCATCGAGGGCACCAACCCGGCGCCCCTGCACAGCCACTACGACGCCGCCAAGGCGGGCGTACTCCACTACACGCGGGCGGCCGCCCGCGAGCTCGGCCCCATGATCCGGGTGAACGCGGTCTCCCCCGGCCTGATCTGGAGGGAGGGGCTCGATCGCGACTGGCCGGATGGGGTCGAGCGCTACCAGCGGGCGGTGCCCTTGGGCCGCCTGGGCCAGCCCGACGACGTTGCGGACGCCTGTCTCTTCCTCGCCTCCCCCGCCGCCCGCTGGATCACGGGGGCGGAACTGGTCGTGGACGGGGGGGTCCTGACCCACACCGTCTACTAAGCTCTCAGGGCCGGAAGAAGAGCCCCCCCCGGACACGGAGGTCGTGCTCGGTCCTGCCCGTGAGGTAGTGATCGAGCACCAGCTGGTCACCGATTTCCAGGCGCGCTCCCACCCGGCCCAGGCTCAGCTTGAGCCCGGCCCCGAAGTTGAAGGCGAAGTTGGTGTGCACGCGGTCGGGGGCGTCGAAGGAGATCCCGCCGAAGCCGGCGGAGAGGAACGGCCGGAGCTTCGAGCCCCCGAGGTGGTAGATGAGGGCGGCGTCGTAGTCGAACGACGCCACCTTGTCCTCGATAGGCCGAATGGCCAGGAACGGGCAGGGCGCGCCGCCGAGGCAGCGGAAGGTGAACGCGGTGCGCTGGGTACGGGAGGGCTCCACCGCAAAGCCCGCCTCCAGCTGGGCGTGGGTGCCGAGATCGTAGCCGAATCGAAACCCGAGCAGGAAGCCCACGCCCAAGGAAACGCTGTGCGTGGTCTGGAAGTCGGGCGGCAGGAAGGGGGGGAACGCCTCCGCGGGCGCGGGGCTCAGGCAGGCCAGGCAGATCGGGGTCTGCACGTCCTTCTTGACGTCGAGGAGCGAGGCTCCGCCGAGGATCGTGACCTCGACCTTCCCCTCGGCGGCCCCCGCGGCCTCGGTTACGAGCAGGGCGACGATGAGGAGTCCAACGGGCTTTCTCACCCGCCCATCGTACCCGCTTCCGGGGCTAGGCGGGCAGCACCTCCTCGACCGGAGTGACCGCGGCCTGGTCCTGCTCTCCGGTGCGGATGCGGTAGACCTTCTCCACCGGGAGCACGAAGATCTTCCCGTCCCCCACCGTCCCCGTGCGCCCCGCGGCCAGGATGGCTCCCACCGTGGGCTCGACGAAGTGGTCGGAGACGCCGATCTCCAGCCGCACCTTCTCGCTCAGCTCCATCTTGACCGTGGTGCCCCGGTAGGTCTCGACCCGGTCCATCTCCCCTCCGTGGCCTTGCACGCGGGTGATGGTGAGGCCCCGCACCTCGGCCCGGAAGAGGGCCTCCAGCACGTCGTTCAGCTTGTCGGGACGGACGATGGCCACCACCAGCTTCATGCGCGGCCTCCTTCGGGTTTGAGGCTGCCCGCCAGGACCCCGACCGGGGCCGGGCTCTCCGCCGTGAACTCGGACAGGATGAGGATGGCGCCCTCGTCGCGGGCGTAGGCCTCCTCGCCATGCTGGCTCACGTCGAGCCCCAGGCCCTCCTCCCGGGTGGCGACCTTGAGGGGCACCACGAAGCTCAGCAGCTTGAGAAGACCCGCGGTCAAGACGCCGCTGAAGACGATGGTCACGGCCACGGCCAGGGCCTGAATGAGGAACTGCTTCGGGTTTCCGAAGAGGAAGCCGTCGGCGGTGCCGTTCCACGACTTCTGGGCGAGGATGCCGGTCAGGAGCGCCCCCATCGTGCCCCCCAGGCCGTGGGCGGCCACCACGTCGAGCGAGTCGTCCAGGCGCGTGCGCGCCCGCCAGAGAAGCGCGAAATAGCTCGGCAGGGCGGAGACCCCGCCGAGGACGATGGCGGACATGGGGCTCACGAAGCCCGCCGCGGGCGTAACGGCCACCAGGCCCACCACGATGGCGGTGGCGGCCCCCACCGCCGTGGCCTTGCCCGTCCGCCGCAGGTCGAGGAGGGTCCAGACGCAGAGGGTGGCGGCGGGGGCCAGCATCGTGTTCACGAAGGCGAGGGCGGCCGAGGAGTTGGCGGCGAGGGCGCTCCCGCCGTTGAACCCGAACCAGCCGAACCAGAGGAGGCCCGCCCCCAGGAGGGTGAAGGGGACGTTGTGGGGAAGGATGGCCTGGCGGGCGTAATCCTTGCGGGGGCCCAGGATCAGGGCCGCCACCAGGGCCGCTACCCCGGCGTTGATGTGCACGACCGTGCCGCCCGCGAAGTCGAGCGCGCCCATTCCTCCCAGCCAGCCCCCTCCCCAAACCCAATGGGCGATGGGGGAGTAAACGAGGAGAGACCAGAGGGTGATGAAGGCCAGATAGGCGGAGAAGCGCATCCGCTCCACGATGGCTCCCGAGACCAGGGCGGCGGTGATGATCGCGAAGGTGGCCTGGTAGGCCATGAAGAGCAGGTGGGGGATCGTGCCCTGGGGCTCGAGGCCGACGCCCTGAAGGAAGGCCCGGCTCACCCCTCCCAACCAGGGGGTGCCCGGGCTGAAGGCCAGGGAGTAGCCGAGGACCACCCAGGCCAGGCACACGAAGCCAAGGGCGGAAATGCTCATCATCAGGGTGTTGAGCGCGTTCTTCGAGCGCACGAGCCCCCCGTAGAAGAACCCCAAGGCCGGGGTCATGAGAAGGACAAGCGCGGTCGAGACCAGCATCCAGGCCGTGTCGGCCGCGTTCATCGGAGCACCTCCGCCCTCTTCCCACTCCCCCCTCCCAAACCCGCCTCGCGCAGCTGAAGCATGCTTCTCCCTCCTCAGACTCCTAACCATGCGGAGGACGAGCAAGAAGTATGCGCGCGGGACGGGGTGCGACCATCTGATTCGTAACTAATAGTGACAAAAGAAGTTATTGGCAAGAGGACCACGCAGCAGACAGACCGAGGGTCCGACACTTTCGTTGAACTCTTAAGGAATGAACAACAGGAGTGTAGGCCCCGGGAGGGGCTCAGCCCTTGAACCGGGCGGTGTCGATCCCGTGCTTGCGTACGCTGTAGGCCACGATGCGCTCCGTGGAGTCCAGGAGCCGCGCCGCCTTGGCCTTGTTCCCCCGCGCGCTCTTCAGGGCGTCGATGATGAGGTCCTTCTCGTAGCTGGCCAGGGCCTCGTCCAGGGAGCGCCGGGGCAGGGTCCCCGAGACCTCTGCCGTCTGGAGGGTGGGCGGCAGGTGGTGGGCGTGGATGACGCCCCCCTCGCAGACCAGCACCGCGCGCTCGATGCAGTTCTCTAGCTCGCGCACGTTGCCCGGCCAGTGGTAGCTCATGAGCATGTCGATGGCGGTGGTGGCGATGCGGCGCACGTCCTTGCCGTGGGCGGCCGCGTATTTCTCCACGAAGTGGTCGGCGAGGAGGGGGATGTCGGGCTTCCGCTCGCGCAGCGGGGGCATGTAGACGCTGAAGACGTTGAGCCGATAGTAGAGATCCTCCCGGAATGTCCCTTCCTTGACCGCCGCCTCGAGGTCCTTGTTCGTGGCCGCCACCACCCGCACGTTCACCTTCACCACCTGCACGCCCCCCAGGCGCTCGAACTCCCGCTCCTGCAGGACGCGCAGCAGCTTGACCTGGGTGGACCCGGAGAGCTCGCCCACCTCGTCCAGGAACAGGGTGCCGCCGTGGGCCAGCTCGAAGCGGCCCTTCTTCTGGGAGCGGGCGTCGGTGAAGGCCCCCGGCTCGTAGCCGAAGAGCTCGGACTCGATCAGGCTCTCGGGGAGGGCCCCGCAGCTCACCTTCACGAACGGCTTCTTGGCCCGGGGCGAGCTGTAATGGACGGCGTGGGCCACCAGCTCCTTGCCCGTTCCCGACTCGCCGCGGATGAGCACGGTGGTGGTGGTGCCCGCCACCTGCGCCACCTGCTCGTACACCTGCTGCATGGTCCGGCTGCTGCCCACGATGTTGTGGAGGTCGTAGCGCTCCTGCAGCTCCTGGCGCAGCTTGGTGTTCTCGTCCAGCAGGCGGCGACGCTCCCCCTCGATGAGCTTGTGGACCCGCACCGCCTGGCCGATCATGGAGCCCACGATCCCGTAGAACTTCGCCTCCTGGTCGTAGTGGCGCTCCTGGTTGTAGGGCAGGGCCACCCCCAGGGCGCCCACCGTGCGGGTGTCGACCTTGATGGGGACGCAGACGAAGGAGAGCTCCCCCCGTCCCGACTTCTTGAAGACCCCGGTGCGGTTCAGGAAGAGGGGCTCGCGGCTCACCTTGGGCACCACCACCGGCTTGCCGCTCTGGACCACGCGGCCGGTGATGCCTTCCCCCACCTGATAGCGGGCGGCGCGGGCGGACCCGGCCACGCCGGTGGCGGCTTCCACCGCCAGCTCTCCTCCGCCCTCCTCCCGGAGAACGATGTTTCCGGACAGGGTGCCGTGGCTCTCCTCGAGGATCTCGAGCACGCGGGCGAGGGAGGCCTTCAGGTTCAGCGTGGAGCCGAGGGTCTGGCTGACTTCGAGGAGATCCGAGAGCTTGCGGATGTCGGCGGGCGGGGGCATGGGTGTTCGGTCCCCATTATTACACTTTACAGAAGTGATGCTCCGCAACCGGGGAGCGACAGGAATGTCAGAGATCTAGCGCCCCCGCGTTCCCGGGGGGGTGGGTCCCGGCCGGCCTCTCCCGCCGGGGGCGGAGAAGCCGAAATCGGGCGAGAAAGAAACGCCGGAGGCCGTCGCCGAGCGAGCCTGGGTGAGGGCCTTGAAGAAGCCCTGGGCCATGAGGTCGTACCCGAGGTCGTTGGGATGGACATCACCCAAGGAACCATCCGCGAAGAAGCGGCTCAGGTCCCCGCCCTGGGCCATAAAGACCGCGTTCAGGTCGGCCAAGAGCGCCCCCTCTTGTGAGGCCAGGGCCTTGATGCCCGGGTTGATTTGGTTGATCCACAGGTTCTCGCTCGGGTTCACGGCGGGGTTGGTGGGGATGAGCGTGGCCAGGACGGGGAGGCTCTGGCTGGCCTTCACCTGGTCCACGATCGAGCGGAGGGAGTCGAGGGTGAAGCAGTTCGAGGGGGGGCCAATCTGGCAAGCTGGGTAGTTCCAGTCGTTGGTCCCGTAGTGGATGAGGGTGTACGCGGGGCGATTCCGGTACAGCCGGCCGGGGATACGGTCTGCGCCCTCGCTGCTCGGCGAGCCATCCTTGCCTTCGTTGTTCACTTGGGCCCGGCCGAGGTAGGGCCCGAGCAGGTTCTGCAGACGCAGGCGGTACCCGTTTCCGTCGCTCGACCCGAGGCCATTGGTGATGCTGTCCCCGAAGGCCATGTAGACGTTGGGCTGGTTCGAGCCGATCGGGAGGACCACGGGCAGGTTCACGACCCCGGTCTGCGGAACCTGGACAGCGACCGGGGGGCCGGGCACGAAGAACATGGGAAGGCTCTCGGTTCGGATGGCCACGGACTGGCTTCCCGCCTTCACGCCCATGACCACGGCCTGGCCCGTAATGGCGGCGGTCTTGGCGGAGCCGACACCCTGAACCACGACGTCCACCTGGGGCAGGCGCACCGCCTCGTTCGGATCCAGCACGCCGTTGCCGTTCTCGTCGTAGAAGACGACGGCGGTGACGGGGTAGGTGGGCTCGGGGGGGGGAGTCGGCTGGGTGGGGCCGCCCGTGCCGCCGCAGGCGACGAACGAGAGCTGGACGAAAGCCAGCAGGGCGTGGCGTCGGCGCGCCATGGGGTGAACAGAGTACCACACGCCCAGCCACGGTGCTCGGTCGCCCGGGCTCCGCTTGCCGGACAGCATTGGCGGGGAGGCGCGGCTCAGGCGCCGGCCGGGGCCTTGGCGCCGCGCGGGATGAGGTGGGCCGAGCGGTCGGGGTTGGGCAGCAGACGAACCCCCACGTCGTAGCTGGGATGCACCCGGCCCGAGGCCGGTTCCACCCGCACCACCTCTCCCCGCAGGCCCACCCGGGGAGAGTCGGCGGAGCGGATGACGAGGCTGACCTTACTCCCCACCGGCACGGGCTTCTTGAGGGTCATGAGCAGGCCCCCCTCGGAGACGTTCTTGACCCGGGCCGCGACGCGCGGGCCGGGGGCCCCCAGGGTGACGGATTGGTCGGCGGGCACGCGCAGATGGCGCCGGCGCTCCCCCCGCGTGAGGGTGATCCTGTTCTTCCCCGCCGCCTTCGCGCGATAGAGGCCCTCGTCCGCCTTCACGATCAGGTCGGCGGGCGTGCCCGCATCGTCGGGGTAGGTGGCCACCCCCCCCGAGATGGTCACCTTCGGCACCATCTTCGCGCGGCGGAAGCGCTCCTCGATTCGGCGCCGGACGCGCTCCGCCACCACGTAGGCCCCGGTGCCGGAGGTCTCGGGCAGGATGACCGCGAACTCCTCCCCCCCGTAACGCGCGGACAGGTCGATCTCGCGCACGCTCTCCCGGATCAGGGCGGCGGAGCGAGCGAGGATCCGGTCTCCCTCCACGTGGCCCCGGCTGTCGTTGACGCGCTTGAAGTCGTCGAGATCGAAGAGGGCGAGGGAGGTCTTCAGCTCGTGGCGCTTGGCGCGCAGGACCTCCTGGCGCAGGGCCTGCAGGAAGTAGCTGTGGTTGAACAGGCCGGTGAGGCCATCCGTCACCGCCGAGCGCTCGGTGCGAGCGTAGCTGGAGATCTCGATGACCTTGGGGTTCTTGAGCTCGCGGTCGATGTTAAGGAAGTAGTCGAGCAGGGCCACCCGCAGCCCGGCGTCACGGCCGAGCCGGGAGCGCAGCTGCTCACGATGGCTCTGCAACCGGCGCCAGTGGCGCTGGGCCTCCGCCTCCGAGAAGTTCAGATGGGTGAGGATGTTGAGGATCGAAGAGTAGAGGGGCGTGCCCCGGGCCCGGTGTTGATCCAGCTCCGCGAGCAGCTCCTCCTCGTGGGCGGGGCCGGCCTCCAGGGCATCGAGTAGGGACTGCCGGAAGGTCGAGGGATCGACCGGGGTCTTCAAGCCATGCCACCTTTTTCGCGGGGGCGGAGAACGCCAGACTGTATGATAGGAGTCGTCGTCTTGTCCAGCCCTCGGAGGTAACCCTTGAGCCCATTCCTGGCCGCCCTCCTGGGTCTCCTCGCCGCCGCCACCGCTCCCCCGGCCGAGTTGTACTTCGAGCAGGCCACCCTCACGAGCACGGACGGCAAGCCGGGCGGCCCCGGGGTTCACTCGAGGGTCTGGTGCTCCGGCAAGCGCATGCGGCTGGAAGCAGGAGACGCGCCCGCGGGCCCCGCCTTCGTGCTCCGCCTCGACACCGGAAAGGCGTATCGGCTCGACCCCGAGCAGAAGGTGGCGGTGGTCATCGATGTGGAACGGCTGCGGGCCCGCTCCCAAATGGACCTCTCCATGGCGGGGGACCTGATGGGGGGGGCGGAGAACGGAAGGGTGCGCACCGCCGCCCTCGGCACCCCCAAGACCATCGCCGGGCAGCCCTGCCATGGATACCGCATCACGGCCCCCTCGGTGGTGATGGACCTCTACGTGACCGAGGCCATCCCGGTCGGGGTGGACGCGTTCGCGGATTTTCTGGAATGGTCGGGGGCCAGCCAGTCCCTGGGGGCCCTGCTCAGCGAGATCCGGCAGCTCCCCGGCTTCCCCATGCAGACACGGTCACGGATCACCGTCCTCGGGCAGGTGCACGAAACCTCCTCCACCATCACCCGGATCCTGGTTGGCCCCCAGCCCAAGACGCAGTTCGAGGTCCCCCCGGACTACCGCCTGGTCCCCGAAACGCCCGCGCCCTGAACCCGCGCTTCACATAAGGAGATCGCCATGGGAATCCTCTTCTCCATCATCGGCAACGCGGTGGCGCTGTTCGCGACCACCATCGTCCCCGGGATTCGCTTCACCGGGGACTGGCTGCACCTCCTGCTGGCGGGGGCGCTATTCGGCCTCTTCAACCTGATCGTGCGCCCGATAGCCCTGTTCTTGTCCATCCCCGCCCTCATCCTGACCATGGGCCTGTTCTACTTCGTCCTGAACGGGATCCTGCTCTGGGTGGTCCAGTTCCTCCTGCCCGGCTACCACGTCCGGGGCCTCGTGGCCGGAATCCTGGGCAGCCTGGTCGTGACGGTCGTGAACTGGGCCCTGCACGCCATCTTCGGGCGTAGGTAAGGCCCTTAGACGCGGCGGGCGATCGCCTCCGCGATCTCGGTGGTGCCGGCGCTGCCCCCCAGATCGCGGGTGAGGGTCTTGCCCTCGCGCAGCACCGCGAGCACGGCCGTGTGCACCCGCCGGGCGGCTTCCATCTCCCCCAGGTGCTCTAGCATCATCACCCCGGAGAGGATCAGGGCCATGGGGTTGGCCTGATTGCGCCCCGCGATGTCGGGGGCGCTGCCGTGCACGGCCTCGAAGACCGCCGTTTTCTCCCCCACGTTCGCGCCCGGGGTCATGCCCAGCCCGCCCACGAAGCCCGCACAGAGATCGGACACGATGTCGCCGTAGAGGTTCTCGAGGAGGAGGATGTCGAAGCGGGTGGGGTCGAGCACGAGCTGCATGCAGCAGTTGTCCACGATGATCTCGTCGTAGGTCACGTTCGGAAACTCCCGGGACACCATCCGGCAGCAGTCCAGGAAGAGGCCGTCGGAGAGCTTCATGATGTTGGCCTTGTGGACCGCGCTCACCCGCTTGCGGCCGTGCTTTACCGCATACTCGAAGGCGAACAGCGCGATCCGTGTGGAAGCCCTCTCCGTGATGACCTTGATCGACTCCACCACCCCCGGCACCACCACGTGTTCGAGGCCGCTGTAGAGGTCTTCCGTGTTCTCGCGGACCACGACCAGATCCACGTCCTCGTAGCGGCTCTTGACCCCGGGGAGGGTCTTGATCGGCCGCAGGTTTGCGTAGAGGTCGAGGGTCTTCCGGAGCTCCACGTTGACGGAGCGGTGGCCCTTCCCCACCGGGGTCTCCGTGGGCCCTTTGAGGGCCACGCGATTGCGGCGGACGGAGTCGAGGACGCGGGCCGGCAGCGGGCTGCCGTGCTCGCCGATTGCGCAGGCCCCCGCCTGCTCCGTCTCCCACTCCAAGTCGAGGCCGGTGGCGGAGAAGACCCGCACCGCGGCCGCCGCCACCTCCGGCCCGATGCCGTCTCCCGGGATCAGGGTGATGCGGTGGCCCATATCAAGCCACCAAGTCGTCCTGCAGGAGCCGCAGGACCTCGTCCGTGGTCGCCGCCCGCTTCAGGATCTTGAGATCCTCGAGGCTGATCTTGCCCCGGGCGAGCAGGGTGTTGCGGAGCCAGGCCAGAAGGCCGTCCCAGTAGCCGTCGTCCCCGGCCAGGATGACGGGGAAGGGCTTCACCTTGCGCGTCTGGACGAGGGTGACCGCCTCGAACAGCTCATCCAGGGTGCCGAAGCCGCCGGGGAGGATCACGAAGGCCTTGCTGTACTTCACGAACATCACCTTCCTCACGAAGAAGTATCGGAAGGAGACGGTGGTGGTGAGGTAGGGGTTGGGCTGCTCCTCGTGGGGGAGCTCGATGGCGAGGCCGACCGACTCGCCCCCGGCCTGGAGAGCCCCCTTGTTGGTGGCCTCCATGTCCCCGGGGCCCCCCCCCGTGATCACGGTGTGGCCGGCCCGGGCCAGGGCCTGGCCCAGTTCCTCCGCCCGGCGGTAGTCCTCGCTCCCCGGCTGGCTCCGGGCGGAGCCGAAGACCGTGACCGCCCGGGGCACCTGGGAGAGCGTCTCGAACCCCTCCACGAACTCCGCCATGATGCGGAAGATCCGCCAGGTGTCCTTGACCGCGAAGTCCAGAAGGTACGGTCGTTGCTCCAAGCCCCACTCCCACAAGGGATTCCGCGATGATAGGCGACGCCGCCCTCGGAAATCAAACCCTCCTTCCGGGAACCCTTTTCCCGCCCCGGGCGTTAACGAGGTGGGTGACCGGCTGCCGCCGGTCCGGGGAGGGCGCATGAGGGGGGGCGGCATTCTCGGGGTGGTGCTGGCTGCGGGCCTGGGCACGGCGTGCTTCGTGGAGGTCCATAAGGTGGCGGACCCGCGGGCGGCCTTCGAGAAGGCGAAGGCGGAGGCCCAGCGCTATCAGGGCCAGCCCGGTCCGGGGCACGAGCTGAACGTACTCGTCTACGATGGCCACGATGGCGAGCTGGTCCAGGTCTCCCTCCCCCTGTGGCTCGTGCGCAAGCTCGACCGCGAGGGAGGGGACCTCGAGCTGGACGGGCCGGAGGGGCGCGTGAAGGACCATCTCCGACGCCACCTGCGGCTCCGGGACGTCGAGAAGGCCGGCCTCGGCATCTTGGTGGAGGTGGAGGAGGAGGAGAGCGGCGACCAGGTCCTCGTCTGGCTGCGCTGAAGGGTGCGGTCATGGTCCAATGGAGCCGAGCACGGCGGGAGATCGGGTCCGTTCCCCGGGAGGGCTCCCGAGTCGATGGAGCGGACAGCGGGCGACGACCGGCCCCCCTCCGACCGGGACCTCATGGTCCGGCTGGCCGCGGGCGACCGCGAGGCCCTGCCCCCGCTCATGGAGAGGCACTACCGGCGCTTGTACCGGATCGCCCTGGCCTACTTGCGGAACCCCGATGACGCGCTCGACGCGGTGCAGGAGACCTTCGTGAAGGCCTTTCAGAACGCGGTCCGGTGGGACGGGGCGTCCGAGGTCGGCCCCTGGCTCTCGCGCATCGCCGTGAACCACGCGATCGACCGCTACCGGAGGGAGAAGCGGCGGCGGCGGACCCTGACCCCATTCGACGACGAGGCCCGCGAGCTGCCGGCCACGGACCAGCCCTCGCCGGAGAGGACGGCGCTCGGTCGGGAGGTGGGGGTGAAAATCGCGGCCGCCCTGCGCGCCCTGCCCGAGAAGCAGAGGGCGGTGTTCGTGCTGCGCCACTACGAGGAGCACACCCTCGAGGAGATCGCGGGGGTCCTCGGGCTCAGCCTGGGGACGGTCAAGAGCAGCCTGCACCGGGCCATCCGGAGGCTGCGCGAGCGGCTGGCGGGCTTGAGCGCATGATGTTCGAGCACCTGCGGTCACGACGCCGGCTCCCCCTCCTGGCGGCCGGGGTCTTGGACGGCCCCGCCCGCGGGGCCACACTCGCCCACGTGGCTTCCTGCTCTTCCTGCGGGAAGGAGCTCGACGAGCTCAAAGCCGTTCTCCGCCTCGTCGCCTCCGATCCGCGGTCGGCCGAGCCTCCGATCCCCCTGTCCCAGCTCGTGACCCGGGTGGGGGCCCGCCTGGACGAGCTGGACCGTGGCCCAGTGACGGTTCGACCCCGGCCCTGGGTGGTCGCGTCCTGGGCGGGGGCGGCCGCGGTGGTGGCGGCGGTGGTCTTCCTCCTCCTTCCGGGGCGGCCCCAGGGCGGGAACGAGCGTCCGGTCGTCTCCGAGGACACGCTCCGGCGGCTCGAGCGCAACGTGGCCCGCGAGCAGGCCGCGCGCTACCTGGGCGAGGCGCAGGACGTGCTGGTGAGCGTGGCCGCCGCCCCGCCTCCCTGCGACCGCGAGAGGGTGGACCTGGGGGAAGCCTCCGAGCGAAGCCGCAAGCTTCTGACCCGCGGGACCCTGCTCGTGGACCCGGAGGGGCCGGCGGTGGCGAGCGCCCGTCCCGTGCTGAACGACGTCGAGCAGGCGCTTAGGGAGGTGGCCGCGCTCGAGTCCTGCGTGCGGGCGCGGGACGTCCAGAGGGTGCGGGAGGACCTGGCCCGGCGCCAGCTCCTGATGAAGATCCGGCT
>Ga0210409_10006378_pt1 | contig 12282 bp, 10 predicted proteins | sample IncBWH17MmetaG_FD_161649 | JGI IMG/M metagenome (GOLD analysis project Ga0210409, IMG submission 161649) | Forest soil microbial communities from Barre Woods Harvard Forest LTER site, Petersham, Massachusetts, United States - Inc-BW-H-17-M | ecosystem: Environmental > Terrestrial > Soil >...
TGATCAGCAACTTGGTGTCTTCGCAGACGAACTGGCTGACTTCGATACTCATCTTTCCCGAATGCTTTCGCATGTCGGTCATCTGCTGCCGGTTCTCTCTCGGCGGAATATTCAGCGACATTCCTTTCACGTAAACCGTTTGCACCCGCATGGGCTCGCGAAAGAGATCGCGCAGCGGGGTGCTGAATTTGAATTCCTGGATCAACAGAATCGGTTGCACTCCCGGCTCGTACGGATTGGGATCGGTGGCCCCGTAGATCTGCAAACCTGAACCGGAAACCTGCAGGCCATTGAGGATGAAGACGTGCAACTCGGCGAGTTCGACCCGGCTGTGAAAACGAGCCCTGAGAGTTTCGATCACGCGGGTTCGCAAAATCGGTTCCGCGCGCTTGAGAACCAGGACGACGCCAATGCCAACGATTGCCAGACAGACGATGAGGATTCCGATAATCCATTTCCAGCGGCCAGAGCGCCGTCGGGGTAGCGGAATCACGGTCGCTGTTTTTCCGGAATCGATTGGTCTGTTAGAGAGCGGCGATGCCATCGATTTTGGATTACATCAGGACAATACCGGACCAGCAATAGGGTATTTCCGGCAGAAAGGGGCTGGAGGCTCTATCACGCACGGCGTTCCCTCACAGCAAAGCATCAAAGCAAGACGTCACAGCAAGTCATCACAGTAAGACAATCGTGATGCCCGGGTTGCGGCGGCCCAGGTCGGAATCGTTCTTCAGCTTCGGATGCGATTGCAGAAGTTTCCAGGTGTGCTCGTCCGATTTCGACCAGTCTTCTCCGAAGATGCAGCCACGGATCTCGCCTCCCTGGGCCATTTCCTGCAATCGTCTCTGCACCACAATCCGAATTTCGCCCCCGGCTCCGGTTGAGCCGTAACCGTGAATCAGCTTGAGCAGCGTGGTCTTCTCCTGGCGGGCGAGCGCGAGTTCGCGCCCCAGGCGCTGCAGCGCCTCGTGCACCGGCGGCATATCGGATTTTAGGTCTACGGTTTTGATGGCGACGCCCTTCACGTTGGATGCGTGGGCTGCGTCGCTGGAGGCCTCGCGTCAGAAGCCTTCAGGTCGCTGATCAGGCGCTGGAATCCTTCCTGATAGGAGCCGTGGTTCTTCCAGTTGCTGAAGTCGGGGATGAAATACTCGCGAATCTCGCGGGCGGAATCTTTGCCGGTGTCGGCGTCGAAGCACTCCCAGTCGCGCAGGGTTTCGAAGGGCGCGAGACGGATGGGGAACAAGCACGCGCCGCTGATCGCGCACCTCGCGCTTGCGGGCCTTGGCGATTTCTGTCTTCACCCACTCGCTCTCCATGCTGTGTGGCGACAGGATCAGCAGCAGCTTGTCGTGCAGGCGGATGGCTTCGTCGATCTGCTCGTGGAGCTTCCTGCCGCCTTGAACGGACTACTGCACGGTGAGAATAACGGTGCCCGTCGCCGTAGTGTTGCCGGAGGTGCCCGTCACAGTCACGGTGTAGGTGCCCGGCGTAGTGCTGGGATTGACGCCTCCGCCTCCCCCGCCGCCCCCCCTCCACTGCTGCACGCGACTAAGCCTCCAATAAGGACCACGAGGAAGATGAGCAGACCAAGCCTCGCTCGCCAGCTACGACGGCGCGTCGGGATGCCCATACCAAATGCCAGGGCGAAGGCCAGGCCCGCGCTGTCTGTGGCGCGCCAGCGGACTCCTGGCCGCACCGGATATGTCAGAGCACCGCTCGTCGCTGCCGTGGTGGAGATGGTGAGCGTCGCCGTCCCAGCGTTGGCACTAGCGATGCTCACTGGGCTGGTCGAACCGAAGCTCAGCGTGGGTGGATCTTGAGCGCCAGTCGGGCTGGACGTAATCGTAGCCGTAAGCGTCACGTTGCCGGTGAACCTTCCGCTTGGGGTCACAGTAATTGTCGAAGTGTTGCCGTTGGTTGCGCCGGGACTGACGGACACCGCGGTACCCGCAACAGTGAAATTCGGCGACACAACAGCGAGCGCTTGCGCCACAGAGACTGATCCTCCAAAAGTGCTGTCACCGCTGTATAGTGCGGTTATTGAGTAGTTGCCCGCTGCCAGAGGGCTCGGATTGTAGTTAAGCGCGGCCACGCCGCCGGTGAGCGTAGTTGCCCCAACCGGTACGAGCCCGTTGAAGAACGTGACGGTGCCTGTAGGAATGTTGCTCCCAGACGGTGGGTTGACGTGGGCCGTCATCACTATTGGCTCGGCCGAGCCTACGGGCACGCTGAGGGGTGTCAATGCCACTGTGGTCGTTGCTGCCACGCGGAATGGGACGTCGCTGGTAAGCGTACCGCTAGGCGTCGTTACTGTTACAAAGTCTGCGGACTGCTGGGAAGACGCGAGCATCCTACTATTCGCGGACCCGCTTGGAACCACTGCGGTAAGCTCTGTGTCCGAAATGACCGTGAAATCTGCTGCGGTGCCGCTAATGTTGACACCGCTCGTGTCTGTCAAGCCGTTGCCAAGGATAGTCACGGCGCTGCCGACAGCAGCGGACGGGGGTAGAACCCCAACGAATGGTTTGAGCCCGACAGAAAAATTGAATGCCGTGCCACTGCCGCCTCCGCCCAGGCCGTAAAAACTTCCATCAGTCGCTTGGACCAGAGGCTGGTTATAATCGCTTCCACCTCCGCACGCCTGGCAATTCGCGAAGAGCGTGGTTAGAGTCGTTGAAAAGGTGATCTCGAAGATCGTATCGGTGATGCATGGCACAGCCGTGCACATTCCCGTGTGAGTTGTCCCGTAGAGGTTACCGTCGGTGCCCTGCACTAATCCAGAAGACGGATTAGCCCCATCAGCACAGTTGGGCTGAGAACAGAACTCGTAGAGAGTGGTGAATGTTCCGCTTGGTGTGATCTTGAATACCGTGCCGCACTGCACCGCTTGTCCGGATGCAGACGTGAAACTGCAAGTGGGACCGTTTTGTATTCCCCCTGTCAACGTCGTTCCGTAGAAGTTTCCGTCACTAGCCTGCACTAATGGCCCGTTGGGATTGCTGCCGTCTGCGCAGTTAGCTAATGAGCAGAAGTTGTGCAGGGTCACAAGCTGACCAGCCGGGCTAAGCCTAAAAATCGTTCCGAAACCGTTCGCTCCGCCACTGTTGGTTATTCCATAGAAATTTCCATCCGTGCCCTGCACTAATCCGTAAGACAGCAAACCTCCATCGGCACAGTTGAGTTGAATACAGAAGTTGTAAAGAATAGAGAACGCACCGCTCGGGGTGATCTTGAATACAGTGCCACACCCAAGCTCGTTCGGACACGATCCTGTTCCCCCTGTCAAGGTTGTTCCGTAGAAGTTTCCGTCGTTTGCTTGCACCAATGCTCCTATAGGGTCGGCACCGTCAACACAACCGGCTAGGGAACAAAAACTGTATAGCGTCGTCTCGCACCAGCCGACGCCCAGGTTAGTGCCGCTCGGACACCCGCCGGGTGATTCCGGGCTAAGCTTGTAGACCGTCCCCAAGCCACCATAGCCCGCGTGCAGTCCGCCCGATCCCCCATTTTCGGCGACCCCGTAAAAGTTCCCGTCGAGACCCAACACCAGCGCTCCAGACGGGAAAGCACCATCCTTGCAGAACCCGGCAGGGGTGGGATTAGGGCAGAAGCTATAAATGGGAGTCTGGCACCAGCCATTGGCTGTGTAGCTTCCAGCCGGACAGCCGCCGCTTGGCTCCGGGAAAATCTTGAAAACAGTCCCGCAAGTTGCAGCAAAATAGACATCTCCGTCGCAGCTGTTTGGATCCGAATTCCCGCCAAGAAACGTCGTCCCATAGAAGCTCCCGTCGAAACCTTGGATAAGGGGGCTGGAGGGATAGGATTCATTGGCACCGTTGAAGTTCCAGACTGTGAAAAGGCTCTGCACCGAAAAACCCGTCCCATCCGGCATGAGTGCAGAGGGAAGCGCTACTTCGTTGCCATTGCTACTTACGAAGATGAGCTCGGTGCCATTGCCGGGAGCGGTAATTGTCCCCGATGCGTCAGTCGCGGAGCCGCCCGTAAAAGACACTCTTCCAAAATCAGCGAGCGGGTCAATGGTGCAGGTTTGCGGAGTTGGACAGGTCGTCGTCGGCGCCTCGGCGATCCACTCTGCTGACGAGGCCGGTGCGCTGGGGACAGTAGCGACCCCGATACAGTTATCCTGACCGGTGTTTAGATCCGTGAGGGTGGTCGTGAACTGGGATGTTGACCCAACGTAACTCACTGTCCCATACATGACATCACCGGCAGAAACGGAAAAGCAGGGTTGCGGCGGAGAGTCTATTCCCGGCTGAACAAACTCATACCAAGCAAAGTAGCAGGGAGTCTTGCTACCGCAAACTGTTGCATCGCAACTGGCAAAAGTCCCGGTTTGTTCTACATAAGATGAGTCGGATCCGGGGTATCCATCGATTCCAACCCAGAATGATGCATCGGAATTGTTGGGCCTCTTGGTACACTCAATCGCCGGAGTTGTCCAATACCCGGTCACCCCTGTGAACGTGGAACCGGTCAAGGCATAGCCGCTCCAGTTAGAGTTGACTTCAGTAGTGTCGGCTTGGAGACTCCGCCTCGGCACGCGCGTGTGCGACCGCGGATGGATTGACCCATTGCCAGGAGCCGATCTTGGGGACGAATGATCACTCTGTGCTATCAGAGGAATCGCGAGGGCAAGAAATGCCAAGGTCACAGTACCCAGGGGCAATCGACTGGTTGCGAGCCTCATGTCAAGCCTCCACTCCCGGCCACTTCCCACCTTAGCCCCGCGACATAATCAGTTCCCTTTCGGGCCGGGACATTGCGCGGAATTATCCGTCTCGCATAGTGGCCTGTCAAGCCGCCGGGCGGCGGCGCGCGGTAACTACCTCTTCTGGCGGCTGATGGCTTCTCTTGCCTCTTTATCCGCCGTCCGCCTCCGCTCCGTCTCCCGTTTATCCCACAACTGCTTGCCCTTAGCTAGTGCCAGTTCAACCTTCGCTTTGCCGTTTTTGAAGTACATCCGCACAGTTGGCAGTCCTAGCACCAGCCCCTTGACCTGTATATACGAATCGGCTAGCATGTATATATCGGTAGGAGAGGGCGCTTATGGCTGTAACCATGACCTCAATCCGGCTCGACACCGACTTGGCCGACGAGGCCGTGAAGGTGCTCAAGGCAAAATCCCGCACCGATGCGGTTCACATCGCTCTGCGCGAAATCGTTGGGCTGAAGCGCTTCAAGAAGTTGATGAAGAAGAACTCCGGCAAACTCAAGTTTTCCGGCCTCGATGAGTGACGTCGTCCTCTTCGACACATCCGTGCTGGTGGACGAGGTTCGCACGGGCCGACATCGCGGGAGGATCGAGTCCGTGGACGGCCTGGTTCGGATGTCATCAGTGGTCCTCACCGAACTTCTGCGCGGCGTAACGGGACCGGCGGAGCACAAATTCCTCCGCAATCTGGCGAGAAACCATCCGATCTTGACTCCGACTGAAGAGAATTGGCTGGAGTCTGGCGACATCTTGGCCATGATCCGTGCCGATCGAGGTTTCAAGCCGCACAAACTCCGTGACCTGCATTTCGATGTTCTCATCGCCCTCACCGCTCGTTCTCACGGCGCCCGTCTCATCACCACCAACCGGAAAGACTTTGAGCTAATCAGCCGGTACCGCCAGATCAAGCTTGAGGTGTGGTGAGCGCCGGAGCGAAAAGGCAACGCCCAGTAATTCGCTTTGACCGAAGGGGCTGCCGGGCTTTGCCCGGCTTGTACGGCCGAGGGCGGCCGTACCTACATGGTTCTCGGCCTTACCTCTTCCGGCTTCGAATGGCTTCCCGCGCTTCCTTATCCGCCGTCCTCCGCCGTTCCGTCTCCCGTTTATCCCACAACTGCTTGCCCTTAGCCAGCGCTAACTCAACCTTTACTTTGCCGTTCTTGAAGTACATCCGCACCGGGATCAGCGTCAGTCCCTTCTGCTGTGTCTTGCCGATCAGCTTGCGGATTTCTTCTTTGTGCATCAGCAGCTTGCGGGTGCGCAGGGGAGCGTGGTTGTGGATGTTGCCGTGCTCGTAGGGACCGATGTGGGCGTTGAGCAGCCAAAGTTCGCCGTCCTTGACCAGGCCGTAGGAATCTTTGAGGTTGGCTAGGCCGCCGCGGACGGATTTGGCCTCGGTTCCGGTGAGAACCACGCCGCACTCAAATTTTTCCAGCAAGAAATAGTTATGTGAAGCGATCCTATTAACGGCGGCATCGCGCTGTCCGGAGGCTGTAGGCTCGCGCTTGGGAGATTTCTCCGGGCTGGGCTTGGTTTGGTGGGTGGACTGGCGAGCCATCGGTTCATCTTAACAGCGCAATCCGGCTCGCGGCGCCCGGAAGGTGGCGTTGCGTGAGCCGAAGGCCCGCTTCCCCCGTTGGGACTAAGACCAAAGAGTGTAACTGCCGTGCGTGCAATCACATCGGGAGACGAGAAGGCCGATGCTATAATCGCTGCAAAACTGTGCCGGTACGAGTGTGCGTTTGTGCGCCGAGGAGCCTTTAGTTTGCACTAACCTCGCGGCAGAGTCTGCTTGTCTGGCGCACTGTCCGGCCAAGACTGTTTGGCGAAGACTTTTGGATGAGGACTGACGAATGAGACGTCTGATGCCCGCGGCGGTTCTGCTGCTGGTCGTGTTTACCATCGTGCCTGCCATCGCCGATAAGGCAAAATCTGCCTTCCAGCAGGGCGAGGACGCCGAGGCTCGTGAGAATTACGAAGCCGCCTACAACTTTTATAAGCAAGCCTATGATCTGAAACCAAAAGACTTGCGCTACAAGGCGTCTTTCCAGCGCATGCGCTTCAAAGCGGCCGCCACAGTCGTGCATCGGGGGCAGAAGTTGCTCGACGATGGCAAACTGCAGGAAGCTGTCGCCGAATTTCAGAAGGCGGTGCAGATCGATCCGTCGCTATTCATCGCGCAGCAGGAGTTGAAGCGCACGCTGCAGCTTATTAATGATGCCGCCAACCCTCCGCCGCAAGCTGCGGGCCCGCCGAGCGGCTTGCAAAAGAAGATTAGAGAAGCGGCCGGCCCGGTAGAACTCGCTCCCATCTCGAACGTCCCCATCACAGTCAAGATGCTCTCAACTAAGTCCGATGTAGTATTCCGTACCGTCGGACAACTGGCCGGCATCAACGTCCTGTTCGATCCCGACTACACCGCTAGAGTGATCAACGTTGACCTCAATGGCGTGACGCTTGAAGAAGCGCTTGAGATTACGGCGCTGGAGTCGAAGACTTTCTGGCGCCCCGTGACCTCGAACACGATCTTCGTCGCGCAAGACAATCCCGCCAAACGTAAGGAATTGGAGCAGAGCGTCCTTAAAACTTTTTATCTTTCGAATCTTTCGCAACCCACCGAATTGCAGGATGTGGTGAACGCGATCCGCGCCGTCCTCGATGTGCAACGCGTGCAGCAACTGCTTTCGCAAAATGCGCTGGTGGTGAGGGGAACCCCCGACCAGATTGCGCTGGCGGAAAAGCTGGTGGAAGACCTGGATAAGGCGCGTCCGGAAGTGATTGTCGACATCGCAGTGCTGCAGGTAAGCAAGGACAAGTCGCGAACCTTGGGATTTAGTCCGCCCACCAGTGCCACGGTTGCGCTGCAAAGCAATATCAACACGACGACGCCAACCACCTCGACCACTGGAACCACTACCACTTCCACCGGTTCAAGCAGCGGCGGCCTGGAGTTGAACACGCTGGGCAATCTGAACGCCACCGATTTCCAGGTGACCATCCCTTCCGCCAACCTCTCGGCGGTGATGGGCGATAGCGATACAAAGATGTTGCAGAACCCGCAAATTCGCGCCCTCGATAACCAGAAGGCAACGCTCAAGATTGGTGAACGCGTGCCGGTTGCGACGGGATCGTTCCAGCCCGGTATCGGCGGCGTGGGTATTAACCCCCTTGTAAACACTCAGTTTCAATACCTCGACATCGGCGTAAATATCGACGTGACGCCGCACATCCATGGCGACCGCGAAGTGACGCTGAAAATTTCGATGGAAGTTTCCTCGGTGGTGGGCCAATCGAGCATCGGTGGCATTAGCCAGCCCATCATCGGCCAGAAGAAAGTTGAACATGAAGTTCGGCTGCGAGATGGAGAATCGAGTCTCATCGGCGGAATTCTCGACGATTCACAGACCAGATCTCTCGCCGGAATTCCGGGGTTGGCGCAGATTCCAATCCTTGGATATCTGTTTGGGCAAAGAACTCAGGATCATGCCGAGGATGAAACCGTCTTCGCCATTACCCCACACGTGATTCGCGGCACGACAGTCAGCGAGTTGAACCAACGCCCAATCGATATCGGGACTGCGAACACGATTGCGCTGCGGCACGTGAATCATGCACTTCCGGCTGTGGCTCCGGGGGCGGGACAAGCACCGTCGGCTCTTGGAACTCCAGCAACGCAACCTCCGACAAGTCAGGTGCCGCCGAATCCAGCGGATGCTGCTGCGCAGGGGGCGAATTTCCTTTTTGACCCCGGACAGATCACCGTGGTGAAAGGGAACACGTTCGTTGTGAATCTCATGATCTCCGGCGCGCAAAATGTGTATTCCGTGCCGGTGCAAATGAACTATGACCCTTCGAAATTGCAGTTAGTGAACATCTCGAACGGCGGGTTCCTCTCTCAAGATGGGCAGGCGGTGGCACTGGTGCATCGCGAGGACGAAACCAAAGGCGAGTTGCAGATTACGGCTACACGGCCCCCGGGAGCGGGTGGGGTTTCCGGAAAAGGTGCGGTTGTCACGATGACGTTCCAGGCCAAAGCGAGCGGACAAACTCCGCTCACCATTACTCGTGGCGGAGCGCGCGATCCAGGCCAGCAGGCCATTGCAGTAAATGGAGCGCAGGCGTCGGTGACGGTGCAGTAGACCGGGCCGTCTTCCGAACCTGAGAATCAAGATGATGCGGCAGAAATTCATTCATCGCAATGCCGGTGTTGAGCCGGGCTTTACCCTGCTCGAACTGATCATTGCGACAACGATCCTCATGATTCTCACCTCGATGGCTCTGCCTCTGGCGCGGCTGACCATCAAGCGCGAGAGGGAACGCGAATTGCGCTTCGACCTGTGGCAGATGCGCGACGCAATCGATCGCTATAAAGATGCAGCGGACCGCGGCGGCTTCCAGACCAAGGTGGACAGCCAGAATTATCCTCCTGATCTTGAGACGCTAGTCAAGGGCGTAGACGTGCAGGGAAAAAAAGTTCGCTTCCTGCGGAAGATTCCAGTAGACCCAATGACGGGCAACACCGAATGGGGCTTGCGCTCGATGCAGGATGATCCAGATTCCGACTCTTGGGGCGAGCAGAACGTGTTTGACGTTTATACGAAGTCGACAGGTGCGGCGCTCGACGGCACGAAATATAAGGATTGGTAAATTGGCAAGCAGGCTCAAAGCGGGGCGTGGTTCCGGATTTACATTACTGGAAATGATGATCGTGATCAGCATCATGCTGATCCTCATGTCTGTTGCGCTGCCTATTTATAACCAGTCGATTCGACGGTCGCGCGAGGCTGTGCTGCGCCAGGACCTCTTCACCATGCGCCAGGTGATCGACCAATACACGCTCGACAAACAGAAGGGCCCGCAATCTCTCGAAGACCTGTCCTCATCGGGTTATCTCAAAGTCATCGCCAAAGATCCGATGACGGGCGAGTCCAACTGGGAAGTTCAGCAGTGCGAAGAACTCGAGGCCGTCGATCAGCAGGAGCCCGGCATCTGCGACGTACACTCAGCGTCGAACGAGATTTCCAGCGACGGCACCGCCTATAGCAGTTGGTAGTGAGCGGCCACCGCCTGCGGATGAGCAAGCTTCTTCCTTCCTGAAGTCTTCCTTTGATCTGTCGTCATCGCGTGTTTGAAGTCCGACTCTAGTAGGTTCGAGTTATGGACTCTTTCCGGCATACCAGATAAAAACCTCGCATTCGTCACTGTGGGTGGCGAGTTCTAAAAAGCTCTGACAAGAATCAAGCCTTAGCCCTTTGATTACGCCGGGAGGAAGTATGATCTCGAAGACGGCAATGGTGTGCGCGTTGTTGGCGTTGGTAGGCAGCGTCCGAAGTTTCGCGCAGAGCGGACCTTCCGAATTCTTTACAGCGTGGCAGGACCGCATGCGCAGTACGCTGGCGCAACAACCAGCGTGGCCCATTCCTCTGGTTACGGCATCGTCGGGTCTGCTGCAAGTGGCTCGTACCGATATCGTTCGCCAAATCACGCCCGCTGAAACCGAAACCTGGAACTACGACAACACCAAGGGACTTGCGCTCGTACCTTGGTACAAGGTTGAGTTCGATACGCTGCCCCCGCCTTATATTCAACACAACTCCAAAGCCGAAGACGGGTTTGGCGATTTCTCAATGTTGCTGAAATATCGCTTAGCCGCGGGCAACGCTGCCCATGGCGACTATTCGGTGAGTTTTGCCGTCGCGGGTACTTTGCCAACCGGAAGCTACAAGAATGGAAGCCTCGCCGCAACCATCGCGCCCACGATTTGTGCCGGCAAAGGTTTCAGGCGATTCGATGTGCAATCGACGCTGGGTGTAATCCTGCCCGCCGGAGATACCGCGAAACTGGGTCGCGTCGTAGTTTGGAACACTGTGGGTCAGTACCACGCCGGCAAGTGGTTTTGGCCGGAGATTGAAAGCAACGCCACGTTTTATCATGGCGGCGCCAACGACGGCCGGGTTCAGAACTTTGTTACTCCCGGATTGATGTTCAGCAAATTCAAACTGGAGCACGACGAGCGCAACCGGCTGGCGCTGGTTTTTGGCGGCGGCATGCAGATCGCAGCGACACAATTTCACGCCTACAATCACGGTCTCGTGTTGACGACGCGAATGCTGTTTTGACCGGTAGACGACGAGAGATCGGTGCGTTGCGCCCACCACGCCTCAGGCACTAACATCTGTTCATGCCCGTTGAAGCGGAAATCAGTCAAACTCATACCTCCATTCGCGCCCCGCGCGGCAACTCCATCACATGCAAAGGCTGGCAGCAGGAAGCTGCGATGCGCATGCTAATGAACAACCTCGACGATGAGGTTGCCGAGCGGCCACAGGACCTGGTTGTCTACGGCGGTACCGGGCGCGCGGCACGCAGTTGGGACGCATACCGCGCCATCGTCGCGACCTTGAAGAATCTGGAGAATGACGAGACTCTGCTGGTGCAATCGGGCAAGCCAGTCGGCGTATTTAAGACGCACGATTACGCGCCGCGCGTTCTCATCGCAAATTCGAATCTGGTGGGCCACTGGTCGAACTGGGAAAAGTTCAACGAACTAGAGCGAGCCGGACTAATGATGTACGGCCAGATGACGGCTGGTTCGTGGATCTACATCGGCTCGCAAGGAATTGTGCAGGGGACATTTGAAACCTTCTCGGCGGCGGGCGAGCAACATTTCGGCGGCGATCTTGCTGGCAAGTTGATCGTCTCCGGCGGCATGGGAGGCATGGGCGGCGCCCAGCCGCTGGCCGCAACCATGACTGGCGCAGCTTTTCTAGGAATTGATGTCGATCCTGAGCGCATCAAAAAGCGCCTGAAAACCGGTTATTGCGACTTCATGGTCACGACGCTCGACGAAGCGCTACGCATTCTAAAAAATGCTGTACGCAAGAAAGAAAATGTCTCCGTCGGGCTCGTCGGAAATTGTGCCGACGTCATCCCAGAGTTGGCCGCGCGCGGCGTCGTGCCTGACATTCTCACGGATCAAACTTCGGCACACGATCCGCTGAACGGATATGTGCCGAACGGAATGACGTTGGCGGAAGGAATTGAACTTCGGAAAAGCGATCCTAAGGCATATCAGGAAAAGTCGCTCGATGCGATCGCGGCGCACGTTGAAGCCATGCTGCGTTTGCAGAAGATGGGATCGGTCACGTTCGATTACGGCAACAACATTCGCACCTTCGCGTTTCAGCGCGGTGTGACGAATGCTTACGATTTTCCTGGATTTGTTCCCGCCTATATTCGTCCACTATTCTGCGAGGGACGAGGGCCGTTCCGCTGGGTTGCTCTGTCCGGAGAAGCATCCGACATTCACGTCACCGACAATCTGGTTTTGGAGTTGTTCCCTGAAAATCGCATCCTGCGTCGGTGGATCGACCTGGCTCGCAAGCGCATCAAGTTCCAGGGCCTGCCTGCGCGTATTTGCTGGCTGGGATACGGCGAGCGCGCACAATTCGGCCTCGCCATGAATGATCTCGTGAAAAAGGGCAAGATCAAAGCCCCGATCGTGATTGGCCGCGAACATCTCGATTGCGGTTCGGTGGCGTATCATG
>Ga0210409_10006379_pt1 | contig 12280 bp, 9 predicted proteins | sample IncBWH17MmetaG_FD_161649 | JGI IMG/M metagenome (GOLD analysis project Ga0210409, IMG submission 161649) | Forest soil microbial communities from Barre Woods Harvard Forest LTER site, Petersham, Massachusetts, United States - Inc-BW-H-17-M | ecosystem: Environmental > Terrestrial > Soil >...
TTTACGTCCTGGCTTTCACCGACGGTTGAACGAAGCAACTTCAGGCGGTCCAGGCTGGAATCGCCTCCGGAAGAATCGACACCTCCGATACTGAAGTATTCGGCATCAGCATGGATAGTCCCGCGGCCAACGCCGCCTTTGCCAAGCAAATCGGAGCCAAATTCCCGTTGTTGAGCGACATGAAAGGCAAAATGCTCAAGTCCTATGGCATTTTGAAAGGCTACGACATCGAGCACGAAACCTACGACTTGGCCCTCCGCGCCAACATCGTCATCGACAAGCAGGGAATCATTCAGCTGATCGATGAAGGCGATGAAGCGGTCGACCCCAATACGGCGCTCTACATGTGCTCCACCTTGCACAAAAAGGGCGCAGCCAAGTAATTCCGTTTCATTCGAAGCGCGGGTGCTTTCGGCAAGAAGGCAACCTCTTCTTCGCGCGTCCTCTGTTCCTCGGTGAAATCCCTACCAGACTTTGCAAACTGTCTCCGGAGGTTTCACCATCGGTTGCCCCGCGCGGCACGAAAACGCCTTCGCGAATTCCGGCATGTTCACCACCACACCATTGATGCGGTATTCCGGCGGTGAATGCGGATCCGTTTGCGCGCGCACCCGCAAGTCCTCTGGGCGCTCGTTGGCGCAATCCCACTGCGCGTAGCCGATAAAGAAACGCTGCTCCGGCGTTAATCCATCAATGGCCTGCAAGGCCTTCCCAGCCGTTGCCGAGCCCCACGCCATATAAGCGAGGATCTCTCCTCCCAAATCGGCCACGTCTTCCCCCATTGTCAGCCGGCCATTGATGTGCACGTCTTCCACGACCACGTACTTCGAATACTGGTCGCTCACGCACTTCGTCCGTTCGTCGAATTTCTCCCGGTCTTCTTTCTTCCACCAATCCTTCAGATTGCCTTTGGCGTCGAACTGGCTGCCCTCATCGTCAAAGCCATGCGTCAGTTCGTGCCCGATGGTGCTGCCCGTATTCCCGTAATTCGGCGCATCGTCCAGTTTCGGGTCGTACAACGGTGGCTGGAGTACTCCCGCGGGGAAGTTGATGTCGTTCATTTGCGGATTGTAGTAAGCGTCGACCGTCGTCGGCGAAATCTCCCACTCGCCGTGATCCACCGGCTTGCCGATCTTGGCGATTTCCCGGTGGTGTTCAAACTCCGTGGCTCGTTGGACGTCGCCCAGGAATTCCGTGCGCACGATTTTTACCGCACTGTAGTCCCGCCACTTGTCGGGATACCCGATCTTGTTGCGAATGCCGTGCAGCTTCACCAGCGCTTGCTGCTTGGTCTCCGGGCTCATCCAGTCCAGTTGCGCGATGCGCTTCGCCATGGCGTCTTCGATGCGCCTCACCATGTCCAGCGTGCTCTGTTTCAACTCCGGCGAAAATACTTTGCGCACGTAAGCCTGGCCCAGCGCTTCACCCAGCAGGTAGTCCGTGTATTGCACGCAGCGCTTCCACCGCGGCTGCTGCTCCTTCACGCCGCGCAAGTACTTCCGGTAAAAATCGAAATTCTCCTGCACGAACTTCTCGTTAAGATACGGCGCAGATGTATCCGCCACGTGAAACCGCAGGTACGTTTTCCAATTTGCCAGCGGTTCGCTCGCCAGCCCCGCGTTCACCTGCTTGAAGAACCCCGGGTCTCCCACATTCAGGATGCCGATGGTCGGATAGTGCAATGCGCTGAAGTACGTCTTCCAGTCGAAATTCGGCGCCAGCTCCTCCAGCCCGGGAATCTTCATTTTGTTTTTCAGCTTGTAAGGGTCGCGCCGCTCCACCCGACCCATCGAAGCCATCGCCAGCGCCGTTTCCATGCGCATCAAGGTCTCCGCATTTTTCTTGGCAGTTTCTGCGTTGTCGCCCAGCAGCTCGAAGACTTTCTGCGCGTGCTGTACGTACCGCTCGCGCGTCTCTTTCGATTTCGCATCCTCTTTCGTGTAGTAGTCGCGGTCCGGCAGCCCCAGCCCGCCTTGATCCAGCGAAGCAATCACGCTTTCCGAATCGTCCGGATCCTGGTCTGACCCGCTTCGAAATAGAATGGACCGGTACCCGAGAGTCGTCATTTGAATCCGCGCCACCAGCGGCGCCAGCTCGCGTATCGAGTTCAATCGCGCGATCGCCTCCAGTTCCGCCTTGATCGGCGCCAGCCCGCTCTTCTCGATGCCCGCCTCGTCGGTGCAGGCAGCGTAGAAGTCCCCGATCTTCTGCGTTACCGCGTCGCGTTGATTCGAATTGCCAGTTGCCTGCTCCAGAATCCCCCGCAGAAAGGTGAGGTTGTCCTGATAAAGCTTCCCGTAAACACTCCAACCGGTCTGGTCCGCGGGAATGGGATTCTTTTTTTGCCATGTTCCGCAGGCGTACTGATAAAAGTTCACGCATGGATCGATGGACTTGTCCATCGAGCTCAAATCCAGGCTCGGCGAGTACGGCAGCGCCGGCTCATTCACGGTCTGTGCATTCGCCCTCCCCGCCAAACCAAGCGCGAGCAGAAACACTGCCAAGAAGAAGTTCTTCATCACTATTTGCCTCCGTCTGAAATCTCTTGCAGGCCGCGCGTGTCCTCAGAAAACGTCGCTGGCTCTCCGTTTGCCCGGCTCCTTCTTCGCTGCTTCTTCCACTTTCACCAGCATTTTTTGCAACTCCGCATGCGAAAAATAGTGCCCATTCAGGAAGACGGCCGCAATTTTCTGCGTGTTGGCGATATCTTCGAGCGGATTCGCCTCCAGCAACACCAGGTCAGCGGTTCTGCCCTGCTCGATGCTCCCGAGCTGGTCCTCCATCTGAAAAAACCGCGCCGGATTCAGCGTCGCAGTCTGCAACACTTCCAGTGGTGTGAAGCCTGCCGCCACAAACCGCTGCAATTCCTCATGCAGGCTGAACCCCGGGAAAATGTAAACTCCCGGCGGCGTATCGGTGCCCGCGAGAAATGGGACTCCCGCTCTATGCAGCAGTTGCACGACTTCCAGTTCTTTCTCAATGAATTTCTTTCGCGTCTCCAGGTCGTCGGTATTGAATTCCGCTTTGATTTCGTTCGTGAATTTCTTCCACGTCGCGTCTTTCCAATAGGCCGGCACATATTTCGCCCGTGCGTCCTTGCTGAAGTCCGTGACGTCGATCAAATTTCCCCCGCGTTCCCACACCAGCGTCGGACATTGCCACGTCTGATTCTTCGCCAGCAGCGCCGCCAGCGCCGAAGCCCTGTCCGCGTCGTAACTCGACAAAATTTTCCCCGTTGTCATCCCTCCCTTCAGGAATTCGTCCTCCAGCGGCGAGCTGCCCTCAAATATTCCGATGAGATGTTCGAAGCTGTGCATTCCCGCCGCCGACATTTCCGAGGCGCGCACCGAATCCGGCACGTGCCCTTCGAAGGGGATCTCCTGCTTTTTCGCTTCTTCGGCGATCGCGAACACCGCTTCTCGTGGAATCAAGGATTGCAGCTTGATAAAGTCCGCTCCGCGCCGCTTCAGCTCTCCCACCGCGCGCCGCCCGTCCTCCGGCGTCGCAATGGCAATCGAACTCGGGAAGCGCGGCTTCGGTCCATCCAGCATCGGGCCGGAACTCAGAATTCTCGGTCCGATCAGATGTCCTTCCTCAATTTCATTCCGCCAATTCTGCACCGTTTCCAGTTCGCTTCCCATGTCCCGGACGCTCGTGACCCCGTTGGCCACGAACAGCGGCAGCGAAATTTCCCGCGCATTCGGAAACCAGTCGCCGAAAACCAGATGTACGTGCATGTCCCAGAGTCCGGGAATGAGAAACCCGCCTTTGCCATTCACGCTGGGCGCGTTGCGCGGGTAGCGCACGTCCTTGCGCGCGCCAACGGCCGTAATCTGATTTTTTTCGATCACCACAACTTGGTCGCGCCGAATCTCCCCCGTGCGCACGTCCACGACATTCACATCGGTGATGACCAGCATCCCTTCGAGCGACCAGTGCTGCGCCGCGGCTGGCCGCCCTCCAATCAAGGAATCGCCCGCTAGGAAAAAGAGCAAACACACAGACGCCGCGAGAACAGTGCGACCAGCTCTCATGCGCTGCATTGTATCGGGAATCGCGTCGAAACGGTCCGCGAATCAACAGGTGTAGTGGCCGGACTCCAGGCCGAGATTTTTCTCTTCAGTACTTTGTCTTTTTTTATTTGTGGGGTGCCCTACCCTCGCGCTTCTTTACTAACAACGGTGAACAGAAGATTCCGATCGAATCGGGACTATCAACGGTCAACTCTTTTAATTTGCTACCGTCAACTCAATCGTCGCGGACGCCGGAATCCGCGCTCCGCCCATTGGCGTTTGATCAATAACCGCACCGTGCGGCCACTGCGGCGCCGTCACGTAATTCACTTTGCGCCGCATCTGCGCCACGTCCAGCCGGTGTTGCGCCTCAATTTCGTTCAATCCCACCAGGTGCGGCATCACGAAGGCAACTTCGCGCGGGCCCTGCGAAACCAGCACGTCCACCCGCGGCGTCGCCGCTCCCGCGCCGGGCTTCGGATTCTGGATCACTACCGCGTCCACCGGCTGCTCCGTCATCGTTACGCCGGAAACTTCGCCTACCTGCAATCCCGCCCGCAGCAATTCGATTCGCGAAGCGCGCAGCGAATTTCCTTCCAGCAGCGGAATCTGCAATTGCCGTTGTCCCAGGCTCAACACCACGTGCGCCTGCTGCGAAACTTTCATCAGCAGACCGGCCGTCGGTGTCTGCCGTATCACCACGTTTATGGGTTGTTCACTGTAGATGCGGTCGGCCACGCGCAACACCAGCCCGCGCGATTGCAACATTTGGCTGGCTTCGGAAACATTTTTGCCGACCAGGTTCGGCATCGTCACTTCGCTGCCGTGAATCGCGATGCGCATCGCCGTAATCGCGCTCAGGAACGCCGCTGAGGTCAGGATGAACGCCAGAAACGTCATCCGGCTCAGCCATTCCAGTCTTTCACGTAAAGTCATAGAGGGAATAGTCGACGGTTCTCAGCTGACAGTCAACAGTTTACAAATCCTTGCTGCGGAGCGCCGGCCGCAATTCACTTCTTCAAAGGAGGCGCGGGATAATCCGGGAGCTTGTCTTTGCTGGTGTCCGCGCGTTTTACTTCTAGCTCATCGAAAAGCAACGACGGGCTGATAATCGTCGTCGGCGCGCCGCCTGTGCGGTTACTCACGAGAGGGTCGTTGCCCACGGCGATCAAATCGCTGCGCAGCGCGCGAATGTCCAGTTCGCTGAAGACTGCGCCACGCACCAATTCCTCGTGCCCGTCTTTCGCGTACACGCGATAGAGCAGCCGCGGTGAATTGCCAGGGCCCAATGTATCGACTCGATAGCCATACGGCCGGCCTTGGTCGGTCACCATCTGAATCACTTTTCTCTTCAGCTCGTCCGGCGACTGCGCCTCCGAGCCCTTCACCAGGAGCACGCCGAGGCTTGGCCCGGGAAACGATCCCGGCGCCGCGCGCCCGTGGCCGTTCGAAGCAGGGAAATCGCGGATCGGTTGCCGTCCCAGCAAATAATTTGTCAGCATTCCGTTTTCCACCACGTTCACGGCTTGCGGTTTCACCCCTTCGCTGTCCACCGCGTAACTTCCCACCAGGCTCTTGCCCTGAAAATCTTTCAGCGTCGGATCGTCAATCACCGAAAGAAAATTAGGCAGGACGCGCGCCTTGTAGCTGGTCGCAAAGGTTCCCGTGGTGCGATTCGGTTTTCCCAGTTGCGGTTTGCGCCCGAGCACGTTCTGCCCAATCAAGGAAGCCACGACATCGTTCGCCGCATCCGCCGCGAACAAAACTGGCCCGCGATATTCTTCCTCGACAATCGGCGCTTGCCGCAGGGCCACGATGGTGTCCAGCATTTTTTTTGCGTCACTCATTAGAGCGTCGTGCCCCGGCAATTCTTCCGCCCTCGCCACCATGTACGCGGGGCTGCGACCCAGCCGCATGCCATCCGCGGCTTGTGCCGAGCCGTTCAATTGCACGCTGTAGGTGGTTTTCCCGGAACGCGTGACCGTGCCCTCGGAATTCACAAGATATTCGTTGACCGCAGAAAAGTGCGCCGAGGCCGTCACCGACTGCACATCCGGGTAATGCTTGTACAAACTCGTCACATCTTCGAGCGTTTTTCTCCACGCGGCTTCATCCGCTTGCAGGTGCGCGGTGGGCTCGACGGCAATCACCGGCGGGGCTTTCGCAAAATCGTCCACGGGATTCGGATCGGCGCTAAATTGTTTCAGCGCCGCTTGTTTTTCCGCGAGCGCCTGGCCCGCGTCTTTATAAGCACCGTCGGTGGCCAGCCAAATCTGGTGGCGGAGGGCGATGGGATCGTTATCGAGCGGCAAGAGGGTGGATTCGCCCTGGCCGCGGCTGTAAAAGCTGTCTTGCTTGTAGTCGCCGATTCGAACGACGACGCGAAGGACGCGAACGTGGACATGCTGATTTTCGCGAAGCGCGCCGAACACGGCTTCCGCGCCGAAGTCTTCCACTTCATTGACACGGTATTCGATGTAGTAAGGTGCTTGCACCTGATCCATTTTGAGCTGTGCTTTCGAACGATCCAGTTCCGTGAGGAGCGCTTCGAGGAGACCGTCACCCTTGGCTGCGTCGTGCGCCGCGACCATGGCGGCGTCGAGCGAGGGTTTGACTTCGTTCGAATCCGCAAATAGCGGGGAAGCGTTCAGCGCCAGAAAAACGGAAAGAAAGAATGCCGTCGATGACACCAGTGCACGCGATGCGTTCAAACGAGGAAAGCTTTTCATGGCTTCACCCCTGCACTGGCTGGCGCGTCTTTCGTGGCGGCGGTGTTTTCGAATCCGGGCGGTGGCAAGATGGGCGGGCGCTCATGTTCGTGCGCGCGCTTTTGCACTTCCATTTCGGAAAAGAGCATGGAAGGAGCAACGGCGGCAACAGGAACGTGTCCGCTTTCCGCGCCGCACACGCCATTGAACACGTGTGGCTGGTCTCCAGTGGTGAGAATGCGCGTCAATGCAGCCAGGGGCGTGCCGACAATGTCCACGCCACGGACCAACTCATCGGGACGGCCATCGGCGTAGATCTTGTAGACGATTACTGGGAGCACCTGGAACGCCTGCGGCAGGGAACGCTGCGTCAGGGTAAAACCGCCCTGGATGTCATCGAAATACAAACCGTAGGGCTTGTTTTGCTTCTTGACTTCGTCGATCAATTTTTGCCGCATCTGGGCGTCGGGAACCGTCTGCGTGGAGGTAACAATCAAATTTCCCTGGCGGCCCGTGGGCATGAGGCCCGGCTGGTTCCGGCCATGACCGTTCGATTGGGCGAAATTCTTGATGGGCATGCGGGACATCAGGAAGTTTTTCAGCACGCCGTCTTTGATGACTTCGACGCGCTGCGACGGCGAACCTTCATTGTCAAATTCGTATGCGCCGGCCAGCTTCACTCCGGCAATTTCGCGCGTGGTGGGATCGTCGGTGACGCTCAGGAATTTGGGCAGCACTTCCTGACCAATTTTTTTCGTAAAGGTCTGACCTTCTTCTTCATCGCGCTGGCGGTGGCCTTCCAGGCGGTGGCCAAGAACTTCGTGAAAAAATACAGCAGCGGCGCGCCCGCTCAACAACGCCGGCCCATCGTAGGGTTCGGCGACAGGGGCTTTGCGAAGGGCACTCAGGTCGGCGGCCATTTTGTCGATCTTGGCGGCGAGGTCCGCTTCGGCCGGCAAACCGGCGGCGGAAGGGGCCTGAAATGTTTCGACGCGCAGCAAATCCATGCCGTCTTCGGCGCGAGTTTGCGCTTCCATGACGAGGCGAGTCGAAGCGTTGGGAGAAACGAGGGCGCTGCCTTCGCTGGAAACCATGCGCGAATTCGAAGTCTGGACCTCCAGCACGACGTTGGCGTAATAGACTTCGGGGTATTTGCGAAAGGCGGCGGAAAGGCGCTTGATTTCGGCTTCCCAGGCGGCACGGTCGAAAGGAGCAGCGGCAGCCGATTCGCCTACGTGGGTCTGCGGCTTCTCTTTCGAAAAGTCGGGCGATTTGTCTTCTTCTTCGGCGCGAACCGCGGTGTTGGTTCGAACGTTGAGCAAGGACGGAACAGCGCGCTTGTATTCGCGGTCAGTGAGCTCCCACAGAACGCGAGCGATGGCGTCCTGGTCGTTGCCGAAGGGCAGGCTGCCGGAAGTGACTCCGCTGGAGCGGCTTTGCCCGTGGGTGTTGTCCAAATCGGGTGTGCCCACGCGCATGGTGACGTCCGCGTACCTTCGTTGCGCGGAGGTATTAGTTAGCAAGCTGCCGTAGGCCCCGACGAGAACGACGAACTCCTGATCGTAGACGGTGTAGCTGAGGTAGTAGGGCGCCTGCTCGGTCTTGCCGAGCTCGGTAGTGGCGCGGGCAAGCTCGGTCTGCATGGCTTTGAGTACGGGGTCGGGGGCGGAGGCAGGCGCCGCCGCGGGGGTGGAAGCAGATTTGCCATTTGCGGCTGAGGCCCAGGGCACGACGGCAAGCTGGGCGGCAAGGAGGCAGCACGCGGCCGCACGCAGGAATTCCGTTCCGCGGAAATGGTGACTTTCGCGGGTTCTTGAAGATTCAGAAATGGTCATGAAAAGTGAGCTCCCGGTACCACGGTCCATCAAAGAGTGTCCAAATCCAAGTGAATAGCGCAGAAGGCGAGTATGCCCTAGTGGTGCGCGTGGCGCAAATCAGGTGTTACCGAAGCGTTCACCACTCGCCAAGCGTGCGCCATTGGCAAATTCAGCAGCGGAAACCTGCTTGCGTCCTTCCAGTTTGACGGCCAGAAGACGCAAAACGGTTGCGTTGCCACAAGATACGAACAGCGAATTTCCTCCGGGAGAGAGGGTTCCTTCCGGCGCTGTCGTCGCCTCAGGATGCAGCCTGATGCCCTCTTCCTTAGACAGCGGTTCGCCGAACAGGTGGCAGGTCTGACCGCGAAACACGGTATATGCACCCGGCCAAGGTTCGAAGCCGCGCATGCGGTTGTAGATTTCTTGCGCGGGGCGGTTCCAATCGATGCGGCCATCTTCTTTCTTCAACATGGGGGCTTGGGTGGCTTTGGTGTGGTCTTGCGGACGAGGGGCGATGGACCCTGCTGCGAGGCCGCGAAGAGTTTCGGCCATGAGGGGAGCGCCGATTTCGGACAACCGGACTGATAACTCCGGCGCAGTTTCCGCAGGGGCGATTTCGATTTCGCGCTGAAGCAAGATATCGCCGGTATCTACACCCGCATCGATGCGCATCGTGGTTGCTCCCGTGCGCGTCTCGCCATTTACGATGGCCCAATTGATGGGCGCGGCGCCCCGGTATTTGGGAAGCAGACCAGCGTGCAGATTGATCCAGCCGAGTTTTGGAATAGTGAGGAGGCGCGCGGGGATGATCTGACCGTAGGCGATGATGACGATGGCGTCAGGGGCGAGCTTCTGCAGCAACTCCTGAGATTCCGGGGAGCGGATTCTTTCAGGTTGATGTACGGGGAGATTGGCGGCGAGGGCCACTTCCTTCACAGGTGAGAAAGAGACTTCGTGGCCGCGGCCGCGGGGACGGTCGGGCTGAGAGAATACCGCAAGAACGTCAAACTCAGGATTTGCGAGGAGATGTTTCAACGTGGGAATAGCAAACTGAGGTGTACCGCAGAATACGATTCGCAGGCGTTCCGGCACTTACCACTCGCCTTGTTTCCTGAGCTTTTTGATTTTGCGGCGGATGAGATCGCGCTTGAGCATGCTGAGGTGCTGCAAAAAGAGGATGCCGTTGAGGTGATCGATTTCATGGCAGAAGGCGCGGGCCAGCAGGTTTTCGCCGCGGATTTCGAAGGACTCGCCCTTGGCATTTTGCGCTTTGACAGTGACGAATTGCGGGCGAATCACATAGCCGCGAAAGCCGGGAATAGAGAGGCAGCCTTCTTCCTCGCGGACTTCGCCTTCCGCGTGAATCACCTCGGGATTGGCGAGAACGATCTTGGCTTCGGGGTTTTTTCCACCGGTCACATCGACCACGGCGATGCGCAGGCTCAGTCCAATTTGCGGCGCAGCGAGGCCGACGCCCTGCGCGGCGTACATGGAAGCGAACATGTCTTCGATGAGTTCTGCGAGCTCGGCATCGAATTTCTTGACCGTCGCGCCGGCCTTCTCAAGGATGGGGTCGCCGTACTTTACGATGGGGTAGATTTTCCGCGGAGGAGCGGACACCACGGCCGTTTCGCGGGCCGCAGCGGCAAGGGTTTTAGAACTCGTCGAGTTGTCGGGCATAGTTGTCGAAATTCCGCCGCATTTCGGCGAGGGAGTCTCCTCCAAATTTTTGCAGAAAAGCATCCGCTAATACAAGTGCGACCATGGCTTCACCGGCAACCGCGCCGGCAGGGACCACGCACCAGTCCGAACGCTCGTAAGCGGCTTGCACCGGCTGCTTGGTGACCATGTTGGTGGTGTGCAAGGCCTGACGCAGCGTGGAAATGGGTTTCAAGTACCCGCGGATGACGAGGTCCTCTCCATTGGTGATGCCGCCTTCGAGCCCGCCGGCGCGGTTGGTGTGGCGGCGGAAGCGTTTCGCGGATTTTTCATAGAAGATTTCATCCTGAACAACGCTGCCGTGAGAGCTTGCAATCGTGACGCCCTCACCGATTTCCACCGCCTTCACGGCCTGGACGCTCATGAGGGCTTGTGCAAGGCGTCCATCGAGCTTTTCGTCCCACTGCGCGTGACTTCCAAGGCCCACGGGAACGTCGTGCGCAATGATCTCGAAGACTCCGCCGACGGTGTCGCCGGCTTTGAGCACGGAGTCCACTTCTTCTTTCATCTTTTCCTGGATGGAAGCATCGATGCAGCGCAAAGGAGAATCGAGGTCGGTGCTTATGGCGCGGATTTTTTTCCACGTTGCGGGGCGTTCCGAGCGAACGTGGCCCACCTGGAGAGTGTGACTGGCAATCTCCGTGCCGAATTCGCGCAAAAGCAATTTGGCGAAGGCGCCACAGGCGACGCGCGCCGCGGTTTCGCGAGCGGAGGCGCGTTCCAGGATGTAGCGGGCATCGTGGTAATCAAATTTTTGAGAGCCGGCAAGGTCCGCGTGACCCGGGCGGGGCGCAACGAGCTTGCGCGCGCCGGGATCGTCTTCGGCGGCTTCTACAGGCAGGATTTTCTCCCAATTGGCCCAGTCGCGGTTTTCGATGCGGAGGGCCACGGGAGCACCTATGGTCTTGCCATGGCGAACCCCGGCGAAAATTTCTGCGCGGTCTTTTTCGATTTTTTGACGGCCACCGCGGCCATAGCCGAGCTGGCGACGGTGCAACTCGTGATTGATGAATTTCAGGTCGACCGGCAGCTGGGCGGGAAGGCCGGAAACAAACGCCAGCAGCGCTTGTCCGTGCGATTCACCCGCGGTGTAAAAGCGAAGCATGCGTGTTCATATCCTGACGGGAATTTGCGTGCAAGCCATGGAAAACAAACAGTGTAGCCGCCGCTGCGCGCGGCGTCCAGTAAGCCGGCGTGTTTTCCATCGAACGGAGGAATGTAGAGCGGTGACGAGTGTCACACCGAGTTCAAAAATTTGGGGGAACAAATGACTGGCAGCGGGCGTATCTCCCAACAGGTTGCGCACCTATATTTGGTGCGTCCGCGAGGGGAGGTGCTCGATGGGCGGTCTTTGGCATGATGCGCGATATGGATTGCGGGTGTTACTGAAAAACCCGGGGTTCACCGCGATCGCGATCCTGACGCTGGCTTTGGGGATCGGCGCGAACACGGCTTTATTCTCGGTGGTGAATGGCGTGCTCCTCAATCCGCTGCCGTTCCCAAATCCCGACGAACTGGTAGCTGTGTACGCGAAGTCCCCCAATTTCCAGGAAAGCTCGATCTCATATCTCAATTTTCTTGACTGGCAAAAAGACAACCACTCCTTCGGTTCTTTGTGCGCGTTCCGGTCGGATGATTTCAATATGACCGGCGCCGGGGAGCCGGAGCGCGTTCACACGCACATGATTTCCGCGAATTTTTTTGACGCGCTCACCTTGAAGCCACTTCTCGGACGCGCATTTCGCATCGAGGAGGATCAAGTGGGCGCGGGTCCCGTGGCCATCCTCAGCGATGGGCTTTGGAGCCGCAAGTTTGGCTCCGCGCAGGATGTCTTGAGGATGAACATCTCGTTGAACGGCAAAACGTACTCGATTGTAGGCGTAGCGCCAGGCCACATCACCGGGCTGAGCAACACGGATATTTTCGTTCCCATCGGCCAGTGGAACGATCCCACGTTTCGCGACCGGCGCATCAGCATGGGAACGAACTCGATTGGGCGCCTGAAGCCGGGTGTAACCATCGA
>Ga0210409_10006387_pt1 | contig 12273 bp, 11 predicted proteins | sample IncBWH17MmetaG_FD_161649 | JGI IMG/M metagenome (GOLD analysis project Ga0210409, IMG submission 161649) | Forest soil microbial communities from Barre Woods Harvard Forest LTER site, Petersham, Massachusetts, United States - Inc-BW-H-17-M | ecosystem: Environmental > Terrestrial > Soil >...
CCGCCAACCTCCATGGCATCGTTCCGGACCTCCTGACGACGGCCAAGGCGCTCGGTAACGGCTTCCCGTGCGCGGCGCTGCTCATATCAGCACAGCTCTGCGCGCAGCTTCCAGTCGAATCGCTCGGCACCACCTTTGGTGGCGGCCCGATGGCGTGTGCAGCGATCGAGGCAGTGCTGGAGGCGATCGAGTCGCAGAAGCTCCTCGAGCGCGTGCGTCATCTCGGTGCACTCATTCGTACAAGCTGCCTGGTCGGGCCGGTGTGCGCTCACCAGGGCGCGGGACTGCTCGTGGGACTGCGCACGACGCGCCCCGCGAAGGAGATCCACGCGGAGCTCCTCGAATGCGGCATCCTCGCCGGCACCTCGAGTGACAGCCACGTGCTGCGCCTGCTGCCACCTTTCATCCTCGAGGACGAGCACGTCGAGCTGTTGCGCGACGCGCTGCGCGAGCTGCCGCCGTGAAGCGCTTCGTGGACCTTGCGGAACTCACGCGCGAGGAGGTGCTTGGGCTGCTCGAGCTCGCCCGGCGCCTCGAGCGCAGGTGCGAGCCGCGGGCACTCACGGGCAAACTCCTGGGACTCATGTTCTTCAATCCATCGCTCCGCACGCTTGCCTCATTCCAGGCCGCCATGACGCGCCTCGGTGGCCAGTCCCTGGTGATCAATCCCGGCCAGGGCAGCTGGCAGATGGAGACGCGGACGGGCGTGATCATGGACGGCGTCGCTGCCGAGCACATCCGCGAGGGGATCCCGGTGCTCGCCTCCTACTGCGATGCACTCGGCGTCAGGATGTTTGCCGAAGGGCGTGACCTCGCGAGCGATCTCGCCGAGACCACCTTCAGCGCCATCGCGAGTCTCACCGACAAGCCGCTCGTGAATCTCGAGTCGGCGGTCAACCATCCCTGCCAGGCGCTCGCCGACTGGAAGACCCTCGATGACCTGGCGGTACCGCGTGCCGGACGCTTCGTGCTCTCCTGGGCGTACCATCCGCGCGCCTTGCCACTCGCGGTGCCCGCGGCGGCCCTGCACATGGCCGCCCTGCGCGGCATGGAAGTGATCGTGCTGCGCCCTGAAGGCTTCGCGCTGCCGCAGGTGATCATGGAGCGTGCACGGCACGCCGCTGCCGCCTCCGGCGGCTCGGTGCGCGAGACCAGCGAGCGCGCGGAGGCGCTCGCAGGAGCCCACGTCCTCTACGTAAAGGAGTGGGGCGCGACCGACCGCTACGGGGATGCCGCCGCGGATGCGCAGCTGCGCAGCCCGCTCCGTCACTGGTGCGTGCGCCACGACTGGTTCGCCGCCTCTCCCGAGTGCCGGGTGATGCATTGCCTGCCGGTGCGGCGCAACAGCGCCATCGCCGACGAAGTGCTCGACAGCGCGCGCAGCGTGGTGCTACGCGAGGCCCATAATCGCCTCCCGGCACAGATGGCCGTGCTGCACCAACTGCTCAGGTCCTGAAGATCGAAAGAGGACGGATGCCAACATGATTGCCCACCGCGGCGACCAGGCGCTCGCCATCCGCGCACTGAAAAGCGCCGCACCCTACGTCCGCATGTACAAGGGCAAAACCTTCGTCGTGAAGGCAGGTGGTGGGGTATTTGCCGAGATGGCCACCACGCGCGCGCTGGTCGAGCAGATCGGCATCCTGCATTACTTCGGCGTGCGCGTAGTACTGGTCCACGGTGGCGGCCCGCAGCTCACCGAGCTCTCGGCTGCGCTCGGGATCCCGACACGCATGGTGGAGGGGCGGCGCGTCACGGACGAGAAGTCGATAGATGTGACGGCCATGGTGCTGAATGGGCTCATCAACACGCGCCTGCTCGGCATCTGCCGCGACCTCAACATCGATGCGGTCGGCATCAGCGGCGTCGATGCGGGCCTGGTGCGCGCTCACAGGCGGCCGCCGGTCGCGCTCGCCGCCAACGGCGAGATGGTCGACTTCGGCTTCGTCGGCGACATCGACGCGGTCGACACCACGGTGCTGCGGAAGCTGCTCGACAACGGGCTCATGCCCGTGGTGAGCCCGCTGTCGGCGGACGAATCCGGCACGCTGCTCAACATCAACGCCGACACCGTCGCGGCCGCCATCGGCGCGGCGCTCGCAGCGGAGAAACTGGTGCTGTGCACCGCGGCGCCCGGGATCCTCGGCAGCGTGGACGACCCCGGCTCGCTCATCTCCTATACGGACCTGCGCGGGCTGAAGCGCCTGCGCGATGAGGGGCGGATCGCCGACGGCATGGCACCTAAGGCCAAGGCCATCGAGGAGGCACTGAGAGGTGGAGTGCGCCGTGTGCACGTCGTGTCCTATCTCTCGCCGGAGGGGATCCTCGGCGAAGTGTTCACCAACGAGGGCACCGGCACGCTCATCGTCGCCGACGTCGACGCGCTGAGTCCTGCCGAACAGCAGAGCCCGCCATGACGCGCCTGTGGGACAAGGGGGCGCCGCTCGATGAGCGCGTGCTCGCGTACACCGCCGGCGAGGACCATGCACTCGATGAGCGACTGGTACCGCACGACGTGCGCGCCTCGATCGCCCACGCGGAGATGCTGCATGCGCAGCGGCTGTTGTCGGCCGAGGACCTCGCCGCCATTCGCGGCGCCCTCGCTGCGCTCGCCGCCGAGCATGCAAGCGGCGAGTGGCACATCGAGCTCGCGGACGAAGACGGTCAGACGGCGCTCGAGCGGCTGCTGCGCGCGCGGCTCGGCGCGGTCGGGGAGCGCATTCACCTCGGGCGCTCGCGCAACGACCAGGTGCTCACCGCGCTGCGGCTGTACCTGCGCGATACGGTCGCACGCCTCAGCGCCGACGCTGTGAAAGCGGCCGAGGCGCTCGAGGCGCTCGCTGAGCGCGAACCTCACACGGTACTCCCCGGCTACACGCACATGCAGCAGGCAATGCCGAGCTCGGTTGCGCTCTGGGCGCGGGGCTTCGCCGCCGAGATCCGTGACGATGCCGCCGGTGTCGACACGGTGCTGCGGCGCATCGACCGGAGCCCGCTCGGTTCGGCCGCCGGTTACGGCACGCCGGGCTTGGCCGTCGACCGCGAGCAAACGCGGGAGCGGCTCGGCTTCGCGAGCGTGCACGAGCCGGTGACGGCGGTGCAGCTCTCGCGCGGCAAGGCAGAAGCGCAGCTGCTTTTCGAGCTCACGCTGCTGCTGCAGGACCTCGGCCGCTTCGCGGCAGACGTGCTGCTGTTCGCCACCCGCGAATTCGGCTTCATCGTGCTGCCGGAGGCATTCACCACCGGCTCCTCGATCATGCCGCAGAAGAAGAACCCGGACGTGTTCGAACTCATCCGCGGGCGCTCGGCCACTGCGCAGTCCTGTCTCCTCGAGGCGCTCGCCGTTTGTGCCAAGCTTCCCTCCGGCTACCAGCGCGACCTGCAGCTGCTGAAGTTTCCGCTGTTCCGCGGAATCGATCTCGCGCTAGCGACGCTCGACATCCTGCCGCCGGCCATCGCGGCTCTCGAGTTTCGCCCCGCAGCGATACGGCTCGATCCGGCCATTCACGCGGCCGAGGAAGCCAATCGGCTGGCGGTTGCCGAAGGCATTCCATTCCGCGAGGCCTATCGGCGCGTTGCCGCCAGGCTCGGCAAATAGCACCGCACGCAACGCCATCCGCGGGCAGCCGCGCGCGCGGTTGCAAGGCCGGCTCGGGCAGGGCACGCTGCGAGCGCGATCCAGGGAGCGCACATGACCAAGCTGTTGGGAATCTCAGGAAGCCTGCGCCGCGGCTCCTACAACAGTGCCCTGTTGCGCGCGGCCACAAAACTCATGCCGCCCGATTCAACACTCGAGGTCGCCAGCATCCGCGGCATCCCGCTGTACGATTACGATATCGAGGTGCAGGGCATACCCGCCACCGTCACACAGCTGAAGGACGCCATCGTTGCGGCCGCCGGCGTGCTACTGGTGACCCCGGAGTACAACAACGGCATCCCTGGAGTATTCAAGAACGCCATCGACTGGCTGTCGCGGCCGTCCTCGGACATCAAGCGGGTGTTCGGGGGGCGACCATTCGCGGTGATGGGCGCTTCGCCGGGTGGCTACGGCACGATCCTCAGCCAGGCGGCATGGCTGCCCGTGCTGCGTACGCTCGGCACCCAGGCGTGGTCGGGCGGCCGCCTGATGGTGGCGCGCGCCGCAAGCGTGTTCGATGAGTCCGGAACGCTGAAGGATGCAGCGGTCCTCGAGCAGCTGCGGCAGTTCCTCGCGGGCTACGTCAGCTTCGTGAGTTCACGGCCCCGGGCCTGACGAGAGGCTGGCGCGACGGCTAAACCTTACGCTGCGCCGGCGGTGGCGGCGTGTACTGATACAGCCAGGTCTCGGTGAGCGCCTGACCGTCGAGCGACAGGAAGAGCCGCAGGTTGACCGGATCGATGACGTCGTTGGCGAGCGCAAGATCGAACGCCACGCGCCATTCGCCGGGACGGGTCACGATGCGCCGCGCCGAGGGAATCTCGATCCGGCCGCGCGAGGCCGTGATCACAGGCAGCACGTGAGCATTCTCACTGAGCGCGACCAAGTCGCCGCCAGCGAAGTCGACGACGAACCGGCAGGCGAAGTGGCTGCGCTTCACCCCGACCTGGCCGCCGACGCCCGTGCGTGTGGCAATCACGGTCGCCTGCTTCGGGCCATGCGGGTTTTCCCGACACCAGTAGAGCCGATAGCCGTACAGGTATTCGACGCCCGCCTGCGGCTTGTCCTCGGGCGTCCAGAACGCAACGATATTGTCGTTCGTCTCATCCGGGGTCGGGATCTCGACCAGCATCACAGCGCCTTTGTGCCAGCTGGATTTCGGCTCGACCCATACGCTCGGGCGCTTGTCGTAGAACACCCCATCGTCCTGGTACTGCGCGAACTGCCGCTCGCGCTGCATGAGCCCGAAGCCGCGCGGTGCATCATCGAGGAAGCTGTTGACACGCACGTTGGCTGGGTTCACGAGCGGGCGCCAGATCCACTCGCCGGCGCCGTTGCAGATCTCCAGGCCATCGGAGTCGTGGATCTCCGGACGCCAGTCATCGGCGACGCGCCGGTCGTTCTTGCCGCACAGGAACATGCTGGTGGCGGGCGCGATGCCGATCCGCTCGATCTGACGGCGTGGATAAAGCGCCGAATCGATATCCATCAACATCGTGTCGCCGACGTCGATGACGAAGCGGTAGGCGCCGGCGACGCTCGGCGAGTCGAGCAGGCCGTAGACCGTCAGGCGGCTGGAGTCCTTCACCGGTCGCTCGAGGTAGTAGGCGATGAAGTCCGGAAACTCCTCGGGCTCAGCCAGGCCGCAATTCACCGCGAGTCCACGCTGCGACATGCCGTATTGCATGTCGCCGTCGACGGCACGGAAGTAGGAGGCGCCCTGGAACGCCGCGCAATCGCGCGTCCAGTCGGTATGGTGCAGGATGCGAAACCCGCCGAAGCCCAGATTGGCCGGAACCGCCGCCGGCCGGACTCCCGCGCGCGAGTAGTCGAACAGCGTCGCATCGAATGTGATCTCGCGCGCGGCACCGTTCACGACCTCGTACATCCGCACGGGCTTGTCGAGGGTGTACCCCGGATGGGCAAAGCGCACCTGGAAGCGCAGCCCCTCCTCCGCCCACAGGGAGCGCTCGTCGCGAAAACGAATCGCCTGCCAGTGATCCCAGTCGAGCGACGCAATGGCAGGCGGAAGCCGCTTGGCCGGAGCGACATAGGCCTGCGCGGCGCGCGCACGCGCAAGGCCTTTGAGCCGCGCGTAGTCGAACGGTGCTGGCGCTTCCTCGTGGGGCCCGCGCGGGGGATCGGCGGCCCCGCTCAACAGCCAGTCGGCTCCGGCAACGGTGAGCAGTGCAGCGCTCGAGCGGAGAAAGCTTCTTCGCGACATGGTGCTGGCGAAGCTAGACCGGCGCGGCGTCCGGCTGCACCTGGGGTGCAGCCTGCGCGAATGCCGGCAGGCTGTCGAGGTAAGCGCAGATCGCACGCAAAGCAGGATAGGGCCCGAGATCGCAGCTGAAACGCCGGGCGTTGGCCATTTGCGGCACGATGCAGACATCGGCAAGGGTGACACTCGTGCCGTACATATGCCGGCCGTCACCGCTCAGGCGGCGGGCGTCGCGCTCGAGGGCCGTCAGCCCCTCTGCGATCCAGTGTGCGTACCAGCCGTTCACCGCACTGTCATCCTGAGCGAGCTGCATGCGCAGATAGTTGAGCACGCGCAGATTGTTCAACGGATGGACGTCACACGCCACCGCGAGGGCGAGCGCGCGCACCTCGGCGCGCTCTGCCGGCGAGCGCGGCAGGAGCGGAGGTTGCGGATGCGTCTCGTCCAGGTACTCGATGATCGCGAGGGATTGCGTGAGCGTGTGCTCGCCATCGACGAGCACCGGGATGAGCCCGTGCGGATTGAGCGTGCGGAATTCGGCCGTGTGCTGCGCGCTCACCGGCGCGCGCAGATCCACAACGACCGTTTCCCAGGCGACGCCTTTCAGGCCGAGCGCGATGCGCACCCGATAGGTGGCGGAGCTGCGGAAGTAGCCGTAGAGCGTCACGAGATCTAAGCGCGCGCCGGCGGCGCGATCGTGTTGCGCAGCACCTCGAGTCCCTCGATGCCACCTTCGATGGTCTCGCCAGGGTTCACGGCACCGATGCCCGCCGGAGTCCCGGTGAAGATCAGGTCGCCGGCGCGCAGCTCATAGAGCTTCGAGAGCGCAGCGATGATCTGCGGCACGTCCCACAGCATGCGGCTGATATCCGACTCCTGGCGCACCGTGCCGTTCACGCTGAGCCAGATGCGCCCGCGGTTCACGTGTCCGGCGCTCGCCGGACGGATGGCCGCGACCGGCGCCGAGCAGTCGAACCCCTTGGAGGTATCCCAGGGCTCGCCGCGCTCCTTGGCGGCGCTCTGCAGGTCGCGCCGCGTGAGATCGTTGCCCGCGGCATAGCCAAACACCAGACCGAGCGCTTCCTGCGGCGCGACGTCGCGGCCGCCACGCGCGAGCGCGACCACGAGCTCGATCTCGTAGTGGAAGTTGCTGGTGGCTGGGGGATAGGGTACCGCCGCCCCGTTCTCCACCACGGCATCCGCCGGCTTCATGAAAAAGACCGGCGCAGCGCGCTCGGGGTCGCGGCCGAACTCACGGATATGGTCGGCGTAGTTGAGCCCGATGCAATAGATGCGGTGCACGGGGAAACGCTCGTTGCTCCCCGCTACGGCAACGCTTGGCTGGGGCGGCGGAGGAATTACGAATGCGGACATGGTGGGTGCCTTCGGGTCTCGGGTGAGGCAGATTGCCACTGCGCAAACCGCTAGACTAGCCGCGATGAGCATTTGGCGCGTCAGCCCAACACCCGAAGAGCTCACGGCGCGCGGCAGCCGCAGCATGCCCGGCTTCCTCGGCATCCGCTTCACCGAGGTGGGGCCGGACTACCTGCGCGCGAGCATGCCGGTCAACGAGCGGACCCATCAGCCCTTCGGACTGTTGCACGGCGGTGCTTCGGTAACGCTCGCGGAGACCGTCGGCAGCGTCGCCTCGATGCTGTGCGTCGACCCCGAGCGCTACCTGTGCGTCGGCCAGGAGATCAACGCCAACCATCTGCGCGGGATGTCCTCCGGCACCGTCATCGCCACCGCACGCCCCTTTCACCTCGGCGGCCGCAGCCACGTATGGCACATCGAGATCCGAGACGAGAGCGAGCGGCTCGTCTGTGTGTCGCGGCTCACCATGGCCATCGTCGAGCGCCGGCCGCAGGATCAATAGCACTCAGGCGGAGGTGCAGCATGTCGACCCCGACCCCCACTCCCCCCATGAGCGCCGAAGCGCCGCATGTCGATGAGTCACTGGTCACGTATACACACGTCATCTACGCCCTGCATGCGCTGGCGGTGCTGATCGGCGTCACCACTTTCCACACCATCGTCGGCAGCTTCGTAGGGGGACTGCCATCGATCGTCGCGGTGATCATGAACTACGCGCGGCGCTCGGCGACCCGCGGTACCTACCTGGAATCCCATTTCCGCTGGCAGATCCGCACCTTCTGGTACGCGTTGCTGTGGGCGGTAGTCTGCGTGCTGACAGCGGTCACCATCATCGGCATTCCGCTCGCCGTGCTCGGCTTTGCCGCGCTGGCAGTGTGGATCGTCTACCGCGTGGTTCGTGGCTGGCTCGCGCTCAAGGACGGGCGGCCTATGTACGTATGAAGTGCCTGTTGTGCGCCGTTGCGGCCGGCCTCGCCGCGTGTGCCGCGCTCGTGCTCGGCGGCTGCGGTCAGAAAGGTCCGCTCTACCTACCCGATAAGAAAGGCGGGGCGGCAGTCACGACGCCGGCGGCGCCATCGCCCGCGCCGGTGCCCGCCGGACAACCGCCGCAACCATCACCCGCACCGCAGCCCCAGAGCACCCCTGAGTCACCGCCCGCGGGCGCGGCGCCGCCACCGAAGAATTCCGCCACCGACGACGATCAGAAACCGAAGTGACGCGCGGCGGGCTGCGCCTCAGGTGCGCATCAGTCCACGCAGCGGTCTTGCCGAAGAGCTGTCGGGAAATATTTCCCGCTCGAGCGGAGCTGCGGGCAGCGCCAGGTGCTCTGCGAGGATGCCCTTGAGCACCGAGCGCACATCGAGCGTCGGAGCGAGGTCACGCCCCTGGTAGAGCGCGCGCGGGGATAGGCCCGGCCAATCGGCGATCACGCGACCGCCGGCGACGGCGCCGCCGAGGAGAAACGCCGCGGTGGCGGTGCCGTGATCGGTCCCGCGCGTGCCGTTGATCGCCGCCGTGCGGCCGAACTCGGTGAGCAGCAGCACGGCGGTGTCCTTCCAGACCGTTCCGAGCTCCTCCCGCAGCGTCGAGAGTCCCGCATCGAGCTCACTCAGGCGCCCGGCAAGCTGTCCCTGCGCCCCACCCTCGTTGGCGTGCGTGTCCCAGCCGCTGGTATCGAACACGGCGACTTTCGGGCCATCCTCCCGGCGCAGGAAGCCGGCCGCAGCGCGCACCACCTCCGCGTAGCGCGCCTTACCCTTCGCCGCGGGGGTCCCCTGCGGCGCCGTCATGCCCGCGCCACCACCTTCCCCGGACGCGAGCGCATCGGCGGCGAGCGCATCCGCCAGCCTGCTCGCAAGCAGCGCATCGCCCGCGTAGAGATCGGTGATGCGCGAGAGCGTGTCATCATCGGGTGCGACGAGCTTCGAGGCCGACCACGAAGTCACGGATGCAGGGCCGCGCATCACCAGCGGCACGTTCTGCCCGAGCGACACGCCCGCCTCACGCGCAGCCGGCGCGGGTGCCGCGGCGAGGGCGCGGTTGAGCCAGCCGGTCTGCAGCGCGTGCGGCCTCGGGGTGCCGTTCTCGAGCACGTCCTGTCCATCGAAGTGCGAGCGCTCGCGATACGGGCTCGCGAGGGCGTGCAGCACCGTGAGCTCGCGCGCCACGTAGCACGTGTGAAGGAAGACGAGCGAGGGGTGCAGACCAAAAAAGCCGTTGAGCGGCAGTGCGCCGCCGGCCTCGCCCGCAGGATGCAGTGCGAGCTCGCGCCGCAACTCCGCATAGTCGCGGTCCCCGAGCGGCGGCACCGATGCGAGTCCGTCGAGCGCTCCGCGCAGGATCACGAGCACGAAGCGCGAGCTGCGGGTGTCCGCGTGCGCGAACGCCACCTGCGCGCAGAGCAGCGTGCCGCCTGCGAGGAGTGCACCGCGTGTGAGGAATTCACGTCGTTCCATTGCCACCTCCTGCGGCAGCTCAGCGCCGCATGAACTCGGGCGAGGCGAGCAGCAGCGTGAGCGCCTGCGCCGCGCTCGCCGCATGCGCCACGCTCTCACGGGTCGACCGCCTGAGGTTCGCGCCGAGCAACTGCGGTGCAAGCTGCAGCGCATCGCGCCGATTACCCAGCCTGGCGCCCACCGCGTCGGCCCATTGAATGCGCTTCATCAATGCCGACGCGCCGTCCCAGTCGGCGCTGCCGTCTGGCCACCCGGCCGGTGATCCGGGCTGCCAGGTTCGCTGGCCGAGCACCTCGAACGGCGCGAGCGGCGCACGGTCGGCGTCGACCGGTACCGAAAGACCGCGGAAGCTCGACACCACGTAGTCGGCAGGCGTCTTGTACTTGGTGAGCGGTTCCAGCCACGCTTCGCGCGCATCGATCAGCGCACCGTAGACACTCGGCAGGTGTCCGCCGCTACGCCCAAACGCATCCGCGAGCCGCGTCACGGCCTGTGGCGGGGGCTCATCGGCGATGAAGTGGCGCGCGAGTTTGGTTGCGACGAAGTGCGCGGTGGCGCGCTCCCGTGCGAGGTCGCGCAGCACCGCCACGCCCTGCCCGAAGCCCTCCTCCGCGTAGCGCCGGCCGAGCACTTGCTTGGCCCCCGGCTCGTGCAGCTCGGGACGAAACACGAACCGGCCCGGCTCTCCCCCGCCGAAGCGTCCGCCGTCGCCGCCGATCGACCAGCCGGTGATCGCCTCGGCGAACGTGGTCACGTCCTTCTGCGTGTAGCCGCCGCCGACGCCGAGGGTGTGCAGCTCGAGAATCTCGCGTGCCAGGTTTTCGTTGATGCCGATCCGCGGCTTCTCGCGCCGCGCACGGCGTTGCGCTGCGGGCGAATTCGGGCCAACCGACAGGTAGTTGTCGAGATACAGCTGCATCGCCGGATGCATCTCGACCGCGAGCAGCATGTCGGTGAAGCTGCCGAGCACGTGGGGGCGGATAGCCTCGCGCTCGAAGCTGCCGGCGAGTCCGGCGAGAAACTGCTTGTCGATGGAGATGGCGAAGTGATTGGTCCAGAACTGCGTGAGCCGCTCGATGAATGGCCGCTCGGTCGCGACCGCATGCTGCAGGCGCGCAGTCACTTCGGAGGTGTAGATCGGGCGCAGGAATTGCGGCAGCCGCTGCTGCACGGCGTCTTCGGCCGCGTTGGCGGCGCTGGCTGCGGATTGCACCTTGCGCTGCGCCTGGATGTCGCGGCGCAACTCCAGCGCCTGCGCCAGGATCTGCGCCGAGCTGCGCAGCGGAGGTGCGGAAAGCGCGGGCGGCGGCGCTCGCAGCTGTGCCCGCAGCCACTCGCGCGCATCGCCACCGACGAGTGCGAGCTCACCTGGTCGGGCGCCGAGCCCGAAGCGGTTGGCAGCGATGGCAGAAGCGATGGACTCGGGCATGTGATGGAATCCGGGCTCACCTCCCTCTAGATAGCGCGTCCCGCAGCTGTGGGTTGACCGGAGCCGGCGCGGCCGCGTCCGCTATACTCGCGGCCCCCTTTCGATTTGACCTTGCATGGCGCGCAATCCCGACCTGGTTCTCGTCGACGGCTCCTCTTATGTCTACCGGGCGTTCCACGCAGCGCCCGCGGTGGCGCGCCTCGCGACATCGCGCGGCGAGCCGACCGGCGCCGTCCTGGTCGTCATCAACATGCTGAACAAACTGATCAAGGACTTCCGGCCGCAGCGAATCGCCGTGGTGTTCGATGCTCCCGGGAAAACCTTCCGCGACCAGCTGTTTGCGGAATACAAGGCGCAACGCCCCGGCATGCCCGATGAGCTGCGCGCGCAGGTGCCACCGCTGCTCGCGATCATCGAGTCACAGGGATTGCCGCTGCTGCGCGAGCCGGGAGTCGAGGCGGACGATGTGATCGGGACCCTCGCCTGCCGTGCGGCGCGCGCGGAACAACAGGTGCTCATCTCCACCGGTGACAAGGACATGGCGCAGCTGGTGAGCGATTCAATCACGCTCATCAACACCATGACCGACACGCGGCTCGACCGCGAGGCCGTCAAGCTCAAATTCGACGTCTACCCCGAGCAGATCGTCGACTACCTCGCGCTGATCGGTGACAACATCGACAACATTCCCGGCATCGACAAGGTGGGGCCGAAGACCGCGGCAAAGCTGCTCGCGCAATACGGCAGCCTCGATGGACTCATCGCGCACCTCGCCGAAGTGCCCGGAAGGGTCGGCGAGAACCTGCGCGCCGGCCTCGAGACCCTCGAGCTGTCGCGGCGTCTCGCCACCATCCGCACCGATCTCGATCTCTCGATCTCACTCGAACAACTCACCCCGCGAGCCCCCGACGCGGCCAAGCTGCGCGAGCTCTACAACCGGCTCGAGTTGCGCGGGCTGCTGCGCCAGCTGGAGGCGGGCGAGGGAACGTCGGCGCCGGATTCCGCGGCACCAGCAGCGAGCCTCGCACCGGCGGCTGTTGCGCCCGTGCCCGTGGCTGCGCCCATCGAGCGCCACTATGAGACCCTCACCAGCTGGGAGGCGTTCGAGCGCTGGCTGAACCTGCTGCGACAGGCGGAGCTCTTTGCGCTCGACATC
>Ga0210409_10006388_pt1 | contig 12272 bp, 8 predicted proteins | sample IncBWH17MmetaG_FD_161649 | JGI IMG/M metagenome (GOLD analysis project Ga0210409, IMG submission 161649) | Forest soil microbial communities from Barre Woods Harvard Forest LTER site, Petersham, Massachusetts, United States - Inc-BW-H-17-M | ecosystem: Environmental > Terrestrial > Soil >...
GATCAAATTGTTCTTGAGTTGATCAACTACGAGGCGGAGCCGCTTCAAGTCCAGGTGCAGGTCAAGGGTACGTTTGCTTCGATTCGTTACGAATCACCCGAACAAGTTTGTTGCGAAGCTCTCGCGCCGCATCTCGTCGATGGTTTCACGGAGTTCGTGGTACCGCTGGTGATTGGTGGCCGCGTTCATCTGCAAGCAGCAACGAGTCCGAGGAATGAACCCGCCAAGAAGGATCGATAGGAAGTTTCCTCTTCGCGCATCCTCAGTGCGGAGTTGGACTGATCATCTCCATGCCCCAAATCGCAGACGGACGCATGTACATCGAGGCGCGGAAATTTCCGGAGTCATCCCACGCTTCCGGAGTGCGGAACCAATAGCCCTTGGTTTCGTAAATCACGTGGTAAACGCCCCACGCGGTTTTGTAGGCTTCGTCCTTCATCCCTTCGCTCAGAAATAGGGAAGCCAGGCCAAACGTCGTTCCCGCCCAGACCTCTTCTCCCTGTTCATTTCCGCGCAAAATGGAGCCATCCGCCGCCATGCCGTTGGCCGCGCCCATTTCTCCATTGCCAAACTTCATAACGTTATTGGCAAAAATCTTCTTCAACGCCGAGACTTGCATTTCGTGTGGCACCAGATCGCCCAGGCCCGTCATGTTGGCGTACCACTGCCCTGCGAGCTGGTCGGCTTGAATTGCGTCCTTGGATTGATTGTCCATGTCGTAGCGAAAATATTGGCCGTTCCAAAGTTTATCGACATACGTCTTTTGTGCTTTGGCGAACATCCGGCGGTACTCTGCGGCAGCGGAGGTGTCTCCCAGCGTAATCGCGCTTTCTTCCGCCGCCCGCAGAGCTGCGAGCCACAGGTTGCCGCAATACGCGCTGATACCGTTCACCACCCAAGAATCGTAGGTCTGGTCCGGGTATCCGCTATTTTCAGGTATTCCACCGCCGCGATCGAATTGCTGCAGGTAGGTGATAGCCTCCTTCATCGCGGGCCACATTTCCTGCAAAAAGGCTTTGTCTTTCTTGCCGGTCAGAACGTAATCACGGTACACCATCAGCACAAATTTGGAATTCAGATCCTTCCAGTCATTGGTGTCTTGCCAGCCTGGTTCGTTGACGGAAATAAAGGGATCACCCTCCGGAACACCCAAATCGTGCGGCACCGCTCCCTTTTTCTTGCGTTTGTGCAGTACCGGCTCGCCGGTCTGTTGCGTTTTCCAAACCCACAGCCCTTGTTCCGGCCATTCGCGCGGCACTGTCGCCGCAAACTCCCGCAGTACTTGCTTGTCGATCTCTGGCCAAAATTTCAGCAGCGGCATTGAGCCATAAAAGCGAACGTCCAGGGTTCCGTAGTAGGCGTAGTCAAAACATTCGAGCAATGCGAACGTGGCGGGCACGGTGCGGTCGGAGTTCACCTGGCGTCCCCAAAACGTGCCGCCATCCGTGAGTGCGTACAGCTCATTGAAAAGCATGCCACGATACCAGGCCGGTTTGCTCTCATCCTTTATATACGGATTCTGCCAGGCAGCAATGGCGTTGCTCCACTCGGCCGCGTGCAACAAACCGTCGCGCGCGATGGCCCAGGAATTGTTTCCGTTCGCTCCGTAAAAATCCGTGTAGCGGCGGTTCCACTTGCGGCCCTGGCCAAACTCCACGACAGGGAAATCCCACGCGATCACCATGGGGATGATCTTTTTTTCACCGGGCTGTAGAGTGAACCTGACTGCAATCGCGCCGCCTATCTTCTCGCTGGCACTCACCCACGACGTATCGCTGTTCGCAAGCTTGCCATCCTTGGAAAACGGTACCCAAACGGCTTTACCATCACCATCGGCTAGAAATTCCGTTTGATAGGAAACTTCCACGCCGGGCGATTCCGGCGCAGCGATGGAGAATTCACCGTCCCATTCATTGCCCACGCCTTCGGCTCGATTGCGGTCAAAAACTACGCCCTTCATCGTTCCGGTGGCGCCCAGCGCCTCCTTTCGTGAGTGGTTCTGATTTCCCTGGTTCAAAACGGCCTGAAAATCGTGCGTGTATGTTCGAAACCATCCGCCCATGTTGGCCCAGGAGAGCAGCACAGATACGGTGACCACTTTATTTGTAGGATTTTCCGCATGCCACCTGTAAACCGCTACCGGGTAGCTGGATTCCTTGTAGTTGTCCGGGAGAATCGGAGAAAACTGCTCTAATACCACGTGGGCGGGAAATTTCTCCCATTTGTAGTCAAACCAGGACTTCGGGAAGAGCGCGGCGTATTCTCCGGCACCCACCGGATAGTCCCACTGCCAACTGGATAGTTCCCCGTTCTTGGGGTGATCGTTCATGAGCACTTGCGCGGTGCCCGCCGGCTCGCCCGCAACTTGCTGAAACATTGCGAATTGGTTGGCATAAACGGGAGCGTATTTGTGCACGGCAGCCTTGATGTGCCAGCGGGCGAAATCGCCTCTATAGGTGCGCGAAAATGTTCCGGCACCGAATCCGCCGACAGGGGCACCCTGCCAGTAACCGTCATCGATATCCGTTTTGTTTTTCCGGACGCCAGGATTCGTAAGCGGTTGACCGAGAGGCCGTCTCCATGCCGTTTTCGGGATTTCGTCGCCGACGCAGGCCGTCGACATCAGTGTGCAAAAACAAAAGATCACCGCCGAAAGCGACCGCAGATATTTCCTCATCAACCCTCCAAAGGGCAGTCCACTGGAAATGAGAGTTCAGTACACAATCCTTGCGGCTTTTGTTTCGTTTGCGAATTCCTGGATTGCGGACCTGACGTTTCTCACGGAATAAAAGTCGTGGTGTTACCGGCCGCCACTCTTCGCCGGTTCTTTTTGCGTCGATCCTGTCTGCCAATATTGGTTGAAACCTATGTAATCCGAGGGCATGTTCGCCAAAATCGTCCGACGTAGTTCGAGGATATCCACGCTACCCAGGTTCTTGTAGAGAACTTTGCCGTCTCCATCAAGTAGAACGGTATAGGGAACGGCCGATTCCCAGGTGGGATCAAATGCCGCTTGCAACGCGGCCGTATCGTTTGAGGCGAACAACAGGTTGCGGCTGGTGGCGTGTTTTCTCTCCAGCATTTTCAGCACGCCGGCTTTCTCGTCGGGCATATTGGCCGACACCGTGACTAGTTCGAGATCGCGGTCCTTGTACATCTGGTAGGTATCTTCGAAATCGGAGAATTCGTCGATGCAGGAACCGCACCAGGTGGCCCAGAAACTCACCAGCACCATATGTTTCGCTGGAGTTTCACGCAACCGTTTGAGGTCCGCCGCGGTCGCCATTTCCAGTTTCACCGGCTGCTCTTCTATCTTTCGAAGCGCTTCCACCCGGGACGCGGATTTTTCCTGCCACTTCGTGGAGCAACCGAAGACGCCAGTGTGTTCTACCGCCACTTCGCGATTCGCCAAAATCGCATCGATCGCATTGCGGGCGTCCTGGGTGTTCACCATCTCTTTGCGATAGCTGTTATCCATGCGGCCTTCGTAGCGTAGCTTGCGATCCTTGTCGAAGATGAACACGTGGGGTGTCGCCTGCGGACCGTAAGCGCGCGTGACCGATTGCGTATCGCCGTCGTAGAGGTACGTATAGTGTAGGTGCTTGTACTCAAAACGAATTTTCATTTCGTCGAGAGTGTCGCTGATATCGGAAGAATCCAACTCGTCGATGCGAATGGCTTTCGGATCGTTGGGTTGAATCGCCACAACCGCCACTCCACGGTCCCGGTAGTCCACTTCCAGTTGTTGGATGCGCTGCTCGTACATTTGCGCGATGGGACAGTGGTTACAGGTGAATACGACAACCAAAATCGGGCTAGCAACGTAATCGCTTAGCTGGTGAGTTTTTCCATCGACTCCGGGCAAGGAGAAATCTGGAGCGGATGAGCCTAACGCCAGAATCGGATGATTTGTTTGCCCCCAGGCTCCAAAAACGAGCAGCAACGTGAGAAACATGCGCCACATTTGCTTTGATTCTCCTTCCCGCAATCGTGAAGTATTGACTGCTATCTCAGCGTTAGAGCGATCTCATGAACTTATTCACGGCGCCGCGGAGAGCGCGGCATCCAGTACGCCGTCGATCCGCGTTTTGCCGGATTGTTTCGGAGCAGGTCGCGGTGTCACGTCCGCGTCCACGAGTCCCATGGCCCATTTAATGGCCTCTACGTACATTTTCTGGAGCCTGGGATCGTCCCAATTCTGGTCCACGTGGCCCAGCGTGGAGTAATAAACGCGTCCTTTTCCATACATCTTGGCCCAAGCGACCGCAAAATCGAGATCCTTGCGGTGGACGCGCGGGTTATTCAACTCCAGCTTGGATGCATCGAGCCTCATCAACACGCGCACCTTGTCTCGCGAGAAATCCTTCATCTGGTAGATCTCGTCTTTTAGCACGAATGACTTTGGCCACTGCTGCATGCCCGGAAAGGCCGGATCCTCCACGAGGATGGGAGCATCAAAGGTGCCCCACGGATGCTCGTCGAAGTATCCGCCGATCATTTCGCCGTACTCCGGCCAGTCCGTGAAGGTGATGGTGGCGCTGTGCACGCCAATGAACCCTTTTCCGTCGTCATGGACGAATGAAATAAGCGCGGCTTTCTGTTCCGGATTCATTTCCAAAGTGCCGCCGGTATAGAACAGCACAGCGTCGAAATCGTTCAGGTTCTTGGCGTTGTATTCAAGTTTTTTCTTGGTCAGTGCCTCGGTATCGGTCCTGATCGTTGTCGTCCACAGCCCGGTCTCGTTGCCGAGCCGCTCGATGGTAGCCATGGCATGGGAAACGGCTTCATGCCGGTAGCCTTTTTCTTCTCCGATAACCAAAAGATGCTTCTTCGGCGGGGCAGCCATCTGCGCATCGCAACGGCTACCAAGTCCCATAAAAAGGATGAGCAACACCGCAGGTAGCATCTTCACTTGTGATCCTCCACGATTTCACGCAAGGAAAATTATTTCCGATCACCGAGCCATAGAATTGCGTTTGCGAACAACTTATTTTGTGTGGCGTCCGAATAAATGTTTTCTCCATGGAGCCCGTGACCCATGTTCATGTAGATCATCCGGTATTTCGTGTTTGTCCAGACCACCGGAAGATCTCCTTCCGGGATGATGTCCTTGACGCCGATGGGATAGTTGGAGGGATCGAGAGTCACGAACACGTGAACATTTTTGTCTAGACGTGGACTGGGCTTCCACAGATACCATTCGTTCGCCGGCGACATAAAGCTCGCCGGAAGATCCTTGGTCAGAGGACTGCTGCGGTCATCCACAACCAACTTCGCGGGAAGCGGTGGCCAATTGTTGCTGTAAAACACCGCTCCGCCGAGGAAATCCACAAACCACGGCCACTTGGTCGTCTTATCGTTGTAGCCGGCAACGTGAAAACCGATCCAACCGCCGCCATTTTCCATATATTTTTCGAACGCCGCCCGTTGCTCCCCATTCTTCGGGAATTCGTTCAGCCACAAAATCAGGTTATACGGCTTTAGATCCTTGTCGTTCAGCTTGCCCCAGTCCGTGGTGGCGTCAAATACAAAGTTGTTTTTTGCTGCCAAATCCCGATAGAACGCGAGGGCGTCGTTGGCCGTTTTCACATGATCGGACTCAACATCCGTGGAGTAGAACGCCAGCACTTTGAAGGCGGGCTCTTTCGCAAAAGTTAGTCCAGCGCAAACAAACGCTAATAGAGCTGTCGCAAAGAGCACGCGAATCCCGGCGTTTAGCCAGGGCCGACGACTCCTCTTTCCATTGAGAGTTGCTCGCATCATTTCCTGTGACCCTCCTGGCCGGCGGCCCAGAAAATAGAATTCTCAAAGAGCTTCGTGAACGACGGATTGTTGAAGTGTTCCGGGCGATGGCCCATGAAAATGTAGATGTTCCTGGCCTTGACGTGCTCGTTGGTCCAGACCACTGGATGGTCTCCCATCTTCAGATCCGTGGAAGGGGTATAGGTTTTTTCGTCGACGCTGGCCAGCACATGAACGTTGGGGCGCGGCGACGTGTCGTAGGTGTACCACTCTTCGTCATAGATCACGAATGGCGAGGCGATCCCTTTCATCGCCGGATGATCCTTGTCTTCAATCGTGACCGAACCGGTTACAAACGTGGCGATGTAATTCTTGAAGCGTATTCCGCCCATGAAATCGTGGAACCATGGCCACATCTGGAAACCATCGAATTCGCCTAGAAGCGTAGCGTGATGAAACCCGATCCACCCGCCCTTACCTTGTTCGATGTACTTGATGAACGCAGCCTTGGCGGTGTCCGTCCAATTGTAGGGAGGATAGTTCAATTGAATGAACAGATTGTATTTTGCCAGAAATGCATCGTCGATCTTGTCGGTATCCTCGATGTAGTCCACCGTGAAATTATTCTCGCTGGCCAGTTTCGCCAACCACATCTTGGCGGCGTCCACAAACGGTTGATGAATTCCGCTATGCTCTGCAATAGCGACCACACGAAAGGCGGGACTTTTGGTTTGCGCAGCAAGGACACCCTGCAATGGGAATAACGTCAGCGCGAGCAACAGAAGGCGCGCCAGAAGATTGTCAAGTGAGGACAGAAGGGTTTTGGACATATCAGTGCGTGTGAATCGCCCCTTCCGGCGCGGACAGCTCTTTCGCGGACATCGTCGCGTCGAATTTCAGGTTGAAGAATCCGACCATCATTTCATCCCAGCTCTGCTGTCCCCAAATTACGGATTTCGTCGGATCAGGGTTTTCAGGATTATTCGGCGAATTATCGAAGTGCGCCGTGCATTCAATCTTGGTGCCTTGGGGCAAATCAATCGGATCCACGAGGTTGTACCACAGCTGCCAATGCCAGTTGTAAACCGGCACGCTTAGGATGGTCTCCTTCTTGCCGTCGGGGAAGACCAACCTGTATTCAAAGGCTTTCCCGCGCGAGTGCATGTGCGGGTGCAAAGCTACGAGCTTTACGTCCTTGCGTACTTCAAACGTCGCGTCCACCTTGTAATCCGGATCGCCCGGGGGAATCTTGAACGTTCCGTTGGAAGCCGAAAGCGTCAACACTCGCTCTTTCGGAGGTTCCTTTGCAAAAACCAATCCGAGCTTGGTCTGGTCCGTCGTGGCTTTGCCGTTCGGCGTGTAGTGCACTTCAAATACGATGTCGGAGCCTGCTTTGATCAGCTTTCCTTCGCCGGGATGCAGAATCTCGGCTGGCTGGCCGGGCGCATACCCGACCAGAAAGTCGCTCGGCAGCGCACTCGCGTCCTTCTTTTCGTCAACCTTTGCGGGCGGTGCAATAAAGAATACCCCCGGCTTCTGGTCCTTGAAGTAGTTCGATCCCGGCTCCCGAAGATACGCAATGATGTGGTGCACCACCGCGCGATCCGTGGGCCGTACTTCCAGCATCTGCACCCATTTGTCTTCCTTGAATCCCGTCGGAATGATCACATATTGATAGTCCATCACTCCCGCAGCAGGAACCGAAAAAGGTTTCGGCAGCTGGAACACCATGTCTGGCGCGGGGATACCCCAACCCTCCGTAAAGGTTTTCAGCGGCGGAGGCATATCTTCCGCAGCGCCTTTCTGCGAGCCTCCATTCACCCAATACACCAGCGTTCGGATTTCGTCCGCGGACAACGAGCGCTCATTTGAAAAATGTCCGTAGTGAGGGTCGGCAAACCAGGGCGGCATGATTTTTTGCGAGACTACCATCTTGATCGTGGAAGCCCACGGCCGCGTTTCCTCATAAGTGAGCATCGAGAAGGGCGCCGCCTCGCCTGGCCGGTGGCAGGTCTGGCAGTGTTTCTGCAAAATCGGCGCAACGTCTTTTGTAAACGTAGGAGGAGGGTTGTCCGGCTCTTGGCCGCGTAGGTCGCCCGCGCAAGACAGTCCCACCAGCAAAATGGCGAAGCTTGTAGCCAAGCGTTGCATTACTTCCATTTGTCCTCGCCTTCCACAATCGTGATGTAACGGTCAATAGGAAGATCTTTGAAGCGCTGTGTCTCGCCACCTGGCAGCGGCCATTTTACCTCAAGACAATCGATTGTTTCATGTTTTCCCAAGCCCAAAACGATGCGCGGGTCGTGGTACGAGAGGTAGCTTCCCCCGCCTACCTTCACGCGCCTGCGCTTCAAATCGCCGGCCTGGTACGTGACCGCGGCGCCGATAGCATCGGGATTGGACTTTTTTCCGACCAGGCGAATTCCCAGCCAGTGATTGCCTCTGCTCGCATTGTTGCGAAGAAGCACGGGCGCGCCATTGTTTACGGAGATCAGCACGTCCACAGCGCCATCGTTGTTGAAATCACCAAGCGCCAGTCCCCGCGAGGACATCGGCATCGCGAAAACAGGGCCGCTCCTTGCGCTGACATCCTCGAAAGATTTCCCGGTGTTGTGAAACAGCATGAGCGGCTCTTCGTAGGTGACCTCGCCATGCAGCGAGTTAATGAGGTCATCCGGATTGCCGTTGGCGAGAAACAGATCCAGGTTTCCATCGTTGTCGTAATCGAAAAATTTCAAGCCCCAACCACTCATGAATCGAGTGGCTTTGGCAATACCGGTGGGAATTGCGATGTCGTCAAACGTGCCGTCATGGTTGTTTTGGTAGATGGCAAAATTCTCGCGGTCTATATTTGCCACGAACAGGTCTTGCCATCCATCCTGGTTGAAATCAGCCGCGTCCACTCCCATGCCGGAACGCGGGCGGCCGTTGGCGCTGAAAGCCACCCCAGCTTCGGTTCCGGTTTCCGCGAACGCACCTTTTCCATTGTTTACGAACAGAAAATTCGCAACCGTATCGTTGGTGACGAAAAGATCCATCCAGCCGTCATTGTTGATATCCGAAGCTACTACCCCCCACGCTTTTCCCAGGTGAGACGCAATTCCGGAGCTTTTGGAAACGTCTGTAAAGGTGCCATCGCCATTGTTGTGGAACAACCAGCTGGGCATGGGCTGGTAGATTTGCGGAATGCAGTAATGACGTTTGCCGTCGTCGTGGATACCGCACGGCTTGTTCTTCTCCTTGCTGAAATCGACAAACTGGCCCACGAACAGATCTAGAAGCCCATCATTGTCATAATCAAACCACACCGCACTGGAAGCCCAGCCGGGAGCTGCAACGCCCGATTTCTCCGTTACATCGGAAAATGTGCCGTCTCCATTGTTATGAAATAAAATGCTGCGCCCGTACTGGGTAACGTACATATCTGGGAACCCGTCACGATCGTAGTCTCCGACCGCCACCCCTTGTCCAAATCCGCCCGCACCGACGCCAGCCTTCTCGGTAACGTCCGTGAACGTGCCGTCGCGGTTGTTGCGATACAGAGCGTTGCGCAGGGGAGGATCAGGCGTGTAGAAATCGCATTTGCCGCTGTTGACCAGATAGATGTCCATCCAACCGTCATTGTCATAGTCCAGGAATGCGCAGCCGGCGCCCGTCGTCTCCGGCAAATATTTTTCTCCGGATTTGCCGTTCACGTGTGTCCAGGAGATACCGCTGGCGGAGGCGGGAATCAGCTCGAACGGAAACTCAGACACGGGAAAGGCCCGCACGATTTGCGAGCACGCACCGGCCATAGCGGACGCGCCAAGTCCCCTGAGCAAATCGCGCCGCGTCAAAGACGGGGCAACTGGATTTTTCAGACCCGTCGGCAAGACTCGGCCTCGAACTCTATGGTGTTTTCCCTTCAGCTGGCGCTGGCTTCTGCGTCAACTGACGGTGAATGGCGAATTCTCTCTCGGCCTCTTCCTTTTTACCGGATCGGCTCAGTGCCACGGCCAGATTGTAATGCGCCGAGGGATTACCTTGTTGGAGGCGCACCGCAGACCGCAATGGTGCAACAGCCTCTTCGTAACGCTTTAGAGTAACCAGGCAAAAACCCCAGCCCATGAAGGCATCGCCGAAATTCGGATCCAGTTTGGCCGCTTGCGCAAAGTACGGAATCGCTTCTTCCCACTGAGATCCCTGCCGCGCCATCTCTCCCAGGATGTATTCGGCTCCCGCATTCTGCGGGTCGATTTGTAGTTCCTTCTGAAACTCTTCTTTCGCGCGCGCGGCAGCCTTGGCATCGGGATCAGGACGAGAAAGCAACAGCCTGCCGAGCAAGTAATGAACGCTCGGCGCATCAGGCTGCTTCTCAATCATTTCTTCGTATTCGCGCTGCGCTTCGTCCCACTTGCCCTGCATCTCGAGAGCTTCGGCATTTAGTTTGTGCGCGGGAACGGACATCGGTGCGGTGCGGCCGAGTTCCTGCGCGGCTCGGGACGAGAGATCCGAGTAGGCATGGACAAGTATGAATAGAACTTCGGGATCCTCGGGAAACTGACGGCTAAGCAGACGGATGAAATCAAGCGTGGAATCCCCACTGTCCATTGTTAAGGAACAGCGCAATCCAAGAATGCCTGCTTTTTTTCGTGCTTCCGCAGTGCTCTGGGAATTTACGATGCGCTTGAGAGCGGGAATAGTCTCTTTGCAGTGCCCCTGCTCCGCAAGGGCCAAAACTTTTTCCTCGTTCAAGGCCGCTGTCGAAGCAGCGCCGGAGCTGGTTTTCGGTGTCTGTGCAAGAACCGAATAGGAGAGCCAAGGGCCGATCGCAAAAAAAAGGATTGCAGTTCTGCAGGGGTTTCTGAGCATTTGCCTTGTGCGTCGCTGCTCTTGAAAACAACCCCTGGAAAAGGACTCACTAAAAGAAAATGAGGCAGGCGGGGGTGTTCGCCTGCCTCATTATACGTGCTTTGCTGGTTAGTAGTAGAGCTTCAACGCAAACTGGACATTTCTCGCAGGTTGCGAAGCCGAGATGACTCCAGTGGTCGATTGCACCACCGTAGTATTGGGAACAGCAAGGTTGACGCGGTTAAATGCGTTCAGAAAATCGCCGCGGAATTGGAGCTTGAATCGCTCGGAGATTTGGAAGTTTTTCTGCAAGCTGATATCCCAGTTGTAATATCCGGGTCCACGCAGGCCACCAAGTTGCGGTGCACAGGTTCCGAAAGTGGTTGTCGGGTCGGTATAGTTGCTGGGGTCGAACCATTGAATTCCGCCACCCTGAGCTGCGGTGGCATTGCGACGCCCAAACACAGTGTTGGTCCCATTGCAATCGGGACGCAGGCCGCGTGAGCCGGTTCCCGTCGGGTCGCTGGCGTTGGTGTAGAGGGCCAACGGGAAGCCAGTGTGTAGAGACAGGATCGGGCTCACAGTCCAACCACCGACTACGGCGTTGGCTACCTTGTTCATGTCATTCCCAAATTGCTTGCCTTTGCCGAAGGGCAACTCGTAGATTGCATAGCTCGTCAAGGTATGAGTGGAATCGTAATAACACGGTGACCACTCCGCCTTCCGGTCGTAAACGTTCTGCCAGTACGGCGAAGCGGTCGACGACGCTCTTGCTCCTGACCATGTGCCGTAGTAGCCAGTGTTGTCCGACATGCACTTGGAGAATGTGTAGGACACTTGATACTGCAATCCGTGGCTCATCGTCTTCTGGAGCACGGCTTGCAGCGCGTTATACATCATGGTGCCGTTGGACTGCGTGCCGGACACGTTAGCGTTACCGATTATGCTCCCTAAGGTCGGGTTGGCCGCAAAATAGGGACTGGGCGCGGTGCAAGGCGCTGTCTCGCCAGGAGCGCAGGGTGCCACCTGAAGCTGGCCATAACTGAAAGGCACCATAAGGTGCACACCGCGCTGCCCGACATACCCTACCTGCAGAGTCATGTCTCCGCCAAATTGGTGTTGGATGGTTAGGTTTGCCTGATCCGATATGGCAGGCTGCACGTTCTTATCCCAAAGGCGAAATATGCTTCCAGCGAAGCAAGCGTAGTTCGGACACGAAAGGCCTGTGGCGGGCGGCACAATGATGCCGTCTGACGCCGTCGTGGTAGGCAAAGCGTAAGTCGTACTTCCTGTGGTGATATATTGCGTCTGGAATTCGCCCCCTGCGGACGCTCCTCCGTTAAAAGGTGGATTGATGGGCAGGCGCAAGTTCGTGCCTGTCCCCTCCAGGTAAGAGGAGATAGTGAACGCGCCACGGAGTACCGTGTGGCCGCCAAGCCGTCCGCCTGGTGTGTAGGCAAATCCAAGGCGCGGCTGGAAATCCTTTGCGCCATATACACCATTGTAGAGGGATCTGCTGTTACCGTTCTGGTTGGCGTATTCGACCTGCCCGGTTTGGATATTGTAGTTCGATTGCTGATCGTTTCTCTCGATCCATGGCGTATGCGCTTCGTAACGCAACCCAACATTGACTGTTAGATGGTCCGATACGCGCCAGGTATCCTGAACGCATCCAGCATATATGTTGGACGTCTGCGTCC
>Ga0210409_10006389_pt1 | contig 12271 bp, 12 predicted proteins | sample IncBWH17MmetaG_FD_161649 | JGI IMG/M metagenome (GOLD analysis project Ga0210409, IMG submission 161649) | Forest soil microbial communities from Barre Woods Harvard Forest LTER site, Petersham, Massachusetts, United States - Inc-BW-H-17-M | ecosystem: Environmental > Terrestrial > Soil >...
CCGATTGAAACGGCACTGGTGGAGCGGTCATCGCTGTCCCCTGGTCGGGGTGAACCGGCTCATCAAACTTTGCCGCAGGTGGCTCCGATTCCGAAGTCGCCTGCTGCGGAACTTCCTCGACCCGGTTAGCGCAACGCGTGCGCGCCGTCATCTTGCCATCTGTGATGACGCTCTCGCCCTTCTTAAGGCTCACCCGGTGCCGCGTCCAGTAAACCCGGTTGCCAATACGGTAGGAAACGTACGCCGTCCGCGCCAGAACCAATTTCACCACTCGCGCATGATCGTAGTCGAAGCCCGCATAATGCGCCGCGACGACGGGATCGTGCTCGGCCGCCCATTTCAATTCCCGGACATCTCGAACACCGCCAGCAACGACTGAGTATCGATACACCGGGCGCCCATCCATCTCGCGCAGCATTTCCTTCTGCGAGGCGACAAAAAGATTACGGCTGGCTTCCGACGTTTTCCGGTCTGGCTCCGCATTCCCTGCTGTATGAAACAGCGATGGGCTTAGAAACTGCAAGGCTACGGAGGAAAGCGCGAAGGTGAACGCGGCGCACAGGAAAATCAGCAGCGCGCGGCGCATCCGGCGATTACGGCGATGGCGACGGCTCCGGCGCTTCCGGATTACCGTACGCGTCACCCCGTCCTGGGGTTCATTCGACAACTTCTACCTACCTTTGCGGCCCGATTCTGGGGGTCGGCCGACACACACACCCGGATGCTTGCGAAGCAGTTCGAGTGCCATTACTGACAAGCCCAAATTCCGCTAAATCCTAGAACTTACAGTACTTTTCTGCCAAGCATGCTATCAGAGAGTGCACACCTTTGCACAAAATAAGATGGCCCGCATCTCGAAAGTCCCCTCTCCCAGGTTTGGCATCCCCCACTCTCGCGAAATCACTCTATCGCAATCCGGATGGCGAAAGTAACGCCACTACCGGGCCATTCCCCATGCCTCCCTGTCGTTGGTACCATGCCGTTGATTACGGGAGTCAGTTCCGTAAGAGAATACCCGCCGTCACTTTGCGGCGGCTGGCAACGAAGTCAGGCCGATCCCCCGAAGAAAGCCTTCAGCAAGTCCCCCAGTAGCAACTCAGTGAACATTCGAGTAACTGAAATAGACAAACTTATGAAGCGTATTTTTCTCGCCTTATTAATCGCGCTGTTCGCCCTGGTCCTCAGCAACTCCGCGTTCGCCAACTCTGTCAGCCTGACGTTAGAGTCAGTCCATCAGGACCACTACTATTTCTCCATCAACGGAAGCAGCAACTTCTCGACGATGATGTGCGACAGCTATGACAACCATATCTACTTTGGCGAAACCTGGACCGCCACCAAGTCGCCTTTCCTGGCGGGAATTGCCAACGGCTTGTTTGGACCGACGAAAGCGCTCGACTACAAGGCGGCTGGCCTGATCTACAAGAGCATGATCACTGGCTCACTCACGACCTTACAGGCACAATGGGCGATCTGGGGACTCTTTTCCACAAACGCTCAGCATAGCAGCGGGTTCGTGACCTTTGGCGGGGCCGCGACGGATGCCACCTATCTCACTCTTGCCCAGACCGCCTCCACCAGCGGCTATTCTGGCCTGGTGCTCTACACTCCGCTCAACGCCAAACCCGGCTGCGGACCGCAAGAGTTTATCGGCTATAGCCCCGTTCCTGAGCCCGGCAGCCTGACACTGCTCGGCACCGGTTTGATTGGGTTGGCTGGCGTCGTGCGCCGCAAGTTCGTGAAAGTGTAGATTTCCCGTTTTCTCGTACGTTTCCTCTCACCCTTGGCCGCACAGCTTCCAACTGTGCGGCTTTTTTCGACTCTCACTCCATAGCGTATTCGATCCTGATTCCCCGCTTCTCGACTTCACCCAGGAACAGATCTGCCGGAACGTCCAACTCCTGCAGCATCCCGCCCCGCTTGCTGATGGCGCCCGAAGCCAGCATCTGCACCACGATCGATGCCGGAAGGGCCGTCGTCCTCATCATCGCGCTCATGTCCGTTTTAGGATCGTAGTGGTCCACCATGGTGAATGAGGCGACTCGCCCCTTGAGCCGTCCGCCCAGCAACCCACGGACGCCCGCTCGATTCACGGACTCATGCGCTTCCAGGCGCATCATGCACACGTCCGGCCCCTTGGAGGCAAATTTCCCCTCGAAGATCTTCGACATCATCGCGCGCGGAGAAATCTCGGCCTTGCCGAACTTCATCTCTCGCTCGAAAACAATCCCAGCTCCTTCAGCTCGCAAAGCAAGTCATAATGCCCGGGATAGCGCAGCGTTTTTTCGAAGCACTCCCCGACCCGGCCTTCGAATGTTTCCGGCAAGGTGGACGTCCCGCCTAAAGTGTGAAACGCCACCAGCGGCGAGAAACCGGCAATATGAAAATCCTCCGGCTCGGTCAAAGGATCGATCGTCGTCAACTTCCCTTTCCGCAGGATGCGGGCTAGCTCCACGTACTCATTGATCAGACCCTCCACCGAAAACACAAGCTGGTAGTGAGATGGCGGCGTAGGCTGCTCGGGCAAGCCGCCGACATAGAGCCGCAAAGCATCCGCGCGCCCTCCCAGCCGCCGCACCAGCTCTCCGCCCAAGATCGACGCCATCCCCGGCGAGAGCCCGCAATCCGGCGCCAGCGCGACACCGCGCTTCTCTGCTTTGTTCGATAGTGCCAATTCCTGCCGCACCACAGTGTTATTGCCGCCTCAGTCTGCGAAGTGGCATCGTGCTTCCACCGCCGCGCGCGCCAATCCAAGGTTCAAGAAGTAAGGAACCGCCGATAGGGCAGCGCTGTGCCCTTGCATTAACTTGGCTGCCGCCTTCTCATCGCTGGCGTCGAGAGCAACCGCTCGCACCTTCCTGTCGCCTGTAATCCGGTTGACCCGTGCCGCCACATCTCGCGCGCGCTTGGCGTCGCTATCCGCCAGCGTCACAGAACTCACTTGGGGCGTGCGTGCCATGTCAAAGGCGGCAGCCGAACCCATCATGCCGGAACCAATTACCAACAGCTTCATATGTGTCCTCCTGAGAATTGCGTCGCAGACGGAAGAATGGAGTTCGATCGGTCACCGATCGTACAGGCTCCATTCGCGAGCCCGCTGTAGAAAATTCGGAACGAAAAGGAAACTCAGGTCAGCGAAAAGGGAGAGGAACTAGAGTCCGGCAGGAGCGATGCGTTCGCAGATATACCGGCGAAGATCGAGCTTCAGAGGAGTCACAAACGATCATATCACCCGTCAGTGTGGTTCTCTGCAGGTATGTTCCCGAAAAGACAATCAGTGGAAAAGGGTATGAGTGTCGACCGCGAAATTTAATCGCGATGCTTCCAACATTTCACAACGAACCGCACTCCAAGCTTTATGTCGTCGATCGATGTTGTCGGACCCCGAACCTCCACACGTGACGCGCACCGATCGGAGCCAAGGGTAAAACTCCGCAAAATGCTGCTCATCGTCGCTCTCGTCGCGGCCGCTGTGCTCTGCGTGGCTGCTGTGCTCTGTGCGAAGTACTGGCCATTCTCAGAGAAAGCGGTGCAGGAGGACCTAGCCGAGACCGCCGACAGCAGTGTCACCATCCGTAGTTATCATCCGACTTACTTCCCTTCTCCGGGATGCATCCTCGAGGGCATTGAGTTCCGTCATGGGGCAAATCAATTCCGGCTCATCACCATCGACAAGCTCATCATCGAAGGCAGCTTTTCCGGAATTCTCACGCACCATGTACCGCGGATCACCGCTACAGGCGCACGCATTTTCATTCCGCCGTTCGGAGCCAACACAAAATTCCAGTCGCAACACTCTGCTCTGGTCGTCGACGAACTCGTAGCAAATGGCGCCAAGGTGGAGTTCGCATCCGATGATCCGCAACAACATCCGCTCGTCTTCGATGTTCACGAAGCTCTGTTGCGCAGCGTGCGATGGGGCAGCCCGATCCGCTACCGGCTAAAGTTTCAGAATCCCAATCCCCCCGGAGAAATCTTAACCGAAGGCGACTTCGGGCCCTGGGCCGATGGCCATCCGCAAGACACACGCATGTCGGGGACTTACACATTCGAACGCGCTGACCTTGGCGTCTATGGCGGGATCGCGGGCACCCTAAGCTCGACCGGGAAGTTCGATGGCGCGTTTCGGCACATCAACGTTTCGGGCACGACCGATACGCCGGACTTCGTCGTCACATCTGGCGGCCACCAGCACAATCTAACGACGCGGTTCGACGCCTATGTCGACGCCACACACGGCGACACGTTCCTGAACCGGGTCGAAGCTCGCATCGGCCGCACCACGATCATCGCCCAAGGCAGTATCACGGGATCTCCAGGAAGAAAAGGTAAACTTGCCGATCTTCGTTTTACGTCACGCCACGGACGGATTGAAGACGTTCTCAGTCTCTTTGTCACCGCCAACCGCTCTCCCATGTCCGGGGACCTGTCTCTCATCGCACGCGCGCAAGTCGGCCACGGTGATCAGCCATTTCTCGAGCGCCTGAAGCTCAATGGGAAATTTGGCATCGACGAAGGCGCCTTCAAACCGGAGACCCAGAAGGATGTAAACGCACTGAGCGCGGGAGCGCGCGGCGAAAACAAAGACGATCCCGAGACTGTTCTCACCGATCTTAAAGGAACGGTGGATCTTTCAGGTGGTGTTGCGAACTTTCACGATATCGAGTTCGGAGTGCCTGGCGCCACCGCTCATCTTCACGACACCTACAACATCGTGAACCACAGAATTAATCTTCACGGCGAGATGAAGGTCGACACAAAAATCTCCAAGACATCCAGCGGTGCGAAAGCCTTGCTGCTTAAAATTATGGATCCACTCTTCCGAAAGAAGAAGAAAGGAGAGATCGTACCTGTACACATCCTGGGAACCTACGAGAAGCCGCAGTTTGGTCTGGACCTTGCGAATAACAGTGAAAAGAAGAAGTAAGAGATGAGGACATTCACGCAAACATCTGTGGGAATTCCGGCATCCCAAGCCCTGTGACTCATCGATCAACGCTCAAACAAGCACACGTCGGTCAACCCCTAAGCTTCCTCGGCGCGATCGTTGGGCTTGCCGTTCTCCAACTTGCTTGCGGTAGCCACGGACTCGGCCCGCAAATGCCAATCCCCTCGAGCCAGCCCACATTCAGCCACGTGGTTGTGATTGTGGAAGAGAATCACAGCTACTCGGATGTAATCGGCAGCTCCGCAATGCCCTACCTGAATAGTCTCGCCTCGCAATACGGGCTCGCGACTCAGTACTTCGGCAACGGCCATCCTTCTATGCCCAACTACCTCATGCTCACTACGGGACAGATGGAAACGTTCGATGATAACTTCTCCGGCACCATTAGCGACGACAACGTCGTGCGCGAACTCGTCAATGCGGGAAAATCCTGGAAGGCGTACGAAGAATCCATCCCGTCGGCCGGATACCTGGGCGGAGATGCCGCGCCCTATGTTCGTCGTCACAATCCCTTTTCTTATCTCTCGGACGTGCAGAATGACCCGTCGCAAGCTGCAAACATCGTTCCCTTCTCTCAGTTCGCGAGCGACCTCTCCAGCAACACGCTGCCCCAGTTCTCCTTTATCTCGCCCGACGTGAATGACGACGCGCACAACGGAACCCTGGCCGCCGCAGATTCCTGGCTGCAATCCAACCTAGCCCCTCTGCTAGCTAGTTCCACATTTCAGAACAGCGGCCTGCTGATCATCACATTCGATGAGAGCGAGGTCACCGACCTCGATCACGGCGGCGGTCACGTCGCCACCGTCGTCATCAGTTCCAAGTCGAAGATGAAATATCAGTCCCAGACGGAGTACCAACACCAGAGCACCTTGCGCCTCGTGCTCGCCGCGTCCGGCGTCGACAGATTTCCCGGACTCGCCGGAACTGCCCCAGACATGACGGAGTTCTTTGCCGGACAATAGCTCGTTGTAAGTAAGGACTTTCAGTTAGGTGCGGTGCGTCGGCCGTGGCACACTGGTGTCCTTGGCTGAATAAGCGTTCGAAAGAAGAATCAGGAATTCGCTGGACATCGAAGCCCCAGTCCCCATGAAGAAACCGACGATACGCGTTACGAAATGGCTCTCTGATATTCCCGTCGAAGCATGCTGTTCGGTCTGCCCGGCGGTATCCTTCCGAGCCCAGGGCTCGAGCCACCGGCCAAATCGCGAGGAGTACAAGAAATCTTTGCAAGCGCAGTTCGATGCACATTGCCAGGCCGCACACTCGCAATCCAATTCCGCCTAAGAGTTGACGAATTCCGCGCTTGCATAACCTCGAGGAAAAGTAGATTGCCTCGAACTGCGAGCTTGTGGGACAGCCCCTCTAGCCGGTGACCCTGGTCATTGAAGCGCATTTTTGCGCCCCGAATGATCCCCCTGTATGCACTCGGAGCGCGGGAGAACGGTGCTTCGTAGGGGAACACTATGCCTAATTTTTGTACACGTCGATGTTTTTGTACGCATCTTTGATTCACAGCAAAGAACTCAGGCAACGAAAAGAACTAAACTTTCACTCCTAGTTCGTACGGAGAGCGATCGGGAGTATGGGCCATGCCCAATAACCTCTCGCAGGCGGCAGCAATTTGTCGGCGAAGCACCCGGCAACCACTCTGGACTGTGAATTGCACCAAGCGCATTCATAACTAATTCCGTTTCATGCTTGATGTTGTGCATAAAACAAGGGGCGGTCATGCTCGGGTCCAGGGGCGTACTCAGATTATTCGCCGTTTTGACGTTCGCATTTTGTGCAAACGCAGGAAGTGCATTTGCGCAAGCTCCCTCAGGAACGCATAGTCCACACGGCAACCTGAGCATTCCTTGCCAGAACTGCCACACATCGACCGCGTGGAAACCAATCCGCGGCGCTCCAGAATTCGATCACAACCAGACCAAATACCCTCTGCGCGGCATGCATCAGTCCGTGAGTTGCACTGAATGTCACGTCAGGCCGGTTTTCACCAATGTTGGACAGCGTTGCCAGGATTGTCACGCCGACATTCACAAGCGGCAACTGGGAGCGAACTGCGAGCAATGCCACACGGTCCGTGGTTGGCAAGTCTCTATTCGGCAGGTTCAGGAGCATAACAACCGCTTCCCGCTGACTGGAGCGCACGCTACGGTGGACTGTGATGCCTGCCACAAGGGAGGGGCCACCAGCAAATTTCAGACGATGGCTACACAGTGCTACTCCTGTCATTCTGCAGACTTCAAGACAGCCACAACTCCAAACCATGTGGCCGCTGGTTTTTCCACCACCTGCGAGAGTTGCCACAGCACCGACAATTGGTTAAACGCGAAATTCGACCACGCGTCTGTGGGATTTCCTTTGAATGGAGGGCACGCGGTTCCACCGCGCTTGTGCGCCGACTGTCACCTTAACAACAACTACAACCTGGCGAGCATCGCCTGCGTCGGCTGTCATCTCAAGGACTATCAGGGCGCCACAAATCCAAATCACGTCTCAGCACAATTCTCGCAATCCTGCGAGCAATGCCACAACATAACCTCATGGTCGAATGCTTCATTCAACCACAATGCCACACCCTTCCCTCTTACCGGCTTGCACACCGTGCCACCGCGGCAATGCACCGATTGCCACATAAATAACAACTACAACCTGAGCACGACGGCCTGCGTCAGTTGCCATTTGAAGGACTATCAGGGCACCACCAATCCGAATCATGTGACCTCGAGTTTCCCCCAGACGTGCGATCAGTGCCACAACACGACTTCATGGGCAAATGCGACCTTCAATCACAACAGTACCGGGTTCGCCCTTACCGGTCTGCACACTGTTCCACCGCGGCAGTGCGTCGATTGCCATGTCAACAATAACTACACCTTGTCGAGCGCGGCTTGCGTAACGTGTCATCTGAAGGACTATCAAGCAACCACAAACCCTAATCACGTTACGGCCAGCTTCCCTCAGGCATGTGATCAGTGCCATAACACGTCCTCATGGGCCAATGCCATCTTCAATCACAGCAGTACCGGTTTCCCATTGTCGGGAAGCCACGCCGTTCCTCCGCGTCAATGCACGGACTGCCACGTCAACAATAGCTATTCGCTGAACAGCACGTTGTGCTACTCCTGCCATCAAAAGGATTACACTGGCACGAATAATCCTGCGCACTCTGCGGCCGGATTCCCTACTACCTGTGAACTCTGCCACGACACCGTCGTCTGGACCGACTCCACGTTCAATCACAACAACACTGCGTTCCCCCTTACCGGTTCGCACATGGTGCCTCCGCGTGTTTGCACGGACTGCCATGTCAACAGCAACTACACGACGCTGCCCCTGACGTGCATCGGTTGCCATCAGACGGACTACAACAACACAACCAATCCGGGCCACTCGGCGCAGCCGCAGTTCTTTCCGACTACTTGCACGAACTGCCACAACACGGCCGCCTGGACAGGCGCGACCTTCAATCACACGCAGTACACGCAGTTCTCGATCAACCATGGCAACGCCAACGGCGTGTGTGCTACCTGCCACATTAATTCCAGCAACTACGCAATATTCCAGTGCACGGGTTGCCACGGCGGCAACAACGCCGCTAACTTCCACCACGAGAACGTGAATGGGTATGTGTACAACAGCATCAACTGCTACCAGTGCCACCAGAGCGGCAGGGGCGGATAGGGCAGGTTTTTTCCGAGACCTGGTACCAAGTTGTTGGAAAGATTGGTGGAGCTAGTCGGGATCGAATTGCTAGTCGGCTCTGAAAATACGCAAGCTGCTGATTCGCCGTCGATCGTACAGTGCCCAGAACACGTGAAAAACCTGCACTCCCGGGTTTATTGTACGGTTATTGTACGATGAATCGCATCCAAATCAATAACTCGAAATGGACCCCGACCGACAGCCTCTGGCCACCCATGCCGCCTGAACCTATAACAGAGAGATGGAGTCTTCAGGGTCTAGGAGTATTACGCAGCAACTCTAGAATCCGCATCAGTTCTTCGCTCGATTTCCGCGAAATATTCGGACCCGGGCGCCTGCCCAGGCAGTGGCGCATCATGACCAAGCCATGCGGCACACCAATTTCTCGCGTTCGCGTACGCCCGAAAGGGCCTGCGGCAGGATGCAATGGCAGAGGTCGGGAAGCTTGCTAAAAATGACCTTCGGAGCAAAGCGCTATCAGGAATGGTCAGCGTGCTGACGGGACGGCCGGTAGAGGCACGAGAAATTCTTGGTGAGTTGAGGCCAGAATCAGGACCTCCAAACTTCTCGTTTGCGTACTACTGCGCGGCACTCCATGCGCTGCTGGGTGAGAAAGACGAGGCATTTGCGTACCTGGAAAAGGCCCGGCAAGGGCGTGCGCTCGCGCTCGCCTACCTCGCGATAGCGCCAGAATTCGAAAGCCTGCGTGACGATCCTCGTTTTCGTGAGCTGCTACTGAGAATCGGGTTCCCATCTGCGACTTCATCTTTGCGCGTCCACCTATGATTTTCTGACGATCATCCCGACCAAGAATGCCAAATCTTTGCGTCAAGCCTGCGCATCGCCTTCGGGCCATGCTATTTTCGGTCTCGTGGTCCCGCGCAAGAAAGTCAATCTGGAAGCCGTGCGCGCGTGCCTGGAAAAATCCTGCCCGAAGTGCGGCTACCGGATCACACCGGACAAGATCGTGCGCGTGGACTGGGAGCGGCAGCGGTGTCCGGAGTGCGGGGAAGTGTTCGAGGCGATCGGGAGTAAAATTGGCGATGCGACGAAGCACGGTTAGACAACCGAAAATCCGATGGACCCGCTTAATCAGGTCATAATTCTTGCCAGGGAACTCCGCCGCGATCTTCGAGCCTGGATCGATCATCAAAACAACAGCCAGAACAAGGGCGGCATTCAGGTTCAGCAGACTCCAGAACGTCCCATAGAAGTTCAAGTCACATCAGAGTTACGAATCCCAGACGCTTCACTCAAGAACTATGAAGAGGGTCAGAGTAAGAACTACCGCCTTCAATGGGTGACGTTGATCGTAACGACCCTGAGCCTCATCGTGCTCATGGTGTACGCCGGATACACGATCCGGATTTACCGCGCGAATGAGAAGGCAGCGCAAGCGGCACACGATACGCTCGGAGAGGTCCAAAAGCAGACGACGCTCATGAGGCAGCAGTTAGTGGGCACTCAGTCCGCTGTCGTGGTGTTCAATGCACCTAGCCCACTGATCGACCCGTATCCTCTGGTATCCCGGCAATTCAACATCAGTACAGGATTACGCAACGAGGGTCACATCATTGCCAACAATGTTGAACTCCACCTAGTTGTCCAATCCCTAAGGATCGCGACAGGCGCTCGCTTCGGTAAACAGTGGCGCTGCGATTATGCCATCGGCGTGATGCCTCCAAGCACGGTCAACCGTCCCGCCGAATATCGCCAATGCTTCGTGGATGGCATCAGCAAATCCGAATTCGATCTTCTCAACAGTATGGAAAGCACCATTGGAGTGGAGGGTTTTTACAGCTATGACAACGGATTCGGAGAAACCAAGAGGCAGCAGTTCTGTCTTCGATATCAGCCCTTCGTTAAGACCAAAACTCACGGGATCTACGGTAGCGCTCAGTTGACAGATTGCGATATTTTCCCCGTGCTGATGCAGGCCATAAAAAAAGGCATCTCGGAGGAAAGATAAGCTTGAATGATTGAACGCGCTGCGCTCGCGCTTGGATACGATCTGGCCCGAAGGTAACCAAGGGGCTGGTTACTACTAAAGTTATTCCCAAACTCGTGTGCAATATCTTTCAGCCGGTCTGTTTTAAATCACGGAACTTTGATCTGGAGCAACCATTTGCATCCTAGATTATTGGCCACGAGCGTGCATCACGTACGTGTAGAGGGGAAATAAAAAAGAATGGATCTGGCCGAATACAAAGCTGTGATTGGTGCCGAAGAACCCCGTCGTGAACTTCGTTCATTGGAAGCCAAGGTCTTGGCGTTCCTCTGCAATAGTCCACCAGATGTTCGTGACGCTTCACGCGGTAGACAGATGTTGCTGCTTCGCCTCTACCTGGGACATGGGACTTGCGTGGACATTGATTGCGAAGAATGCATCGCGATTGCTGGCAGCGGATTGAGGACGATCCAACGGGTGCAGAATACTCTGGCGGCGGAGTTTTCCGTGCCTCGAAAGATGTTATCGAAGGCCGCATGAAGCTCTCAGGCGAGTGGTCTGAAGCTATGACGACCGAAATTACTCGCAAGGAGTTTAAGGATCTACCAGAGCGAATTCAGAAGGCAATTATTGCCGACGTTGAGGCAAGAAAGGCTCCTGAGACAGTTCCGTTACCGGACGATGTCGAGTGTATAGACGGACACCCCGCTTAGTCCGCGAAGCTTCGATCTTCGTGTCTATGTGAAACACAGACCTCTTTTCGTCCGCGTGCGATCTTCCGCCAAGCAGGAGCAAGTCACGCTGCTCGTGGGAGATCTCTTCCGTGCCCAGGATTTCAAGAGCTCGCGCCAGATCCAGCATTTCCGCGATCGACGGCGGCTTCTCCATGTTCCAGCCGCGCAGCGCATGTGCCAGCCCGGCGAGTTGACCCCGCAGTCGGGGATTGTCGCTTCGACTGCGGACACTCAGGACTTCGGTTTCCCGCTCGACCGTGGGGTATTCGAAGCGCAGGTAGAAACACCGTCGTCGCAGGGGATCGCCAAGGCGCCGTTCCTCGTTGGAGCTAAGCACAACGAAAGGCACCGTGGTTGCAGAAATCGTGCCGAGTTTCGGCACCGTAACCTGCCAGGCGCTGAGAACCTCAAGCAGAAGTGCTTCAAATTCCTGGTCCACTTTGTCGAGTTCATCGATGAGAAGCACGCAAGGGCGTTCTTCGTAACGTAGGGCACGAAGCAACGGTCCTTCCGCAAAGAAATCGAGCGTATGTAATCGCCGCCGGATTTCTCCCCAGTCCTTTTCGAAGTCCTCGCCCTGAGTCTCGAGGAACAACTTCTGCAATGCTTCGTCGAACTTGCCGATGGCTTTGTCTTCAGTGATTCCCACATAGCACTGCAGGCGCTCGACGGCTGCATTTCCAGCTTCGGCGACCGCATATGCAAGTTCGGTCTTGCCACACCCGGGTGGCCCCTCGATCAGAAGTGGTTTTTGCATTCGCGCGGCGAGATACACCACTGAAAGTGTTACGGGATCGATGATGTATCGCGCAGCCCGTAGCTTTTCCGACAGTTCCGCAGCGGAGGAGAACACGATGGCCGGTCCTTCGGCTGTGAGAGTACACCTGAAACATTCCTGCTATCTCAATCGAGAGCGGCGCCGGAAGGCGA
>Ga0210409_10006390_pt1 | contig 12270 bp, 14 predicted proteins | sample IncBWH17MmetaG_FD_161649 | JGI IMG/M metagenome (GOLD analysis project Ga0210409, IMG submission 161649) | Forest soil microbial communities from Barre Woods Harvard Forest LTER site, Petersham, Massachusetts, United States - Inc-BW-H-17-M | ecosystem: Environmental > Terrestrial > Soil >...
CCGGCGCTATAACTTCCATTCGCACTTCGGAACCTTCGAGATGGGTGTGAAGATTCGCAACTCGCACTCCACGCAGACCGAAAACGATCGGATTTTTGCCACCGCTAGTGGTACGACGGGTTCTTTTGGCCTGCCCCAAGTGTTGGGCACCTTCACGAACCAGAGTTACTACGATGGGTCCTTCAAGATCGGTGGACTCGGCTATGGGCCGACTTCCGACTACGGGAAGATCCAGCAAGCGATCGCCGCCGATCTCGCCAGCGCCTCACCGACGCTCCTGTTTCAGCAGCTAGCAAGCGTCCAGAAGTCGCAGGGCGCCTTCTTCGACGCCAACGAGCGCGTCTCCGCCGGATACATACAGAACGCGATTTCCGTCGGGAAGTTTCGCTTTCAAGCGGGTGTCCGTTTTGACGGAACCACCACCGACTTTACAACCCATCACGTAGACGCAACAGTGATCGATGCCAACGGAAACCCGTTGATTACCCCGTTTGGCCAGGGCTCCAGCTATTTCAATGCGTTGCCCAGCGTTCAAGTCGAGTATCAAATCGAGAAAAATACAAATCTTCGCGCGAATTACAGCATCGGCATTTCTCGACCCAACATCGGTGACTTGGTCCCCACAAAGATCGTCGATCCGAACGCGAGTCCCAAGAGCGTCTCGCTCGGCAATCCCAACCTGAAGCCCACAAAAGCGAACAATTTCGATCTCCTGGTTGAGCATTTCTTCCAGCCGTTGGGTATTCTTCAGGCTGGTTTCTTTTACAAGGAACTGTCAGATCCCATCTACCCGACCGTAACGCTCCTCCTTCCTCCCGACCCCAACGCGGGATATAAGCAGGGACAATCTGTGAACGGACCGAACGCCCATATCGCTGGTTTCGAAGCTGCGTGGGAGCAGCGCTTCTCGTTCCTTCCTGGTTTAGCCAGCGGACTTGGCGTTTCCGCGAACTACAGCTATTCCAGCTCGCAAGTTACATTCCCAGCCAATTTCTCTCCCGCGAATTTAGGCGGCCCGGGAAGAATCGATCACCCGACGCTGCCGCGTGACGCTCCCAACACTTGGAATCTCGGATTTACCTATGATAAGTCGCGCTTTTCGATGCGATTTGCCGTGAGTCACAACGACGCGAATCTCTTCGCTTTCAATTACGCGCACACCGACGCAGCGACCGACAAGGATCCTATCCTTGGACTGAAAGGCCCGGGTGGCGACGTCTATCTCTATGCTCACACTCAGTTTGACGTTCAGGGCAGCTACCGTCTCTACAAGGGGCTCAGCGTCTTCGGCTACGGACTGAATCTGAGTAACGAAGTCTTTGGCTTCTACCAAGGCAGCCCAATCTATCCCATCCAGCGCGAATACTATCACCCGACGTTTGCGTTCGGCCTGCGCTGGTCATCGTCGGTAGAATAGAGCGTTCTTCGCTCCGAGTGCCTGCCGGAGATTGGGCACTCGGTCGATGACGTAGTTCTCCAATATGTATTACCATCGGTGCCGTACACTTAAAATCGTGTCGAACGATTGTGTCCACAAATACGACGCCGATTCGAGCGAATGGAAGTGCGGGTCTAAATTTTTCTCTTCGGGAGATCTCCGATGAAAATCTCGCGTCAAGCCTGGGTAACTCCCTCGATCTCGAAAAAGTTGTCGCTCTGGAGCCTCCTTGGTCTCGTCATTACCCTGTTCGCTCTCGGTAGTTTCGCTCTCGCTCAGGCATCCGGCGTCACTTACCACCTGCTCAAAAAATACAGTTTTGGCCCCGCCGAGGGCAGCACGCGCGAATACTTCGACTACATCACCGTCGATTCCTCCGCCCGCCGCGTCTATCTCTCCCACGGCACGGAGGTCAAAGTACTCGATGCCGATAATGGCTCCGTCGTGGGCAACATCACCGGCTTAAAACAAGATCACGGAGTCGCTATCGCCACCGAGTTCGGCCGCGGGTTCATCACTGACGGTGCGCAAGCCAAAGTGGTCATATTCGATCTGAATACCTTAAAGGTAGTCGGCGAAGCAAAAGCCGACAAGGATGCCGACAGTATTGTGTACGACCCGGCGACCAAACGCGTGCTCACCATGAACGGTGACAGCCACAACTCCACGGTGATCGATGCGAAGACTGGCAATGTCGTAGGAACCATCGACCTTCCCGGGGGCCCTGAGTTCGCCGTCGCCGATGGCAAGGGCACCGTCTACGTGAATATCGAGGACAAAAACGAAGTGCTTGCGATCGATAGCAGCGCGCTCACGGTGAAATCACAGTGGCCACTCGCGCCTGCCGGCACCCCTACAGCGCTTGCCATCGACACCGCTCATGGCCGCCTGTTCAGTGCGGGGCGCAACCCCCAGATGCTCGTAGTGCTGAATGCGGAAGACGGCAAAGTGATCCAATCTTTTCCGATCACCGCCGGTGCGGACGCCGCTGTCTATGAACCGGAAACCGGCATGCTCTTTGTTTCCACGCGCGAGGGCGTCGTTCACATCTTCCACGAAGACTCCCCAGACAAGTACAGTGTCCTCGACACAGTAAAAACCGAATTTGGCGCCAAGACCATGGGCCTCGATTCGAAAACCCATAATCTGTATCTGGATACCGCGAACTTTGGTCCGCCCCCGGCCCCCACTTCAGAGCGGCCCCATCCTCAACCCGCACCGATTCTCGGGACATTTCATTTATTGGTTTACGGACGGTAAAGCGGTCCGAAGACGCGGATTTGACCTTGTGCCGCCGCTTCGAGATTTACCTCGAACCACCTGAAGACTGGCGCACGGAGCAGGATGCGAGTGGAGGGGATCAGAAGTTAAGCGCGTGTGATCGTGAACGTCGATGTGTGAGCCAATCAATCCAAATCTTCGACATCATGGCTACCCATCAAGGCCGGGAAGAACGTCTGACCTTGAAGGATTGCTGCCACAGCTTCCAGCAAGACGTGACCGGCTTCGCTTTTTGAGACGAACCCTTGTGCTCCTGCTCGTCGCGCCCCTCCTGCGAAGGTAGGACCATCATGCATCGACATTATGAGCATCGCAACCTCGGGTAGAAGTGTCTTAATTTCTCTGGCGGCAGCGAAACCATCAAGACCAGGGAGGCTCACGTCGAGAATGATCAAGTCGGGTTTAAATTCCGAGGCCTTCTCGATCGCATCCCGTCCGTTGGACGCTTCAGCACAACTTTCGATGTCTTGGCGGGACTGCAATATGGAGCAGATGCCCCTTCGAACAGTTTCGTGGTCGTCCACAACGAGTAGTCGCAACTCGTGAACCTCTCTGCGCGGAAAGCCCCGGCGCATCGGTGCGCATTCTACTCCGTCGGGAGCTAAGTCATATACACGGAATGCTGTAAGGGAAGCAGCAGGCCCGTAAGGCAGAGCGCTTGGCTAGGCGCTTTAGTCGGGTAGCGACTCAATTGGTTCTAAACTCTTTTGGACCTTCCTTGAAAAGCAAAGGGCCCGTCCGTGGCGGACAGGCCCTTCTGGGTCAATTCGCCCCAAATTGGTTGCGGGGGTCAGATTTGAACTGACGACCTTCGGGTTATGAGTTTGACGATCAAACCCTAAATCTTGATGATTCAATTGCCTTTACAGTTTGTCAACCCCCAAAAACCACTCTCAAAACCCGGCATTTTGGACGCTAGTTGGACGTCGAAATTGGGGTGAACCCCTAAGATGGCACAACTTTTGGGGACACAGTTTCCGCTTTCGTAAAAGCGTTCTTGCATCTCCTAGCAGACGTCATGCGCCTCGGCGCACCACCTGGGATGAAAATGAGCAGCGTCGAGGAGACAGGTCGGTCTGTGATACAAGCATCGTTGGAAGGCGATTGCTTGGAGGTCGACTTCTCTGTGAGGACATAGATCCCGCCTAGCAGACTGCCCCGCGCCGGTAAAGGTACCACCTTTTGTCGCACCCGGAAGATCGGGAAAGACGTATGACAGTGTCTGTAACAGACCTGCGGCGCAGCAATCGCCTCCGCTAAGGAGGTGTCATGCAAGCCCTGGTAGAACGCGGTTGTGGACTCGATGTGCATCAGGCTACCGTCGTGGCCTGCTTGTTGATCGTTCGGAAAGACGGAAAAGTCCAGAAGCAGATGCGGACCTTCGGCACCACCACACGAGAGCTGCTGAGCTTGCGCGAGTGGTTGCTCTCAGAAGGCTGTACCCATGTGGCCATGGAGAGCACGGGAGTCTATTGGAAGCCGGTCTACGCCATCCTGGAAGGAGCGCTGGAGATCGTGGTGGCCAACGCGCAACACGTCAAGAAGGTTCCAGGTCGCAAGACCGACGTCAAGGACGCGGAATGGATCGCGGATTTACTCTGCCACGGGTTGCTCCGCTCTAGCTTCGTTCCGCCTAAGCCCATCCGCGAACTACGCGACTTGACGCGCTATCGGCGCAAGCTAGTGGAAAGCCAGGCAGCGGAGCGCAACCGTCTGCTGAAGCTGCTAGAGACCGCCAACATCAAGCTGGCCAGCGTGGCCACGGACGTGTTCGGAATGTCTGGCCGGTTGATACTGCGTGCGCTGGTGGAAGGCAAAGCGACCCCACAAGAAATGGCCGAGCTAGCCAAAGGGAAGCTGCGTAAGAAGATTCCCGAACTAGAACCAGCCTTGGAAGGAAAGGTAGAAGAACACCATCGATTCCTGCTGCGGTTGCAACTCGGTCGACTCGAGGCGGCAGAAAAGGATCTGGCCGTTCTGGAGCAACGCATCCAGGAGAAGCTGAAGCCGTATGAGGCGCAACTCACCTTGTTGGATGAGATTCCCGGTGTGGATTGGACGCTGGCTGCAGGGATCATCGCTGAGATGGGCGTGGACATGAGCGTGTTCGGGAGTGTTTCGCAGTTGGCTTCTTGGGCGGGCGTGTGTCCGGGCAACAACGAATCCGCCGGCAAGCGCAAGAGCAGCCGCATTCCCAAGGGTAATGTGTACTTGAAGACAGCCTTAGTGGAAGCTGCCAACTCGGCAGCAAAAGCCAAGGGCACTTACCTCAGGGACAAATTCTACCGTCTCAAAGCTCGGCGCGGATACAAGCGGGCCGCAGTGGCGGTGGCCCACAAAATCATGGTGGCCATCTATCACATGCTTTCGCACCGAGTTTGCTACAACGAACTGGGAGATGCTTACCTGGACAAGCGGAACAAACACCAACTCACGCGAAACCTGATTCATCGCCTCGAGCGTCTAGGCTACAGCGTCACGCTGGAACAGAAAGCAGCATAAATTCAGCACGCTCAATCAACGATCCTTCAGAGTAATTTTCATGACAGGAGAAGGGGTCTGGGGAAGGGGACGGCATTTGAGTCCCCTTCCCCAGCAGTCCTTTAGAATTCTTTTTGCTGTTCTCTTTGTTCTCAAAAAACTCCATCGTCGCGCTTCGAGATTCGGCCTGACATCCGGTCTTTTGCTCGAATTCTTCCGGGGATCGATAGCCCAGCGCCGAGTGCAACCGCCGCCGATTGTAATACTGTTCGATGAACTCTTCGATGTTCGCTCGTAAATTTTCTAGATCATCGTACTTGTTGGCGTGGATTTCTTCCCGCTTCAGCGTCTTCATGAAGCTTTCGCAACTGGCATTGTCGTAGGGGTTTGCCGGCCGACTCATGCTCGGAACCATGTGGTACTTCTCGAGGATGGCTATATATTCCGCGTGAGCGTATTGAAACCCCCGATCCGAGTGATGCACCAGGCCGGGTTCGGGCTGTCGGCGCTCGATGGCTTGCTCCAGCGCCCCGATGGTGAGCCGTACCGCTAGTGTCCGATCCAGAGCCCAGCCCACCACTTTGCGTGAGAATCCATCGAGGATCACCGCTAAGTAGACAAATTCCGTCTTCAGCCGAATGTAGGTGATGTCCGCTACCCAAAGCTGATTGATCCCGCTCAGCTTCATCCGAGCAGCTAAATTCAGATATACCTCGAATTTGTGGTTCGAGTTTGTGGTGACCTTGAAGCGCTGCGGTTGTAGACCCAGCAGGTTATCTTCCCGCATGATCCGCACCACACGCTTGTGATTGATCTGCATTCCTCGACGGTGCAGCTCCGCGGTGATTCGTCGATAACCGTAGCGGCGGCGATGCTCGAGGGCAATCTGTTGGATTGCAGATCGCACCTCCAGCTCCTCCTCAGCGGGTTGCTGCTCTTTCAGCGAGCGGTAGAAACTTCTGCGACTGACCGGAACCAACTGGCACATGCGCTCGATACTCAGGCCGCCTTGTAAAAACATTACTTCTCGGATCTGCTCGTAGATGCCGTCTCGCCAGTTTCGCCGCGCTTCTGGCGTCGAGCCTCGACTTTTTGCAAGGCACCTCTGAAAAAATCCACTTCCATGGTCTTTTCTGCCAAAAGCTGCTTCAAGCGATGGATTTCTTTGCGGTGAGCTGATGCGTGCGTGCTAGGCCGCGACGCTTCTTGTCCTGGTTCAACCATCTCCAGCTTCCTGCGCCACTTGTAGAGGCACCTCGGTCGTACCCCGAGTTCTCGCGCTAACTCACCGACATCGTCACAAGTCTCCATGCGCTCGACGGCCATTCGCTGAAATTTCCGGGAGTATCTCTTTCTCTCCACCTGTGGTTCCTTTCCCGGAAACTGTGCCCAATTTTGTGTGCCACTTCAAGGGTTCACTCCACTGGTAGAAGGGAGAGTGGCACGCTAGTGCATCGTGTTGTAAACTAAGGATCTAACTTGCCTGTTCCCCGGTAGCTCAATGGTAGAGCATTCGGCTGTTAACCGAAGGGTTGCTAGTTCGAATCTAGCCCGGGGAGCCAACTTAATCTTCAGTCTCTCAATCAGTTAAGCGACTTTCTTCAACTTCGATTTTTGCTGCTTTGGTAGCCCAAGTAGCCCAAATAGCGTTTCCAAGGCGGGCAACTTGAACCCCAATCCTACCTTTTCTGCGGAACGTTGGTCTTCCTTCGTGGGCTTCGACTGAGGTGTCTGCCACGAAAATTTGGTTGGGAACTGCAAAACAAGCGTGGAATATCCTGCCGGTGTTGGGAGTTCCCCCGGATTCAAAAGGCTTTCCAGGATGGATCGATTACTTTCGACATCACAAAGATACCGCCCATTGAGCGATACCCGGGCAAGCGTGGCTCCCCACGCGGTATCAAACGCGCGTTCAGTCTGGGCTTCCCGAATTCGGGCGAGAGCTTCCTCTTCTGCGTTCTCTTGGTCTCGTGTACTTATGAGTTTTTCGAGGATTACCCCCAAATCCGCCAGCGGCTGCTGCAGGAGTTCATTCGCAGCGCCTACTGGGACCGGATTTAAGTGCGAAATAATGCGTTTAACAACGATGTTTTTTGTTTCTAGCTCGTTCATATGACTTCTCCTCGCCTTTCGGCTGGTTCCAATCGGCGGTCATTTGCTGCCGTTCAGATATCTGTGTGCGTCTGGTGGCACGTACATAAAGTGGATCGCGTCAGGTTGTTGTTGCGGAATCGGTGCTGGCTGCGCTGGTGCAGGTGTGGGCTTGAGTTCGGGCTTCGATGTTTCGATCTTCTTGATTTTCTTTAGCTTCGGGAGCGTTGCGAAATCGAGCTTTTTCTTGGCACCGGGGAGAGCCTGCCAACACTCATCGAAGCCACCGCAGTACTCTTCCCAATAGGGCTTTCCAAGCCCCGGGGACAGTTCTCCCGTTAATCGGTTGAGGTAGGGTGCTCCACCGCCATCAGATGAGTTGTGTCCACCACGAAAGCCTTCGTAATTTGTCCAGGCATCGAAGACTCGACGTTCGAAATCGTAAAGACCTTCGCTTTCTTGTACGTCGGGGCTACTAAGGGCGCGGGCCATTTCCCTGGCAACTTCCAAAGCTTCGTCAATCGTTTGCGCGTCCATGCCAGGACGAACTTCGCCGAACATGCACTGATTCTTCTTGGTTCGGCGGGCGATGCCTTCCGCATTCATCCGGTCGCCTTTGAGCTTCTCCAGATGAGCTTGCATCGCTTGAAAGGATCGCGATTTCTCGCGGGCACGCTGCCGCTGCTTGCGGTCCAGGTTCGCCTTGCGCCTCATCATTTGCTCCATCGTCGGTTGTTCGATTCGTTGCATAGAGTCTCCTGAATGTTGTGAGTTGGTGATGGACGGGCAAGACCTCCTGCGGATGGCTCCTGCCGCCCATCCCGAAATCGGACCCGAAGCGAAACGTTTTTGACTTTCATCCGTATTAGTAATTGTGGGTGTTCGAAAGGGAGCTCCCTATGACGTTGAAAATGGCGATCGCTCCACTGACATTTGCAGTTCTCGCCCTCTTGGTTGTTTACACGCAACCCGATGTTTCGTGTGTGGTGACGTTTTTGGCTAAGATCGCGGCCAACATATCGCTTTAGTTACGAAGATGACGTACTGCCTAATTTCTTCGGAGGATGTTTCGTGAACAAGAAGCTCTGCTTTGTGTTTGCTGCGTTGATGACGGTTCCTGTTGTTCTACTCGGCCAGGAAAAATCACAAGCGCAGTCCGTTCCGCCAGTGAATCCCATTACCACGAGCGAAAACGCTCTCTACTCGTTTGTGAGCGGAGCGGTCGTCCGTGCAGCGGAGAAAATGCCGGAAGAAAATTACTCCTTCAAACCGACACCGGAGATTCGGAGTTTCGGTCAGATCGTCGGCCATCTAGCCGATGAGTCTTATTTTTTCTGCTCTCAAGCCCTAGGTGAAGCAAACCCAGTCAAGGACATCGAAAAAACGACGACCTCGAAAACGGCCCTGGTGGCATCGCTCAAGGACGGAGTGGCGTACTGCAACAAGGCGTTCGGCAGCATGACCGATGCAAAAGGCAGCCAGGTCGTAAAGTTCTTCAACTTCGATATGGCAAGGCTGACGTTGCTCTCGCTCAATACGGCGCACACGGATGAGCACTACGGGAACATGGTGACTTACCTGCGCCTTAAGGGAATTGTGCCTCCGACCAGTGAGAAGCCCCCGACACCAGCGCAAAAGTAAAGCTCGAATCCGCCACCGTTGCGACTCGGTATTTCCAGTGACGGTCACACGTTGCTGAAGGTGGTCCCACACCGCCGCGCTTCGAATCACGGCTGAAGACCGGGTGGGGGCGACTGCGGCTCCGGTATCCCCGGGGGTGTTGAAAAGGAATTCGAGCCGCTGATGGGTCCCATCAAGCACGATCGGTACCGTCGTACCATTGCGAATGCAACATTAAAAAGCTATCGTTCCCATACTGGAGAACGAGATGACCCCGTCTATTGTCAAGAACGTTGTCCGCATGCCCAAGCGCCGTGCCAATCAGGTACGCGCTCGCATCTCTTACATGTCTAGCGAACAACTAGCGCGTTTTCTGCGGGCTGCAAAGGAATACAGCGCACGCGAGCACGCCATGTTTTTATTCGCGGTTGCTCATGGCGTGAGAGCACAGGAGATTTGCAATCTGCGGCTGTCAGACATCAATTTTCATAATGAGCAAGTTCACATTGCACGGCTCAAGGGCTCGCTGCCGTCCACTCAGACGCTGCTCAAGGTGAAGGGTAACTCGCTGTTCGACGAGAAAGCCGTTCTAAAGGCCTGGCTGGCCGTTCGTGAGGCTGATGCCGACAACTTCGCGTTCAACTCTCAGAAATCAACCCAGATGAACCGCGTGACCGTGTTCAAGCTGTTCCGGGCGATCGCACGCAAGGCTGGCCTTGGCGAAACCCTCCAGCATCCACACGTCTTAAAACACACCACGGCGATGCTGATGGTTCAGCAGGGTGCCAACGCCTTCTTGATCCGCCAGCACCTCGGACACCGATCGTTCGATTCGACATTGGCCTATGTCAACCCGTCTGATGCCGAAGCCTCGGCTGCTTCGGCCAAGGCGTTCAGTCAGGTGTTCTAGCTGGCTACAAAGAAGTAGTAATGTTGCTTTCTGGCGTTCTTGGCCCTTCCAAGCGGCTGAGAACGCCAAACTTCTTTTCTGGCCGGAATATACAACACTACTTTTCGGTGTAGAAACTACCCATTCGAGTGACCTGAGGCTTGCTGACCTTCTTTGTACCCGCGAGCATATCCTTCCCTGACGCCTGCCCTCTTGCCATAGCGGAATGCCAACAAGAATGGCACCCCGGTCATAGCGAGCAGAATGAAGAACACTATGATCCAGTGGAAGATGCTGAATTCTGTCATCGGGCCTCCGATTACTCCTTGGGATTGGCTGAACCGCGCGAGGTTTCTACAGGACTCGTAACCGGGAGTGGATGTGTTGGCGGTCCACCGCCTTTATCCCCGAAATGGCGGAAAAGATCGGCAACCCAGGGAGTGGCAAACATAAGGACGATCACGCCCATTATGAGTAGCCATTCAAGTAGGTCCCAAGTCATCGCACGCCTCGATGGACGTTAGCCTACCACTCTGAGTCGTCTCCAGGAACCCTCTAAACCTGCCAACCATCGCACGGAGACGCCCTCAGAGACGCTCAAATTTCAGGCTCCGAGTTCGAGATCATGTCGGAATTACTATTCTGTGACAAAAATACTTGGAAATAATTTCGACGAACGTTTTCTAAGGAACGCGCCGGGCTCATCGAATCGAGCCATTGATTGCTTTGCCAACGTCCTAATTTCGTCCAAAAACTACTTCTCGTCACCCAAGTGAGAGGTGAGAGGTAGTCATTTTTAGCCCTATCCCTATGAATCACCTTTTAATCATATATATATTATAATCAAGGAGTTACACCTCTCACTTCGGAAGTGAGAGGTTACCTCTCATCTACTACCTCTCACTTGGGGTGAGACGTGAAGTGAGAGGTAGATTGGGTTTGGTTCAATTCACCCTCGCATTGAGGTCCACATCGGCGGGTTGGGAACCGAGCGTTACTGGGTGTGGCGTGTACAGTCGTTCTTTCCGCATGAGGATGTCCTCGTCAGACTTAGCCCAATACCACGTCCCATCGACTCTGGCGGCCACGTACCCGAGTTTGTATCGCGCACGCTGCATCTGGTTATCATCGAGCTTCTCTTTGTCACCCGCGCCGTAAACGTCTTTGGCACGCATCGCACCGTCCCTGAGCAACTTCGCAAGGAGTTCTTCCGCCTTGACGTTGTGGCGCATCTTCGGGTCATTTTGGTCCTTCAGCACGTCTTCGGTGCTGTGATCCGTCTCGCCGTCCCAGACGAGCTTAGGCACCCCGTCTGGATCGGTAGGCAGGCCGTCTTCAAAGTCGTACGGACGCCGATGATTTTGTAAGCGAGGGTCTTCTTTCCATTTCCGGCCAAGTTACCCTTGCCCTTCATCATCAAATACCGCGTCGGGTCTTCCGGTGAGCGAGTAAACATCCAGGTTGCGCGAGGTGCGCTTACCATGGTCTTGGCTCCGCTAGTCCGATTGATCGAACTAGCAGCCTGGTTTTTATTCCAATGATTGACGAACAACCAGCCGACGTTTAATCGCTTCGCGAAGGCTTTCATCTTGGAATAAATCGGCCGAACGTCCTTATCTTTGTTCGGGTCCGCATCACCCAAGAAGGCAATTACCGGGTCCGGGATAATCAAAACGGTGTCCGGGTGACGCTTGACCATCTCTTCGAGAGTAGGAAGATCGCGGTCCAAACAGACGATTCCTTCTGCTAGCGTGCCGGTGGAATTCTCGCTGATTTGTGCGAAGTGAATACGACTCATATCCGCACCGGCGACGATCAAGCGAGGCACTACGGTGTCCTCCATATCATCCTCCGATGAGAGGAAGACTACGTCCTTCGGCCCGTCGAGTTCATTCTTCCCGTCTGGAAAATCTAAATGCCGTGTCAGTCTTCGCTTCGTTTGAAAATGCTGCCAGTGCCGTGCGTGTGTTCATATCTCCGTCCGAAATGCGTCTGTCTTCAAATTTGAATCTAATAAAAACCCGGATGCCTTAAATGGGACATCCGGGGAAATGAACCAGCGCCTAATTCCAAACTGCCCCATGGGCAAATTGCGACGGGTTGGGTACGTGAAGGGGTGTACTCCTCACATTATATGCCGGTATTAAGGCACCCATTGTTTTCCGGCATTCAATCCGCCAACGACGTTGAGGGAGCGGTATATCCTCTTATAAAAGAGGCGCGTAGGAGGGCTCTATTTCGCCGAACGGGAGTGGCTTGCCTCTAGACCCCCTCAGTAGAGGCTCGTACTAGGGCATCTATTTTTAGTGACAGCTTTCCGGCTCATCCGCCAGCGACGAAGGGAGCGTTATACCCCTCTTAGTAGAGGCGTGTAGTCGGGCAGCGATTTTCGCGGAACGGGAGTGGTCTCATTAGTCCTCCTAGAGGAAGCGTGTAGTGAGGCACCTATTTTTAGTGACAGCGCCTAGTC
>Ga0210409_10006391_pt1 | contig 12268 bp, 8 predicted proteins | sample IncBWH17MmetaG_FD_161649 | JGI IMG/M metagenome (GOLD analysis project Ga0210409, IMG submission 161649) | Forest soil microbial communities from Barre Woods Harvard Forest LTER site, Petersham, Massachusetts, United States - Inc-BW-H-17-M | ecosystem: Environmental > Terrestrial > Soil >...
GCTCGATGAGTCGGATCGAACCCGAGGCACCGCGGGCAACAGAATCTTCTACTTCAGCGTGCCGCCCACCGGGGTGTTGCCGCTTGCCGACAAGTTGCTCCACGCGGGACTGTGCCAGCAGGGACCAGACAACTTCCGGCGCGTTGTCATCGAGAAACCATTCGGGCGCGACCTCGAGAGCGCGCGCGAGCTGAATCGCAGCCTGCACGAGGACTTCTCCGAAGACCAGATCTACCGCATCGACCACTACCTCGGCAAGGAGAGCGTGCAGAACCTGCTCGTCTTCCGCTTTGCGAACGGCATCTTCGAGCCGCTGTGGAACCGTCAGTACATCGACCACGTACAGATCACGGTCGCCGAGTCGCTCGGAGTGGAGAATCGCGGCGCATACTACGAAGAGGCTGGCGCGCTGCGAGATATCGTGCAGAACCACATCATGCAGTTGATGGCGATCCTCGGCATGGAGCCGCCGTCCAACTTCAAGGCCGAAACAGTGCGCGACGAGAAGGTGAAGCTGCTGCGCGCCGTGCGCCCGATACACCCGGATGACGCGCTGTCGCACACGGTGCGAGGTCAATATGCCGCCGGGTGGGTGGAGGGCGACCACGTCCGCGGGTATCGTGAAGAGCCTGGCGTGAAGCCCACCTCGCTGCGCGAGACCTTCGTGGCCATGAAGCTCGACATCGACAATTGGCGCTGGGCCGGAACACCTTTCTACCTCCGGACCGGCAAGCGCCTGGCCAAGCGCGCGACCGAGATCGTGATCCAGTTTCGCCGGGTCCCCCACTCGCCGTTCGGCGGTCATGTCGCCACGCCGATGGGCGTTCTCCCACCCGACGCCATCGACCCGAACCTGCTGGTGCTGCGCATTCAACCGGACGAGGGAATCACGCTTCGGTTCATCGCAAAGGTGCCCGGACAGGCGATGCGCATCCGCAGCGTCAACATGGACTTCCTGTACGGAAGTTCGTTCCTCAAGGAGTCACCGGACGCGTACGAGCGCCTGCTGCTCGACTGCATGCTTGGCGACGCCACCCTCTTCGCCCGCGCCGACGAGGTGGAACAGGCATGGCGCATCTGCACCGCCATCCTCGACGGCTGGCGCACTCATCCGCCGGGCCCGGACAGCTTCCCCAACTACGAAGCGGGCGCTTGGGGCCCCGAGGAAGCACGCGCTTTCATCGGGCGCGACGGTCGCGAATGGCACCGGCCGTGAGTGTCACCAGCGCGCCATCGCCGCTGCGCTACCGGCACGCGAGCGGCCTGCACGCGGTGACCGGTGCCCTGCACCAGCTGCACTCCGAATTGTTGAGGTCCAGCGGCGATGACAGGAGCCAGGTGCGCACGTCAGTCATGAACCTGGTCGCCGCGTGCACCGATCGAAGTCGGGGTGACGGCGCAGCCGCCGATCTCTTGCGCATCGGCATGCGACATCCTGCGCGTGCCATCGTCATCGTCGCGAACGCAGAGCATGAACCGCAGCTCGAAGCCGACCTCTCGCTGCAGTGCGGCCTCGATGACAACCAAGTGTGCACCGAGCTCGTGCGCCTGGATGTTCAGGGGGAGCCTGCGTATCACCTGACCAGCATCGTCGCTCCGCTCCTCATTCCCGACATGCCCGTCTATCTATGGGTTGTCGGCGCGCCACCGCTGCGCCAGCCGTTCACCGACGAGGTCATTGCACTGGTCGAGCGCATCATCCTGGACAGCGGCGAGTACGCTGACGTGGCGGACACGCTGGAGCTCATCTCATCCCAGCTGGAGAAACGCGCTGGCAGGCTTCCCCTCGCCGACATCGCGTGGCAGCGCACGCAGCCGTGGCGCCAGCTGATCGCGCAAGTATTTGACCCATGGGCAGCGCGACCCTGGTTGCGCCACATCAGCAACGTGTCCATACGCTGCGCGGGGCGCGACACCACGTCCGATGCGTGGTTGCTGGGTGGGTGGATGGGATCTCGGCTTGGCTGGACCCGCGACGGCTCACCGCAGATCAGCGTGGCCGGCGACGGCGACCCGCACCCGCCAAAGGGCAGTCCGGACATCGATGTGCTCGGCCGGCTGACCGAAGTGGAGATCCATGCTCGGCAGGGCGCCGACATTGCACATGTGTTGTTGCAGCGGCGGGGCGACTCCATACACACGTCGATTGACCTCCCGCCGGCGATGAGCACCGCGCGCTCGGTCGCGCTGCCGCTTCGCGACGAGGCGGATCTGCTGAGCAGCATGATGGCCGAAGGCGGCGACGACCCCGTGTATCGAGCGGCCGTCGCAAGCGCGGCCTCCCTGGCTGCTACCCGAGGATGACCTCCCCGCTTTCTGTGGCCGGGCTGCGCGGCGAGATCGCGGTTCACGACACAGACGAGCAGCTCCACCGGGCGGTTGCGGCGTGGCTCGCCGCTGCGTCGGCTGACGCGGTGACGGAGCATGGGAGCTTCAGCATCGCGCTCCCTGGGGGCAGCACACCGCGGAGGCTCTACGAGCTACTTGCTTCCGATGAGTGGCGGCCTCGCTTCAGGTGGGAGGCATGGCGCGTGTACTTCGACGACGAGCGCGCCTCCGCGCCCACTGACCCGGCAAGCAACTATCACCTGGTTCGGAACGCGCTGCTCGACCATGTTGCAATCCCTGCCGGCAGCGTCCATCGGATGCGCGGCGAGAGCCCGGACCTCGACGCGGCCGCGCGCGAATATTCATCGCTGCTCGAATCAACGCTACTCCCGGATCCGACCGGCGTTCCCCGCCTCGATTGCGCGCTGCTCGGCCTCGGTACGAACGGCCATACGGCATCCCTCTTCCCGGGCACGCCCGCACTGGACGTGAGGGACCGCTGGGCCACCCGCGGCCTTGCGGATTACGCGCCATTCGACCGCATCACGCTGACGTTTCCGACGCTCAACGCCAGCGCTCGAGTCGCGTTTCTCGTGACCGGAGAGTCGAAGCGTGCCGCTCTGCAGGCAACCGCTGCCGGGACGGTTCCGGCCGCGCGAGTCGACCCGCGTCATGGAACGCTCCACTGGTTCCTCGACAAAGCCGCCGGCGGCGGCGCGCCCGAGGCCGTGCGACTCAGCCGGGACTGAGGGCCGCGCCGGGAAGGCGCAGGACGAATCTGGCTCCGTCTCCGGTGTCGGACTCGAGAGCCAGCGTCCCGCCCCAGACTTCCGCCAACTGCCGGCTGATGAAGAGGCCCAGACCCGAGCCCACGCTCTTCGAACTGCCCCTGTAAAAGCGCTCGAAGACATGCTCACGGTCCGTGGAACTGACGCCCACGCCGTTGTCTTCCACAGTCAGAGCCGGGTCGGCACCGGCAGTGGCTGTCACCACCACGTGCGCCGGGTCTCCGCCGTAGGTGAGCGCATTGTTGATGAGGTTGTCGAGGATGCGGTCGATATGGGCGCCGTCGGCACGCGCGCTCGCCGTTTCGGGCACGCGCGCTTCTACCACAGCATCGAGAAGCTGGGCGCGCGGCTGGGCACGTTGCACGGCTCGCTCCGCCGAGTCGACGAGGTCCACATCCTCCACCTGATACGGCAGGCTGCCATTCTCCACACGCGCCGCCAGCAGGAGCTCGTCGACGAGGTGTTGGGCTTCGCGCACCTTCGCGTTCACCGCGTCAAGAGGGCGCGCACATGCCGCTGGAGGCTCGCCGAAGACGCCTTCCTGAATCATGCTGACGTAGCCGCCGATGATTGTGAGTGGTGCCCGCATTTCGTGCACCACCACGTGTAGGAACTCACTCATGGCCTGCTTGGCCGACTGTGTGTCGGCCAGCAGATGCGAGTTGCGCAGCGTGACCGCGGCGACATTGCCGATGAGTTGCAAGGTGTCCGCATCCTCGGCGTCGAACGCCACATCACGGCGGCGTCGCACATTCAGAAACCCGATCACGTTGCCGGCCAGGATGAGCGGGAGGGTCACCATCTGACCGGCACCGGAGAGTGCGTCACGCAACTGCTCCGGAAATTTCTCCGTGTCCACCCGGCCGCGTACCATGCGGCGGGTTTCCAGCGCTTCGAACAACACGGGTTGCGTGCTTATCGGCGTGCGGAAACCTGGCATCCCTGGCCGGCCGTCCACGTCCTGGGTTGCCGCGACGACCAGGTCGCCACCGTCGAGGCGGAGCAGCGTTGCGCGATCAGCGTCGAGTGCGTCGAGCGCGCGCGCCAGGATCCGGTGGTTGAGGTCCTCGGTCTCCTGCGCGGCGCCGAGGTCGAGTGCGATATCGACGCCGAGCGCCCATCTGCGTGCGCTGCGCTCCGCCTCGGAGCGCTGCTCCAGGCGCACCAGGTTCATCGCAACCATCGACGCGTAGGCATCCAGAAGCGTGCGCTCCGGCTCGCGCAGCGGTCGCCGCTCATGCCGGGCGACGACGAAGGCGCCGACAACATCCTGGCTGAGGAGCCCTCGGCTCAGGAGCGGGCTGACCCGCATGCGCTGCACCCCTGCAGCCGAGAGGATCGGTCCCAGGACGGGTTCGCCTGACGGATCCTCCACCTCGACAGCGGCCCGGGTGGTGATGGCGCGCCCCAACGCTCCGTCCGCGACGGTCCCGCGGGCGCCCGCCAGCAGCTCGCCGAGGCCTCCAGAGGCGGCAAGCACCTCCATTTCTCCGTCTTTGCCAGTCGCGCAGATCACCGCGTCGCTGCCGGGTACCAGACGCGCGCCCTCCCGGACGATGAGCGCCGCCGAGGCGCGTGGATCCTCGATCACGCGCGCATCAGCGTTTGTCGCCTCCATGATTCGCATGAGGGCAGCGCCCAGCACCGTCTCAGGCGGTTGAAGCTCGACGTTCACCTATTGCTCAGGCCTCATTGCGGGACCTCCCTCCTAGACGATACCGGCCCTGTACCGCTGAACTCGGTCATCGGGCGAACATTCCAGTGGTGTCTGCCATGATCGGCCGCGTGCCCCTCTCCACCTGGACGCCCTGCCGTGACGCGGTCCGAATAGCGCCAAGCCTCCTCGCAGCGGACTTCGGTCACCTGGCCGACGCCGTGCACGGGCTTGAAGGGAGCGGTGCCGAGCGATTGCATATCGACGTCATGGACGGCGTCTTCGTCCCCAACTACACGTTTGGCGTCGACACTGTTCGGTCCTTGCGCAGGGAGACGTCGTTGCCACTGGAACTTCACCTGATGATCGTCGAGCCCGATCGGCATCTGCAGACGTTCGCCGAAGCAGGCGCAGACGGCATAACCGTCCATTACGAGGCGTGCCCGCACCTGCACCGGACCCTGACCACGATTCGCGCGCTCGACTGCCGGGCCGGGGCCGCCATCAACCCGAGTACGCCCGCGCACATGCTGGACGAGGTGCTCGAGATCTGTGATCTCGCCTTGGTGATGACAATCGACCCGGGGTTCGGGGGTCAGCGCCTCATCCCGCGGACGCTGTACAAGGTGGAAGTGCTGCGGCGTGCGGTGGAGAGTCAGGGGCTCCTGACGGAGATCGAGGTCGATGGCGGAGTCGACGCCACGAATGCTCGCGCGTGCGTCGAGGCCGGCGCCGACGTCCTGGTGGCCGGCACAGCGGTGTTCCGGCATGGGGGCGGCCCCGCGGCGGGCGTCGACTCGCTGAACGCGGCGCTCGCCGCCACATGAATCTGTCACCGAGTCGTGCCAGCCGCGGGCCGGTCGCGGCGTAGGCGGGGACGTACCATCGTCGCCGGCATGACCCAGACCGTCGCTCCTCCCGTCGTGGACGGCAGCGGGGACGTCGAGCAGGCGGTCAGGGATCTGGCTGCACGCATCCCGCCTCCGCTCGCGCCTCTCGCGCGTCTGGCCTACAACTACCTGTGGTCGTGGACACCCGGAGCCGGTGCGCTGTTCGCCGCCGTCGACGCGGCACGCTGGGAGCTGTGCAACAACAACCCTGTGCGTCTGCTGCACGAGTCGTCGTCGGTCGCGCTGGAGCGGGCGGCGGCCGATGACGAGCTGTCGCGGCGCGCCCACGCGGTTTTGGAGACGATCGAGGCTGAACTGCACCGTCCCCGCATGACCGGCAGGGCAACCCCGGAGCACCCGGTGGCATTCCTGTGTGCGGAATTCGCGATACATCGATCGCTGCCCATCTACGCCGGCGGCCTGGGCGTCCTCGCCGGCGACCTCCTCAAGGAGGCCTCGGACCTAGCCCTCTCCATGGTGGGTGTCGGTCTCTTCTACCGTCAGGGTTATTTCCAGCAACGAATGGACCAGAGCGGGTATCAGCACGAACATTGGTATCCGCTCGATCCGGAGCGCGTTCCTGCCGCTCTCGTCCATAACACAAACGGTGATCCGCTCACCGTCGCGGTGCCGATTCGTGGGCGCGACGTCGTGGTGCAGGTCTGGCGAGTCGACGTCGGCCGCGTGCCGTTGTTCCTCCTCGACGCGGACCGGCCCGAGAACTCCCGCATCGATCGCTGGATCACGAGCCGGCTGTATGTGGGCGACCGGGCCTCCCGCCTGGCGCAGTACGCGCTCCTGGGCATCGGATCGATGCGTGCGCTGGAGGCCATGGGCATGGATCCGAGTGTCGTGCACCTCAACGAGGGGCACGCAGCGCTCGCACCGCTGGAACTTGCGCGCCGAGAGATGGCTGCGGGACGCGACAGGCACCAGGCCTACGCGGCTGCGCGCGAGAGGACCGTGTTCACCACGCACACGCCGGTCGGCGCCGGGAACGAGGGCTATGAGACCGGCGAGATCGCCGAGGTGCTGAGCGGCTTCCCCGAGCAGGTCGGCCTCGAGTTCGACAGCTTCCTCCACCTCGGGCGGACGCACCCGGACAATCCGCACGAAGCGTTCGTGATGACACCGCTGGGAATCAAGATGAGCCGCGCCGCGAATGGTGTGAGCCGGCGTCACGGCGACGTCGCCCGTCAGATGTGGCAGCCGCTCTTCCCGGAGCGGCCGGTGGACACCGTGCCGATCGGCCATGTCACCAACGGCGTGCACATTCCCACGTGGCTGGCGCCGCCCATGCGCGAACTCCTCGATCGATACCTGCCGGAAGGCTGGATTCATCGGGCGGCCGATCTGGAGACGTGGGAGGCGGTCGACAACATCCCGGACGAGGAGCTGTGGGCGGTGCGCACCGAACTGCGCACCAACTTTGTCGAATACGTGCGCGACCGCACGGTCGCGAACCGCCTGGCGCGCGGTGACGCGCTGTGGTATGTCGAGGCGGCGGAGCGGGGTTTCGATCCCAGCGCGCTGACGATCGGGTTCGCGCGACGGCTTGCGGGCTACAAGCGCATCTACCTGCTCACGCTGGAGCCGCAGCGCGTGATCTCGTTGCTCGACAAGCCGGATCAGCCGGTGCAGCTGGTGCTCGCCGGCAAGGCGCACCCGCAGGACGAGGAGGGCAAGCGATCGGCTCAGGGCCTCTTCACGTTCAAGACCGCGCCCCACGTTGCAGAGCGGGTGACGTTTCTCGACAACTACAGCCTGAATACCGCGTCGCACATGGTCGCGGGCTGCGATCTCTGGGTGAACCTCCCCCGCCCGCCGCTGGAGGCGAGCGGCACGAGCGGGATGAAAGCAGCCGTCAACGGCGGCCTCAACCTGTCGGTGCTCGACGGCTGGTGGGCCGAGGCGTACGACGGCACCAACGGCTGGGCTTTGCCCGGTGATGTGGCGTTCGACCACGCGGTGCAGGACTCGCGCGACGCTGCCGCGCTGTACGACATCGTCGAGCACGAGATCCTGCCGATGTTTTACGAGCGCGACGAGCGGGGGATCCCCGTGCGCTGGCTTCAGCGAGTGCGCGCTTCGCTTCGTACCAATGGGCCGCGCTACAGCGCCACGCGCATGATGGGCGACTACATCGACAACGTGTACGCACTGCAATCGTCGCGCACCTCGAACGACGCGCAGGGAGGCTGACGGAACCACCGGGGCGCGCGGCCGGTATGCCGCGGCTCAGGTCGCTACGGCGTGTGGCAAATGATCAAGCAGATCGTCGGCGTCGGCGTCGGGGTTGGCGTCGGTGTTGCGGTTGGTCTCGATGTGGGCGTGGCGGAGGTTGCAGGACCCAGACTCGGTTGCTCTGTGCTGGGCGTGATCTGAGCGGCGGTGGATGGACTCGCTGCCGGTGTCGACGCGTCGGTGGGCGTGGCGACATCACTGGGAGTGCCGCTCGCCGACGCCGAGTCGGACGGTGCGCTGTCACTGGACGACGGTGATGCCGATGCGCCGGCGACCGGGCTTGTGTCGGTGCCGATGGTGTGACCTGGACCGGTGAGCGCGGCGACGGCCACGACTGAGACGACGGCCAGCGCGACGACGGCGGCGGCGATAGCGGCCCAGAGGCGCCCGCGCCGCCATCGCGTGGGGCTGGGCCGCTTGGGCGACATCTCGGCGAAGTCCTCGTCCGAGATCGCCGGCGGCAACGCTGCGGCCACTGGCGGAGGCGCATCCATGGAGCGCTTTACGGCGTCGGTCAGCCACACGCGGCCGCGGTCGCGCCAACCCTGATCCACCGTCGCCGCGGCGACGACTGCGAGGTTCGCGCGGTAGATCGAAGCATCCGGACGCTCGCGCGCATCGACGGCAAGGCCCGCAGCGGCGAGGCGATGCGCCGGCGCCGAGAGATCAGAGATCGAGGCCTGACCGCGTTCATGTTGCGCCCGGAGGCTCGCCAGCTCCGCGGAGGGAAAAGCCCGGTGCCCGGTGAGTGCCTCGACAAACACGCACGCCGCCGCGTAGATGTCGGATGAAGGCGTGTGTGATTGTCCGGCCCAGAGCTCCGGCGCCATGTATGAAGGAGTCCCTGCGCGCCATCCTGCGTGCAGCGGCGGGGCGGGCACGCCGGCGTCGCGCAGCCGAGCCACGCCCGTTCTGTCGACGACGACCGCATCGGGATGAACGTCGCGATGTGGCACGTGCACCCGATGCAGCTCGGCCAGTCCCGCAAGGCAGTCGTCAAAGACGAGAAACGCGGCCGCGGCGTCCATCGCCGTACCGGAGCCGAGCAGTTCACTCAACGTGGCTCCAGCAACAGCGTCATAGAGAACTGCCTTGGCGCGATCGTCGTATGCCCAGACGGGGACGAGGTTCGGATGGCGCAACGGACGGAGGATCGCCACATCCCGACGCAGCTGGTGCATGAAGCGGGCGTCGGACGTGAGTGCCGGCGAGAGGACGCGGACGACGAACAGCCGGCCGCTTGCATCCTCGGTGACCTCGACGAGCGCGCCGGCTCGATCCACCGCAAGCCCGCGAAGCGGCGTGTAGCCGGGTAGCGACACGCGCGAACCAGGCGAGGAGCGACGGACCGATCGACCGCTGCGTTCCATTGCCGCCTGTATTGTCACCGAGCCCGGCGTTCACCGAGGCGTGCATCGGGGGATATCTAGAATGGGCCGGCAGTGGAATACGTGGAGAGCATCCTCGACCTGGTGGGCGACACCCCGCTGGTGCGCCTCAAGAAGGTCACGGAGGGGTTGCGGCCCACGATCCTCGCGAAGCTCGAACAGCTGAACCCGGGGGGCAGCGTCAAGGATCGGATCGGGCTTGCCATGATCGAGGACGCGGAACGGCGCGACCTCCTGCGTCCCGGCGGAACGATCGTGGAGCCGACGTCGGGCAACACCGGGCACGGATTGGCAATGGCCGCGGCGATCAAGGGCTACAAGACGGTGTTCGTGATGCCGGACAAGATGTCCGCCGAGAAGATCAGCCTCCTCCGCGCGTACGGCGCCGAGGTCGTGATATGCCCGACCAACGTCGAACGGGATTCGCCGCAGTCGTACTACTCCGTGGCTGACCGCTTGAGCCGCGAGATACCAGGCGCATTCCAACCGAATCAGTACTTCAATCCACGCAATCCGGAGGCGCACTACCGCACCACCGGGCCCGAGCTCTGGCGGCAGACCGATGGCCGCATCACGGTGTTCGTTACCGGCATTGGCACGGGTGGAACGATCAGTGGAGCGGGACGCTATCTGAAGGAACAGAACCCCTCGATACGAATCGTCGGCGCCGACCCGGAAGGTTCCATCTACAGCGGGGCGATCGCGCCGTACAAGGTGGAAGGCGTCGGGGAGGACTTCTGGCCGGGGACGTTCGACCGCGAGGTCGTCGATGAGGTCATCCAGGTGACCGACCGCGAGTCGTTTGTCGCCGCGCGGAGGCTCGCGCGGGAAGAGGGAATCCTCATCGGTGGTTCCGGCGGCTTGGCCTTGCACGCGGCGATCCAGGCCGCGGTGCGGTGCGGCCCCGACGATGTCGTCGTCGTGCTGCTGCCTGACACCGGACGCAACTACCTCAGCAAGTTCTTCTCCGACGAGTGGATGCGGCAGAACGGGTATCTGCAGCGGTTGGTGCCGGCGCGTGTGCGCGAGGTCATTTCAGCCGCTCACAGCGATGGCGTGCCGGAACTGGTCAGCGTCGACGCGGGCCGGACGGTGGGTGAGGCCATAGACCTCATGCAGCAGTACGGCATCTCGCAGCTTCCGGTGGTCGAAGGCATCAACGGTGGCGCCGGCACCGTGGTCGGCAGCATCCAGGAGCGGTCACTGCTCGATCGCATCTACCGCGACCCGGCGGTGGTCTCCACTCCTGTGTCGACGGCGATGGACCCGCCGTTCGCGCGCGTGTCCGCGGGGGCGCCCATCGAGGAGGCGTTCGAAGCGCTGCTCGGCGGCGAGCCGGCGCTCATGATCATTGACGGCGACGCTCCCGTCGGCGTCATCACTCGATCGGACCTGCTCGAGTTCGTAGCCCACCGGGGCCGCAGCTGATGCCCCGCGCGCCGGGTTTTGCCACGCGAGCGGTGCATGCGGGGCAGGAGCCGGATGCGCAGACCGGGGCGGTCGTGCCACCGATCCACATGGCGACGACGTTCGCTCAGGACGGAGTGGGGCAGACCCGCGGGTTCGAGTACGGCCGCACCGACAACCCGACGCGACGGCGACTCGAGGAGTGCCTCGCGTCACTCGAGGGCGCCACCCACGCCCTCGCGTTTGCGTCCGGCATGGCTGCGACCAGCACCGTGTTGTTGCTGTTCTCGCCGGGAGACCACGTGGTGTTCACCGAGGACGTGTATGGCGGAACGTTCCGGCTGTTCGACAAGGTGCTGCGTCGCTTCGGCTTGACGTTCAGCGCGGTGGACGCCTCGGACACCGCGGCCGTGGAAGCAGCGTGCACCGATCAGACGCGGCTGATCTGGCTGGAGTCACCCACCAACCCGCTGCTGCGGGTGGTTGACGTGGCGGGGATTGCGGAGCGGGCGCGTGCCCAGAACATCACGGTGTGTGTGGACAGCACGTTCGCCAGCCCGGTACTGCAGCGGCCACTCGAGATGGGCGCTGACGTCGTGGTGCACAGCTCAACGAAGTTCCTGGGCGGCCACAGTGACGTCGTCGGTGGCTGTGTCCTGACGTCGAATGACGACATGGCGGAGCGACTGCGGTTTCATCAGAACGCGATCGGCGCCGTGCCGTCGCCCTTTGACTGCTGGTTGCTGCTCCGCGGTCTGCGCACGCTGGAGCTCCGAGTCACGCGGCAGTCAGATAGCGCGATCGTCGTGGCGCGGTGGCTGCGCGAGCATCCGATGGTCCGCCGGGTCTACTACCCAGGGTTGGAGGACCACCCTGGATACGCGCTGGCGACACGGCAGATGCACGGGCGGTACGGCGGCGTCGTCTCGTTTGAGGTTGCGGACCGAGAGGCGGCCCTGCGTGTCCTCGAGCGGTTGCGCGTCTTCACACTCGCGGAATCGCTCGGCGCTGTCGAGTCGCTGGCGGAGTCGCCGGCGCTGATGACGCATGCGTCGATCCCCGGTGAGGAGCGGCTGCGGGTCGGGGTGAGCGACGGCTTGATCCGGCTGTCGGTGGGCGTCGAGGACGTCGACGATCTGATTGCGGACCTGGACCAGGCGCTCGACGTCTGAGGACTGTCCGCCGCGGAGCCTAGCGATAACGAACGGGTGTTCGTAGGATGTGGAGTGTGTCTGGAAGTGAGGACGGCTCCGATCCGCTAGCGACAGTGCTCCGCGCGGTGGAGCGCCTGCGGGCGCGCGACCGTAGCGGGCGCGCGCAGGCGCAGGTCGCACAAGAGTTGATCGATCTTCGCCACGCGAGCGACCTGCTCGAGCTCGAGTTCGCCACGGTGTCGGCCGAGTTTGCAGGGAGCGACGAGTACGAACGGAGAGGCTCCGCTAGCCCGGTCCATTGGATCCGTCAGAGCTGCAACATGACCGGCCACGCGGCGGCCGGCGCGGTCTGCGTCGGCGAGCAGATGGAGCAGCTGCCGCACAGTGTCGCGGCGCTGGATGCAGGCAACATCGG
>Ga0210409_10006392_pt1 | contig 12267 bp, 8 predicted proteins | sample IncBWH17MmetaG_FD_161649 | JGI IMG/M metagenome (GOLD analysis project Ga0210409, IMG submission 161649) | Forest soil microbial communities from Barre Woods Harvard Forest LTER site, Petersham, Massachusetts, United States - Inc-BW-H-17-M | ecosystem: Environmental > Terrestrial > Soil >...
GCCGTAGGCAATCTTCGGATTCAAGGTCACGGCACTGACCCACTGCCTGCCGCGCTCGTTCGCGGTCATGACGCCGATCGCCTCGTCGTCGTAGCTGTTGATCTGGAAGCCGCGCTGGCTCGCCAGATGCAGGAGAGTCAGCATGTGGCAGCTGGAAATTGCGGCGACGAACGCTTCCTCCGGATCGACATGGGCCGGATTCGAGTAAGGGGCGCGCACGACCGCGGGAGAGGCCGAGGCGGGCACGACCACGCCGCCATCGAAGCCCCAGGTATGCTCGCGTGAATAGCGGCCCTTGAGAAAGTCTTCACCCGCCATTTTCCAGCGAATCGTGGCCTTGTAGGTCGACATGCGTGGACACCTCGTCAGGTCGGGAGATTGCGGTTGTGGGCTTCGAGCCCGAGCCCTGCGGCAAGGTCCTCGACGATCGCTGCGGCCGGCTCGCAGCGACGCACGAGACCGACCGCTCCTCCGGCGTACTGCACCATCGCTTCGATCTCACCGCTGACCTCGCGGGTGGGTGAGCCGGAGGAGTAGCGCGGGATGGGTGTTCCGTCGGCATAGTGCCCGAGGATGTCGTCCTCGCCGGGTCTGCTCCCCGGAGGCGGTCGCCCGGCACGCTCCCACGCACTGCTCGTGCTGTTCCTGAGCGCGCGCAGCGCGGCCTCAGGCCAGCCCCGGTCAAACACTTGCGAATACAGCGTGTCGTCTGCGTTCGCTGCCAGGACGCGCTCGCGGTAGATCGGATGGATGTTGGCCTCGAGGGCCGCCAGAAATCGCGTACCCACCCAGACGCCGCGGGCACCCAGCGCGAGCGCCGCGGCGACCCCGCGCCGGTCGGCGATGCCTCCGGCGGCGAGAACCGGCGTCGGCGCGACGGCGTCGACCACCTGTGGGAGCAGTGCCATCAGGCCGAGCTGGCTGCAGACGTGGCCGCCCGCGTCACGCCCCTGGGCGACCAGCAGGTCGAACCCGGCGGCGGCTGCGGCCAGCGCCTCCGCGACGGAGCCGATGACCTGAATGGCGAGCGCCCCGCTCGATTTCACCCGTTCGACGTAGCGCGCGCCCGTGCCCCAGAAGAAGGAGATGACCGGCACGCGAAGCTCCAGGGCGAGCGACAGCTGCTCCTCGATCGGAAAGTCGAGCACGAAGTTGGCGCCGAAGGGCTTGTCGGTCAGGGCGCGGGTCGCTCTGATCGCCTCGGCAAGTCCGGCCGGGGTGCGCCAGGTGCAGGCCAGGTGTCCGACTGCGCCGGCGTTGGACACCGCGGCCGCGAGCTCGGGTGAGGCGAGCGAGCCCATCGGCGCCTGAAAGATCGGCCGCGCGATCCCGGCGCGACGCAGCGGCTCTGACCCCATCCGCGCGTCCCTGAGGTGCTGCATCGCTTGGAGGTTACAGCGGTTCGCGATGCATCGCGACGCCGAACGACGAGCGCCACTATCGAGGATCTCGGATACGAGTCAGGCCTCGTGTTGCGTGCGGGGGCTGCATCCTCCCCGCAAACTCACGCCGGGCTCAGCAGCGAAGCCAGGGACTCGCGCGTCAACGGCTTCGGGAGCAGACGCTCGAAACCTGCGCTCCTTGCCCTGGCGTGGTCCTCCGGAGCGCTGTATCCGGATACCGCAATGAGCCGCGCGGATCGCAGTGTCGGGTCGGCGCGGCAGGCGCGCGCCACCGCAAAGCCATCCATGTCGCCGGGCAAGCCCAGGTCGCACAGGATGATGTCCGGAATGAGCGCGCGGGCGCCTCCGATCGCGGACGCACCATTGCGGGCCAGGGTCACCCGGAACCCGTCCAGCCGCAGCATTTCGGCCATTCCGTCGGCGACATCCCGGTTGTCCTCGACGACCAGTACGCATAGCTGCTCGGGCCAGGGTGCCGGCCGCGATTCGCGCGCTTGCTTGGGCGCGGCCAGCGAGGCGAGCGGCAGGCGCAGCTGAAAGCAGGCGCCGAGCCCCGGGCCATCGCTGCTCCCTGTGAGGGACCCACCCTGCAGGCGGGCGAGGTGGCACGCGATCGCCAGTCCCAGGCCGAGACCGCCCCCGCGCCGATCGAGTCCTTGTTCAAGCTGGGTGAAGGGCTCGAAGAGTCTTGCCGCAAGAGCCGCGTCGAATCCGATACCCGAGTCTTCTATGCTGACTACGGCGGTGTGCACTTCTGTTGCGAGCCTCAGGATGATGCTGCCGCCCGCGGGCGTGAACTTGCTGGCGTTCGACAACAGCTTGTCGATGATCTGCCGCAGACGGACGCGGTCCCCACGCACGCCGCAGGGTACACTCGCCATCCGACACTCCAGTTTCAGTCCTGCTTCACGAATTCGCGGCTCCTGGTCGGTCAATATCGCCCGCAGCAGGTCGTGCAGATCGACCGGCTCTGCCTGGATCGAGATCTTGCTGAAGGTAATGCGCGAGGCATCCAGGAGGTCTTCCAACATGCGCGCCATGGCGGAGGTCTGCCGATCCAGGCGCTCATACAGCCGGCTGACCCGCGGATCACGCAGATCGAGAAGATTCAGCGTCTCGGTGGCGGCGCGAATCGCCGCCAGGGGATTGCGCAGCTCGTGACCGAGAACCGCGATGAACCGGTCCTTCTGCCGGTCTTTCTCCTCGAGCGCGCTCCACGCCTTTGCCAGCTCGCGCCGCTCATGCAGGCTGCGCAGGTCCTCCAGCTCCTCGCGCAATCGCTCGGTGATTTCGTTTCGGTCCCGTTCCGGGTCTTCAAGCAACAGGCGGCGCAGCTCTGCCTGCTCCCGCATCAGCCGCTGCATATCCTCTTCGAGCTCGATCTCCGGATGCAGCATGGTCCAGTAGTGAGCCGTGCGGACGAAGGCGAGAAAGCCACTGACAAGCTCGAACCCCCGCGCTCCCAGGGCGTGGTGGAGCGCGCCGCGTGCTCTTTCGCTGCGCATCGGCTCGACGAACGCCACCGCTGCACACGCGAATACCCACTCCTCCGGCGCGCTGCCCGCATCCGGCCACGCTGCGAGTGGGGTGGCCGGCGATTCGAGCCGCTCGTACACCTCCGCCATGACGCGACGCCAGGGCGTCGGGAGCTTGAGCAGCGCGAGCACCTCGGGGAGGGTTTGCAACGGCGCTTGCCTGTCGCCAGCCGGCCGGCCGTAGCCGAGCAGGAATCCGACGTGTCGGGCGATGCAATAGCGGACCGGGCAAAAACGCGACAGCCAGACGAACAACCGCTCCTTGAACAGCGCCGGCATCGGGTTGTCGAGGTATCCGGCCTTGGCGAACCCCCACAGGGGTTGACGCAACTCGGGTGCCGCCCGGGCCGATCGGAAGAAGTTTGGCAGAACGCCGAAGCGCTCCGCGACCTCGTCTTCGAATGCATCGAGCCTGAAATTATCGGTCACCGGCGTGTCCTTTGAGCGCGACAGGCATCGTCGTCAGGCTTTCCACCTTCCTCAGCGAATCCTGACGGATCAGACCCCACATGACTGTAGGCAGGAGGGCAGGGCGGCTGTAGGGGCCCGGACTACAAGCCGGCCGTGCGGTGCGTAGCTGTGCCGGTGAGGGGCGATGCCGGTGAGGGGCCGGGGCGGCGGGAAGGCTAGTCCTTGGCCCGGATCTCGAACTGATCCGGCTCGCTCCAGGGCTCACGGCTTTGATCGGCAGCCGCATCGAGACGAACCATGGTTGCGCTGAGCCGATCGTTCTCCAGGGTGAAGCGCATGAAGTGAAAGTTCACCGACGTGGTGAGCCTTGAGAGCTCGCCGAACATGCGCGCGGCCGGAACCGGCTTTGCGCCGCCGCCGCCGCTGACCAAGTAAGTGACGCCGTCCCTCTTGTAGCGCTCGTAGTTGTGCACGTGACTGCCGACCACCACGACCCGCGCGTGCAATGAGCCGGCCCTGCGGGAGAGATAGCTCGCCACCTGTTTCTCATCCTGCGCGCGGGGATAGAAGGGGTCGCGCACCGGCGGGTAGTGCAGCAGGACAAGTATGAACTTGATGTTCCTGTCGGCACCGGTGATCTGCTGCTCGAACCAGATGCGCTGCTCGCTGTGGGGTTTGAGCGGTGAATCGGAATCGAGGATCAATGCCAGGAGCGAGGAAGCGATGGTCACGGAGTACCAGCGGTGCGGTCGCAACGGAGCGAACGCCTTCCACCAGTTCTCCAGGCACGGGCTCACGTCCTCGGGGCATCCTTTGAATTCGTGATTGCCGAGCGCGGGGAACACGGGGATCTTCTGGTTCGACCATTCCGCGGTCTCGCTCTGGTAAGTCTCGTAGTCGCCCGGATTGCTGCCCTCGTAGACGAGGTCCCCGCCGATCAGGATCAGCGCCGGGTTCTCCTGGGCAATCCTCTTCACCAGGGTGCGCCGCGCGAATGCGTTCACGACGTCCTCGCGCCGCGTGAAGCGCGTGTCGCCGTACACGACGAACTTCACCGCTCCTCCCGCGAGCGATGCCGCCACCTCGAACCTTGGAGGCTCATCGCCGGAGGCGGCGCCGGCGAGCCCACAGGGAGCCAGCCCGCACAGGGCGAGCGACACGCAGAGCAGCTTCAACGACGTGCGGCACACAATTCAGACCTCGAGGACCCACGCGCCCGGCTTGGAGGATCTGATGCGGGCTGCGCCGACTACGTGGTCGAGGACTCTTCCTCAGAGGCGTCGGACTCGTCCTTGATCCGGCTCTCGAGGATCACTCCGGGGGGCAGCACCAGGGTGGGCGAGTCATCCTCCGCACCATCGCCGGGCGAGCCCTCGCCGGTCCCTTCGCCGGCCGCGACGGCCGTGGAGAGATCACTGCTGCGCAGCTGACGGAACGCCTCTTCGGCTTCCACCGGTGGGGAGAAGAAATACCCCTGGGCGAAATCGCAGCCCATCTGCAGCAGGGTCTCCGCCGCTGCCCTGGTTTCGACGATCTCCGCAACCGCTCGCAATCCCAGGTTCGAGGCCATCTGCAGGATCGCAGAGGTGATGGCATTGTTCGCCCGCTCCGAGCCGGTGCGGCTGATGAAGGGACGGTCGATCTTCACGTAGTCGAACGGGAAGAGCTGCAGGTAGCTGAGCGATGAATAGCCCGTCCCGAAGTCATCGAGCATCAGCTCGATGCCCATGTCGTGGAACCCGTCGAGCACGGCGCGCGCCGTCGTCACGTTGCTCACCAGTCCGCCCTCGCTCAGCTCGAATTTCAGGTTATCGGCTGGTACGTGCGTGTCCTGCAGTGCTCGCGCGACGAAATCGCGCAGCCCGGGAGCGCGCAGCACCGCCGCGGACAGATTGACGCTGAGGTAGAAGTCGGTTCCCCGCGGCAGGCGCTGGCGCCATTCGGCCGCCAGGCGGCAAACGCGCTGGATGATCCAGCGTGTGACCGGCACGATCACGCCCGCCTCTTCTGCAATCGCCAGGAACTTGTCGGGCGCCAGCAGGCCCTCCACCGGATGCCGCCAGCGCAGCAGCGCCTCGACTCCGACCACGCGTTGCCGGCGCAGGTCGACGATCGGCTGGAACAGCAGGCGGAATTCATTGCGATCGAGGGCGACATGCAGGTCGGCTTCGAGACTCACGAGGCTGATCGCGGCGCCTGCCATCCCGGGCGCATAGCCGACGGCGCGCTGACTCTGCTGCTGTTTCGCGACCGAAAGTGCCAGGTCGGCCTCGCGCAGCGCGTCCTCCGCGCGCTGCAGACCCGAGTCGATGCAGGTGAACCCGAGGCGCGAGGTGACGCTGATGCGGTGCTGGCGCAGCTCGAACGGTTCGCGGCGCAGCTCCTGCAGCCGGTCGGCGAGCGCCTGCGCTGCGCCGAGCGAGTCCACCTCGTACAGCAACACCGCCAGCTGATCGGCGCCCCAGCGCGCCAGCAGGTGCTCGACGCCGCCCAGTACCGCCGCAGCGCGTTGCGCGGCCTGCAGCAGCAGCTCATCGCCGGCCGTGTGCCCGAGCGTATCGCTGATCAGCTTGAAGCGCTCGATGTCGATCAGGATGATCACGATGCGCTGCCGCCGCCGCGTGCGTACCTCGCGCAGCGCCCGGTCCAGTTGATCCATGAAGTAGCGGCGGTTTGGCAATCCGGTGAAGGCATCGTGATAGCGGGCGTGGTCGAAGCTCTTCTGCAGGCTCTCGCGTTGCTCGATCTCGCTCACCAGGCGCTCGTTGACCCTGTGCAGGCGCTGGCGCATGGCGGCGAGCGCCGCCCGCGTGCGCTTGAGGTTATGCGTCAGATCGTAGATACCGAACGCCAGTGCCCAGGTGAGCACCGCCAGCAGCCCGATCTCGGCGGCCAGTTCCCGCGCCGGGTACCATCCGCCGCGCGGACGGATGGCGAGCACGAGAAACTCGCCCGCGGGGCTGCGCGCGACCCCGCCCGCCTGCGCAATGGCGCTCGTGGCCGGTGCGGCGAGGGCGGAGGGCTGAGAGCTGAGGAACACCCGCGGCTGGCGCGTCGCGGCGTTGGGTTGATACAGCTGGAAGTCATAGCTCTCGTTCACCAGCGTTCCGAAACGCGACCGCGCCAGCAGCGCCTCGAGACTCTCGTAGCCCACCGCCCAAAGGCCCGCCTCTGTCCCCGGCTGTGCGCTCGCGGGTGCCGGCGCAATGGGCGCGCGCGCGGCGACGATCCATTGGCTGCCATATCGAATGGGACCGAACAGCACCGCAGGCGCTGCGTCTCCTGAGTCTTCAGCCCGCGGCACCTCACTCGCAATGGCGCTCGCCAGGGCGGCAGTGGCGTCGCTGGCGCGCAGGACGGTTCCGGCGGAAGTGACCCACAACATGCCGCGCGCGGGCATGAGAGATTGCGCGCCGATCGCCGTGGCCGCGCGTTGTGCCTCGTGGCGCGTGCGTTCGGTCAGCGCGCGCAGCTCGGTTTCGATCGCCCGGGCATGGCGCGCGGCGACGCTCTGCGCGGCGAGCCGCATCTGCTGGGCGCGCTCGTGCACACTCACCGTGATGAGGCGCGCACCCACCAGCACCATCGCCGCGGCGGCGAGGAGCGGCAGCAGCCAGTGTGAGTAGCGCCTGAACATGCTGACACTCATAGGGCTAACCGCCCGCCCGGAAGTGCACGGTGCAGGTGAGCGTTACCGTGGTCCGCTTGAACCCCTCCAGATCCTGGTGGTCGCCCACCAACAGCCATTCGGTGTGCCCCAGGGGCATGCCGATGCCGAGGAATTCCTCCCTCAGCGACGGACCGGGCTTCACCACCTGCCCGACCAGATCGATGACTGCCGGCGCGGCCGGCCCCCAGTCTCCTCCCGCGAGCCAGGTGACGCTCTTGCTGACGTAGTCGAGACGGACCGTCGTGAGCTTGGTGCCGAGATCGCCGCCGAATGAGCGGGCGTAGGACACCGAGGCCAGCAGCTGCTGCGTGAGGCGCAGCGACAGCCCGATCTTCGGCAGATGGCCGTGGCTCGTGTCGATGTCGATGCGGCGCTCCTCGAGCTGCACGGACACTCGCCCGAGCGTGCCGATGAGGCCGCCGTCGATGATCGAGTAGTGGAACGCGTGTGTGCCCGCGTCGCCGGCGCCTTGGTGAGTCTCGGCGTACAGGCTCAGCTTCGCGCTCGGCTGCCCGAACGTCGCCGAGCCGGTGAGGTACCCGAGCGTCCAATGCGAGTTCGCGATCGCCTGGTATTCGCCCCCCAGGCCCACGACGTGGCCTGAGTCGAGGGTGCTCAGCCAGGTGAGCGAGCCGCCGCCACCGCCGTGATTCTGCGAGAGCCTCGATCCGTCGCCGCTGATCACCAGGCGCTCCTCGGCGGCCGACGGTGGCGCCGGGGCGGGCTCCTCCGCCGGGGATGCCGCTTGGGCCGAGCTCGGCGCTGTGGGAGACGGCGCTTGGCCCGAGCTCGGCGCTGTGGCCGCGGACTGAGCGACCGCCAGGCTCGCTCCGGCACACGCCGCCAGCGTCGCGCAAAGAATGAGCGCCGGGCATCTCATACCCGCTGTGCCAGGGCGGGGAAGGTGCCGGTCTGATCGGCCGCCGCGGCGAGCGCCGCCGGGAGGAACGCGACGACGTACAGCCGCTCATCCTCGCCCGGCAGCACGACGCTCGAGCTCGTGATCTGATAGACACGCTGCATGATCGTCATGTGCATCTTGCGGCGGCCGCTCAGGCCCGGGTCCCACCAGCGCGCCTGCGGTTCCGGTGGCGGCAGCAGGCGCGCGATCTCGGCATCGATCTGCGCAGCAGGGAAGAGCACAGCGGCGGGCTTGTTGAACGCCAGCACGCGCCCTTCGGAATCGAGGACCAGCGCGGCGTGCTCGGCAACATCGAGCGCGGCCTTCACGCACAACGCCTCGGTCGTGTCGCTCACCACCACCAGGGCAAAGCGGCGACCCCGCTGCGCGAGGTGCCGTACCCGCACTTCGCTGGCGCGCAGCCGCCCACTCAGGCGGATCGTGCACAGCCGCGCCACGCCGCCGGCGCCGCTCACCAGCTCCTGCACCAGCTCGGGGTAGGAGAAGCGCAGCGCCTCGAAGAAGTTGCGGCCGACGAGGCAGGATTCATCGCCGCCGAACTTCGCAAGCGCTGGGGCGCTCGCGCAGATGACTTCCCCGGTGCTGGCGTCCAGCAGGAATGCGGGCAGCGGCAGCTGTTCCATGAGGGCCGTCCACAGCTGCTGTCCGCGCTCTGCCTCGACGCGCGCGCTGGCGACCTGCGAGTTGAGCCGCTCGAAGATCGTGCCGAGATATTCCGCGGCCACGGCGCACGCGAACAACATGGTCACGAAGACTTCCAGCACGACGACGTAGTACTCCGATGGCGCGTAGAAACCCGCAAAGGGCAACCGAGCCCCCCCGGTGCCGCTCCCCAGGCTCTCCAGCCAGGCGGCGGCCGCGCCGAGCCCGGGCGCGTGCCAGCGCAGCTCCGGCGCCTGGCTCGCGGCGATGAGCGTCACCGCCACCGCAGCGAGCGCCGCCATGACGTACGGTTGCCAACGGGAAAGAAAGATCGAGCCGACGACCGGCAACGCGAACACCGCGAGGAACGCCGGGTTCTGCAGCCCGCCCGCGTGCTGCCAGGCCCAGGCGATCGTCAGCACGCCGAGCGCGTGCAGCGCCGTGAGCGTGCGGCCGCGCCGCAATTCGCTCGGTGCGTGGCGACCAGCGAGCGCGGCGAACGCCACGTGGATCGCTCCCAGGGTGAGGAGCGCGGCCGCCGTGGCAACGAAGTCGATGGCGAGGCCGCTGACGAGCCACGGCACCGCGGTCGCGAACAGGATGGCGAATATCGTCAGCAGCCAGGTGTCATCCAGCAGGTGGACGCGCGGGTCATGCCAGGTGAGTGCCGAGAGGATCTGGGTTGCGTTGCCGTCGTTCATGGCTGTCTCGCGCTGGGGCGCGCCTCTCCGGAGGCCAGCTCGGTGGAGTCGGCGCGGAAGTTGTTGCCGTCGAGGAACGGGTGGGCCGGGACCTTGCGGCCGTCGGGCTGCTGGAACGTGCTCACGTGCAGGGCGAACGCGTGCGGGCGCAGCACCTGGTTGTGACGCAGGATGGGCGAGTCGCCGATGACGTCGATGCCGTTGAACTGGGGCTCGATGATGGTGTTGTTCACGGCCGTGCTCGGATTGCGCTGATCGCCGAGCACGAACGCCAGGCCGTAGCCGCAGTTGTGCACCCGGTTGGCACGCACCAGGATGTTGGCCGAGCCGCGCACCATGATGCCGTAGGCGGCGAGGTGATCGAGCTCGTTGTCATCGATGATGGCCTCGCGGGCGTTCTCGGCGATGATGCCCATCGCCGGCCCGCCGCCGATGTGATTGCCGCGGATCACGGCGCCGGCGCCGAGCAGGTGGATCGCAGCCTCGGCTGCGGCGGCGAACTCGTTGCGCTCGACGAGCACCGCCACGTTCGCCGCCACCACCCCGGCGCGATCGCCGTTGAAGCGGTTCTCGCGCACGCTGATGGCCGCGCCGCGCGCGTCCGGCTCGGCGCGCACCGCCCACAGCCCCGCGTCCTTGTCGTTCGAGAATTCGTTGCCCACCAGCACCGCGTTGTGGCTCGAGGCCGCGAAGCGCACGCCGACGCGGTCGCCGCTGAAACGGTTGCGCTCGAGCAGTATGTCGCTGGTGTTCTCGGCCACGTCCACGCCGACATCGCAGGCCTCGATGCTGCTCGTGCGCAGGCGAAAATGCGCCGCGCGCAGCAGGATCGCCGTGCCGGGACAATTGCGCAGCGCCAGCCCCTCGAGCGAGGTGTTGGCCCCCGCCACGTCGAACACCGGGCCGCCGCTGAGAGCGTGGGCGTCGATCTGCGCGCCGGGCGGCTCGGCGAGGATGCGCACGCCGTGCGGATTCACCAGCGGCGGCAGCAGCGTTTCGAGGGCGATGCTCTTCACCTTGATCCACACGTCCGCCTTGCCATTGGCGGCCGCGACGATGAACAGCGCCTCGCGCAAGGTGCCGGGGCCGCGGTCGGCGGAGCTGATGACGTCCACGCTGAGCGTGCCGGCGACCTGACCGGGCGTCGGCTGCCTCGCCTGGTACCACCAGCCCAGCGCAGCGAGTGCCCCGATCAGCAGCAGCACGCCGACCGCCACGCCGATGCGCGGCCTAGTGCGCATGCGCTTCTTGCCCGGCGTGGCCGAGAATGAACACCGCGTGCCACGAGCGGCCGGCCGCGGCGCGGCCGAAGAGCACGTCGATCGGCAGCGAGAGCGCGGTGATGGCGGCGAGCGCCGCCAGGCGCACCTCACGCGACACACGCGGCAGATGTGGGAGCAACCAGGTCTTGAAGGGCGCGGGGTCGACGCCGCCGATGGCGTACACCTTCAGGCCGCACTCGCCGAAGAGCCGCAGGTAGCTGTCGCGCTCACGCGCGCGAAAGGTCGCGCTGTCGCAGTTCTCGATGAGGCGATTCGGCGCAGCCTCGAGCAGCACCAGCCTGCCGCCCGCGCCGAGATGAGCGACCATGCGCTGCAGCGCGGCGCGCAGCGCGGCGGGCTCGAGGATGTGCTGCAGGACCGTGACGCTCAGGACGAGGTCGAATTTCCCGCCGGCATCGAGGGCCGCCAGATCCTGCACCAGGAAGCGGCACCGGCCCGCAACGCCACGCGCGCCGGCGCGACGCCTGGCCTGGGCGATCATCGTCGCGCTGATGTCGACGCCTGTCACACGCGCTCCGCGCGCTGCGAGCAGGCAACTCCAGCGTCCCACCCCGCAGCCGACATCGAGCACGCTCGCGCCGGGACTTACGCGCAGCCAGCGTCGCAGGGCGAGGCGCTGACACGCATCGATCATGCGGTTGTAGAAGGCGGGCATGCCGTAGGAGCACACGGCGGCGAGTCCGTCGCCGCCTGCGAAGCGGCGTGCGCGATCTTCCCAGTAGACGGCGGGCTCGCGCATCACCACGACCTCCGCGCCAGCAGATCGGATGCCGCCACCGACCCGGCGGCGCCGGGCGTGGGCTCGTAGTGATCGCGGTAGATGCGACGGCCCCACAGCTGCAGCGCGACGTAATTAGCGAACCCCACGGTCATCGGGATGAGGTGCGTCAGTGCGTACAAGAGGTAGAGCGGCACGATCGGCGCGATATAGGCGCGCTCGGCGCGCGGCACGACCGTGAATAACGCGATGACGCCGAGGCACAGATAGCTGCCGACCGCGCCGATGAAGTAGGCGGGACTGGTAAGGGCGTTGCGCGGCAGCAGGTGCGCCAGGAACAGGTCATCGAATCCGCCGACCAGGCTGATCAGCAGCAGCAGCGCGCTGATGATCTTCACCAGATGCAGAATGAGCGACAGCCCGCCCATGTAGAACACGAAGTGATACCAGGCGAAGGGCGTGCGTCGGCTGACTCGCCAGATGGCGCCCAGGCGCTCGGTGTAGACCTTGAGCAGGCCGTGGTACCAGCCGACGCGCTGCGAGAACCATCGGCGCAGCGTCCCCGGCCCCTCGGTGCTCACCACCAGCCGCCCGTCGTAATAGATGCGCTCGCCCTGGCTGAGCAGGACTACGGCATTCTCGAAATCCTCGGCGTAGACCGAGAGCGAGTGGGCATGCAGCGCGCGCCACAGCGCATCGCGGCGGTAGATCGAGACTCCGGAGGTTATGCTGTAGTCCGCCAGGCTCTCGCGGCCGACGCGGAACGCCAGCGCGTACTCGAATGCCTGAAATCGCGCCAGGAAGCCGTCGGGCTCGATCATCACGCGCGGGCAGGCGGCGGCGGCTCCCGACTGCTGGAAATCGCCGATCACGCGCTCGAGATCGGCGCTGCTGCCGCCATCGCGGCCGCGGATGCGAATGTCCGGATCGACGACGATGACCGTCTCGATGTGAGCGGGCAGCCGCTCGAGCAGTACTCGCA
>Ga0210409_10006393_pt1 | contig 12267 bp, 16 predicted proteins | sample IncBWH17MmetaG_FD_161649 | JGI IMG/M metagenome (GOLD analysis project Ga0210409, IMG submission 161649) | Forest soil microbial communities from Barre Woods Harvard Forest LTER site, Petersham, Massachusetts, United States - Inc-BW-H-17-M | ecosystem: Environmental > Terrestrial > Soil >...
CAGCTATTTCGTGGGTCGCACGTTTCAGCTCCAGGTCAAACTCGGCCATGAGCTGATCGTCTACAGTAAGGATGAGTGATAGTTCGATATTTATTGGCGTTGGATCAGGTTCCTCTATCGCGGCAGGTATTCGGTCGGTTTCGTCAACAGCATGGTTGATAAAGCTTTTGACATCTGCAACCGGCTGGTCGGCCGTCCTCGCTGCCAGCTCAACAGCCTTCTTGAGAGGATCAGGAACGTCGAGACTTCGCATAGCCAGAGCCCAATCGAGTGTCTGCTCGTACATATCAACGATCCACTGTGCAAAGTGCTCGATACGCGCAGGGTCGCCAGGTTCCCCCGGCGCACCAAACGCTTGTTCTTGCGCAGAGGGCTGAAAGATGCGCCCCATTGGCTCCCACGCTGCGGCGAGGTCGCGGAACGCATGTGACAGGTATTGCGTCGTCTCTTGTAGGTCAAGGTGCTGGCGCGGTCCACGAGCTAGTCGCAACTCGTGATCGCGTTCCTTTGGCTCCAAGCGACATATACCTTGTGCCAGTACCCCAGCGAACAACAGATACTCCCACGCAGGCTGTCTAAATCTCAGTAGCTGGCGCTGCTCCTGGTCAGTTCGTGGTGAGCGCGAAAGCGGCGTAGCCTCAGATGTGTCGTCACTCGTGGCTACTGCCAACAAAGCGAGCGTGTCTTGAATTCCATCGAGCTGAGAGCGAATCCTACCACTTTGGAGGTCCGGAAATTGCTCAAGCAGGTGCTCGTGCTTCTGAAGACCGGCCGCCAGCTCGTCTGGGCCTCTCCAGCTAACGTCTATGCTGGCCTCGCGTCCAATCACCATCAAGCGGGAGGCAATGGCCTCACTAATCTTATAATTAGATATGAAAGTCCATGCCTCAATATTCCAAAGCCCCTCTTTCTTGAGTGTGATCGCCTTACCAAGATCGCCGACTACCTTCCTGCGAATCGCCGCGTCAACGCCTTGGTTCTGAGCCCGCTTGAAACAGTGAGCGGCAAACAGTCTCTTTTCGGACTTTAGGTAACCGTCATTGCCCCGATCCGCCCTGTCATCGTCGATGGGTAGATAGTTGTCACCATGTTCGGCCGCCAAGATCGCGTTGCAAAGCCGTGTGAACTCCTGCGGGACAGTGATAAGACTGATTTGTGCAGACAAATTCATGTGTCTAGTATACGGCCGCGCCGGTACAGCCGCCTACGTGAAGGGTGTCGCACAAGTGCCACTGGAGGACGACCGGGCGAGCGCTGATGCGGCCGCCCGGTCGCCAGGTGTTGATGCGCTACATATCGAGTCCATCGAGGTGGGTCGCGGCGCGGGTGGCGAACACGAAGCCGTCTGTGGTGCGGTGGAGGAGTCCGAAGCCGTGCAGGTTGGCGATGGCGTCCAAGACTTCCATCTCCCGACCGATTGTACGGACCAGTTCGTCGGTTGACCAGGGGCGTTGGTCGTCTTGGATGAGCAGCAGGCTCATAATGGCGGACTCGGTGCGGGTCTGGCTCTCGGCGGGCATAAGGGTAGGCTCAGAATCAGGCATGGGAGGTTCGTCTCCTGTGTCTGGGCCTCGGCGCGGGCTCTAATCCCGCGTCGGGGCCACTCTTGTGTATAGGCTCGCCCGACCGTAGGCGTGAGCACTCTGAGCGGTCAAGCTGTGCTTTGCGCCCAAAGCCTGTCGGCGAGGGCGCTATCCGAGCAGCCAGTAGAAGTGCATGGCTGCTCGTGTGGGGATGACGTAGCGTCCCCAGCGGTGGACGAGCCCGGCGTCGGAGAGGGCGACGAGAGCGTCCAGGGCGGTGATCGGGTTGCCGGTGTGGTGGACGATCCGCTCGAGTGGCCAGAGCCGCTCGTCCTCGCCGCTCAATAGGAGCTGCAGGATGAGGCGTTGGACGCCTTCGGGGGCTTGGGGCAGGTGATCGGGTCGGCTGGCCATAGGCGCGGGTTCCCTTTGTCGCCTGGCGACGGGCGGGGCGCTAGGACGCTAGGGCCGAGGCCGGTGAGGGCGCAACCTGTGGCTGGTGCGCCTCGGTTCTTCCCAGCTACCGAGCGGCGGCGTTGGCTGCCTCGATGCCGCCCGCCTCGATCCGCTCCGCTCGGGCCAGCAGTTCAGACGCGGTGAGGCCCAGGCCGGCGGCCAAGCGTCTGAGGCTGCCGTAACTGGGGTTGCGCTTGCCGGTCTCGACGTTTGAGATCCAGCGCTGGTGCAGGTCGGTGTCGTTGGCGAGCTGCTCCTGGGTCAGCTCCAACTCCTCACGGCGGGTTTTGACGGCTTGGCCAAGGGCGGCTTGGAAGGCTGGGGAGGCGGACATGGAGCCAGCCTTTCGGCGGCGCCTCCCGCCCGCAATGACATCGCGGTAGACATGCCTGCCTACATTCCGCTACGGTTCCAGTCTTATGACATTTGAGTAGAGGCCGGTCTCGGACGGGCAGGGCGACAGGCCCCTTTCTGCCGCCCTGCCCGTCTGAGGCCACCAGCACAAAGGAGCCACGCATGGGAGCAGACCGCAGCCGCCGCACTCCGAGCGCTCGCGTAGTAGTCGGGGCGTGCCTCGCAGCCGTACTAGGTATAGCCAGCTTGCCCGCTAGCTCAGCCGATGGGCAGGCCGGTCTCGGCTCTAGCTGCGCTCATCCCTGGGAGGCTATCTACCGGACAGGTGGTCCCGGCGGAGGCTTTGAGGGCGACCAAGCACACATCCATATGTCGGGCACGCCCCGTCTGCTGGGTTGGGTGGCCGAACGGCCGAGAAGCGTCATCTGCAACGTGCGCATCCAACTGACTAATGGCCGTTGGGTAGGGCCGAACAGTGTGTCTCCGTATACCACCCCGACACCCACCGGCGGAGAATACAAGGCACCACACGCGCCCTTGCGAACCGCCATCGTCACCGCCGCCCGCTCGCCGGTACCGCCAGGGGCTAGTTGCAACTACCCAATCTTCAGCGGCCTGGCGGTCGATGGCTTTCCCAGCCAGAGAAGCGATACCAAAGATTTCACCGTCAAGCTCAAGATCGACAGTGAAACCAAACCGAAAGAAGCGCTACCGGGCGACTTCACCACTTTCCAAGCCGAAGTAACCGCGTACAACCCCCGGCTGGTCATGTGCCGCTTGTTTGTGTCTGAATTCAAGGGCCGTGGACGCACTTACCCTCTGAGCATCGGCGCGCATGGCGGCTTGTCATCCAGGCTTACCCTGCCGTCGAGCGTTATCTTCGGGATTCTTGGGTACGCGCGGATGGGGAGATAGGTCTCCGGTGGAGATATCACAAGCGCAGACCGACCGAGACGATACCGCCTACTCGCAGATGACGGCGTGATCTTGCCCATTTGTGGCTAGCTCAATAGGCGGCACCGTTAGTCGGTGTCGGGCGCCATACCAGTACCTCTGCATGTGTCACACGTTTGGATGTCTACCTCTTTGCCGCTGTTGTCTTCAGTGATAATTTTTCCGCGGCCTCCACAGTCTTTACACTTCTTCATCGCCATAGCCAGCTCCTTCTCTAGCCTATTTCAATAGGGGCAACGCACTATTATCGGGTATATGTGTAGTGACTGTCTACTGGTGTCTCTCACTACCCGGTTTATCATGAATGGCCGAGTCTCGCGGCGTTAGATCGGCACGGGACTCAAGCCATGTGTCCCAGTCACGGGGGAGTAGATGACTAAGGTTCGTAAGCGTCATATCTCCATTGGATGCAATACTGGCTTGAAGCCCCTCTACCTTATCCTTCAATTCAGTTGCCTTTCTCCTGAGTTCCGGATCGTCCCAGAGGAGGGCTCGTTGCTCAGCCTCTCGAGCTGACCGTGCAAGTATCACAAACAGGCTCACAATCCGGACCAAAAGAATGTCATTCTCTTCTTGTATGGCTCCCTCGATTGCCAACTGTGCTGCGTCTCCAGCCTCCCTGACATGGCCTATCTCAAAGAGATCGAGAGCGATCTTGTAGGACCTCTCAAACGGTCCTTCCGGAGACTCGGGCGGATCTGTTAGTTCTTTCCTGATTGTTTTGGGGTCCATCGGTCACTAAAGTATTCAGGGCCTCTTGTGAGGCTGAGACTAGCACAACGTGAAAACCGGCCGTCCTTGAAAGACGGCCGGTTTTGATCGGCCTGTATCAACCGGGTAGGCTGGAAAGCGTCTCGTGGATTTCGCCGTGCCTGCGGCCTATCGAGACAAGTTCCGTAAACAGAGCCAATCGGTCCTCAGTATCTACTTGGCTAGAGCGGGGGCTGTCTGGAAGGTGAAGCCGGAGTTGACTGGCCTTGATTGTCCCACCACGGTGGCTTTTGAGATTTATAGGAGTCCTGGACGGAGTTTCCATGATGTACGAACACCTTTCATGGGTGTGCAGATGTGTTGACATATAGTGGTCAAACGATGTAGAGGAAAGTGCTGGTGAACTGCGCAGGCAGAAAACATGTCTCCACGTAGCGGCGAGATAGGTAATCTCAACACCAATTATGCACTAACCCAGAACGTCTGCAAGCACAACCAATATGGTAATTTGTCTATAGAAGCCCATCATTAGTGCGTTTTGGGCTGCAAGCGTGGCGTCATGGTAAACGCCCCGATCAGTTGATCGGGGCGTTGGTTTAGGCCGTCAGACCGGGCGAGCGGTATCGAAGCTCTCTGTACCAGCGCGGCAGCGAAACCGCAAAGGCAAGTTGCTTCCAGTACAAGAAGCGATCAAAGACGCGAAGATGCCAGTGGGTGTGGCGCTCGGCCAGCCATTCGTCCTCTGTCTGGAGACCTTCTTCCCGTTCTAGCTCGACTCTCTGCATGCGGGCTCTGATCCGATCCTCCTCTGTCCATCCTGGGCCAAAGACATGCTTGGGGTGAGGCGCGGAGGCGTCGTAGTGGGCCAGCGTGATTTCGACTATCGCCATGTTCAGTGGGTCAAGGCGGCGCCGCAAAAGCGATAGCGCTACATCACGGGTCGGGCCGAGATTGCTCTCTGGCCCTCCGATCTCGCCAACACCGGCCAGGGCAATGGCGCCGGTAAACGCCCGCTCCGTCGGAGACTGGTAGCGCCACGTCGGAGGCCGGGTAATCATCTCCTCAAGCTGCTGGCGCGTCATACTGAGCTCACGCTCCGTCATGTGATGACGCTTGGCAAACTCCTCGTGAGTGCTCGGCGCGCCGTGTTCCATAGACAGCGTGATTTCCCGTCACTGCCTTGTGGTGAGCAGTGAGTGGTCACGCAAAAATCGCACCACTATGCGCTTGAGACCACGGTAATATCTGGGGTCTCGCATTGCTATACCAGCTCCTTCCGGGTTCGCACCTGCGGCTCACCTATTGAGCGGCATGTTAGAACCCGGAAGGAAAGTGTCAATATACCGCCCTCAGAATACTACGGGCGACATGCGGCGAGCAAGCATGAGGGCGATCCGCGCTTGGGCACGTTTCATACATCACGGGCGGATCGCCGATTATCTCAAACGTGATGTGGCCCATAATCCTGCTACTCCGAAGGGGTGGATGCCTTGTCGGAGGGGTAATGGATCATGCGGTATAGCTCCTTGGCGGTTAGCCGAATAAAGGGCCGCATACGTGACTGCCGCCAATGCCTACCGCTCGTTGAGCTGGTAAGTCCGCGTTCCTCGGCAGCCTGCTCGGATCGGATCTTTAGATCCTTGTTCCAACCGCGCCTATGCTCTCCAATAGCAATAAGGCCCTCATTATTCTCCGGGTAGGCCTAGTTAGCGGCTTCTCCGACGATCTCGGCAGCCGAAAATTCATGCTCTACCCCATCAATCTCAACCGGCTCGACCTTATCATCGCTACCGTTAGACAAACGCGAGCGGGTGCGCTGCTGAACGATGTCGGTCTCAATAAACCACGGCACCTCCAAAGCAAATTCATACTTTCGGGTGCCAACCTTCATGACGTCCTCCACAAGTTTGAGGATGGTGTCAAATGAAGGCCCAGGGGCTTTGTTAGCCACCAAGCCTCAGTACAGCGATAAGCGAAGTCACCATTGCGTCTCCTTACTGGAGGCATAGCTCCTCGCCCGGCGATCACTCGCCGGTGGGTGGACAGGATGAATGCCGGCGAGTATTTCAGCCCCGCCGAGACTGCTCCTTTTCTGTTTGATGCCCGCCGCAAATCTGTCAGATAGCTGTTAGCCAGCCGCCCGCTCGACGGCTGAGCTACTGCGCGAAATCTGTCTCCACCTCTGCGGCAATGCCAGTCATTGTCAGCCCTGATTGCAGAGCTGGACGCCCATCCGACTGTGGCCCTCCTGGGAGTTGTGATCGCGGTGGCGTCCATGCGCAAAGTTTATCGCAGCCAGCATTCACCCAATCAGAAAGGAGCATTATGAAGCGCCCCCTCCCCGTCCCATCCCGCGCAGGCGGCTTGCCCGCCCGCGTCAACCGCCAGGCGAGCGGCGAGGTCGCCCGCATAGAGGGCGGCCTGACCGTCGCCCTGGCCGCCGACCGAGCCCGTGTGCGCCGCGTCGCGGGCCTCACTGAAGATGCCCTGATGGCCACGGCCCGCCTCTCGGCCGTCGAGGCTCTGGCAGGGCAGATAGTCCCGCACGCCCAGGGCCGCTTGAAGCTCATCGCCGACGCCGGGGCGGTCGGTCTTTTGACCATCATCAACGACGTGGCGTCTTCGTGATGGCCTTCCTGCACGCCATCCTCAGCGAAGAAGACACGCGAGTGGCCTGGACGCTCCTGCTCATGACCATCGCCCTGGTGGCGGCCGTGATCGCCTGCGAGCGAGCCATCGCCGCGGCCACACGCGGGCGTGAATGCGAGCGCCTGCGCGCGGAAGTCGATCGGCTTCGTCCACTGGCCGAAGTCACCGAGGTTCAGACGGCCACCGCGCGCCTAATGCTCGGCGTGGCAGACGTTCAAACAGGCGCGCGAAACATGCAGGAGCAGGAAAGCGTCCGCCAGCTCCCCGCCACCACCGACACCGAGGAGAAGAAATGAGCCGAAACAAGAAGCGTTCGGTCGGTGCCTCGCGCCTGCTTAGGCGAGAAATCCACCGCCTGACTCACGCCAACGCGCTTCTGCGCCGTGGGAATGATCGCCTTTGCGCACAGGTACGTGAGCTTGTTCAGGTCTGTGACGCGCTTCGAGTTGAGCGTGACGCCGCGGACGCACTTCTTGGCGAAGCGATGGACGAAGTGCTGCGCCTAAAGAAGCTCCTCAAGGGACAGTCGTGAAGACGTTGGAGAAGATGATCGGGCCGGTCATCGTACTTACTATCGCGGTGGTGATGATCGCGTCGGTGTTGCCGCACGTCTTTCCGTATCTCGCGTGCCTTTTTGTGTTTGTGCTTGTGGGCCGCGCGGTGTGGTTCTACACCGGCCGTTAGCACTTGCCTGTCAAGACTGCCAATCAATCACAAATTCATTCCGCTTACTACTGTAAACACGAACAAAGACCGAACATATGAAAGTGAGTAACACTTAAAGAAACAAGGAGGAAAGATCATGAAATAACAAGAAAGGAGGTGCTTTACCTATGGGAAAAACTACACGTATCAAGGTGAAGGGGGTGAGAAAGAGCGAGATTGACACGGAGCAGCTCGCCCTTATTTATTGGCTCCAGGCAAAGAGGGTTCTGCGTGAACGCCGTGAAAATTTGGCTAAGGAGAAGGCCAAGCGCCAGGCTCGGGAGCGACAGTCTTGAACGCGGATTTGACACCGGCCTTTATCGCTGCTGGTGGTGGGTCGGCGCTCATGGCTGGTATATGGGCGCGTGAGTACCGTCAGGCGAAGGCGATGCGCGCCAGCCGGGTTCGATTGGCTCTGCGGTTTCCGGCGGGCCTTGAGCCATTGCGGGCGTTCGCGGCGCTTGATGGTCTCTCGGGGCTGCCTGACCGGACGGAGCTGGTGGCCGAGGTGGCCGCTAGTCCCGGCGTCGTCGCGCATTTTTTGTGGGTGCCGGCGGCGTCGCGTTCGTCGGCCGAGTCGATCATGGGTGGCGTGATCGGGAGTATGCGGATCACGGAGGTATCGCCGCCGCAGGACGAGGCAGCGACGCTTGCGATGAGCCTATTCGTCTCAACCCCGAGCATCCTGTCCAGCGAGAACGCTGTCGCGGCGGCGCGGGCGTTGCTTGCCGGTCTGGTGGGTTTGCGCCCGGGCGAGCAGGTGAGTATGCGCTGGGCGCTACGACCAGGGAGCCCGCGCCCACGCCGAGAAGCAGAAACCGCGGACGCGAGAGGGCGGGAAATCGAGCGGGCGTGGCGGCGCAAGATATCGGTGGCGGGCTTCACGGTGAGTGGCCTGGTTTTGGTCAGGGCGCCGAAGACGGGCCGGGCGCGAGAACTGCTGGCCCACGTCCAAAGCGTGCTCCGCTCGCGCCGAGGCGTAACCGGCGGCATCCGCACCACCACGGGACGCGGCAATCGCGCCTTGAGCGCGCTTCCCCGCCTCACCCGCTCGTCTGGCTGGCTATCCACCGCCGAACTGCTGCCGCTGCTCGCTCTGCCGCTTGGTCCCGATGTGATGCCCGGCGTTGAGGTCGGCGCGTCTCGTGAACTACTGGTTCCCCGCCACGTAAGCGCTGAGGGACGGACGCTGTTCATTGGTCGCGATTCGGCGGGCGCGCGACCGGTGGCTCTCTCGGCCGAAGCGTCCAAGCATCACCTGGCCGTGGTCGGCCCCTCGGGGACGGGCAAGAGCACGCTGCTCGCGCGGGCGGTGCTCAGCGATATGGAGCGCGGTTTCGGCGGGGTGGTCATCGACCCGAAGGGGCCCGATCTCATCAACACGATTCTCGAGCGTGTGCCCCCGCGCCACGCCGGGCGGGTGGTTGTTCTTGACCCGGCCGATCCTCGCCCGGTGCCGGGTGTGGCGGTGCTCTCCGGTGGCGACCCTGATCGGCGCGCGGATGTCCTGACGGGCGTGTTGAAGGCGATCTTCACCGACGTGTGGGGCGTGCGCTCGGACTACTACGGCCGGCTGGCGATTCGCAGTCTGAGCGACATGCCGGGCGCGAGCCTGGCCGATGTTGGGCGGCTGTTTCTCGATGAGCCCTACCGCCGCGCGGTCATCGCCCGGCTGAGTGATCCCTTTCTAATCGCTGCCTGGCAGGGGTATGAGGCGCTCTCTCCGGCGGCACAAGCCGAGCATGTACAGGCCCCGATGGCTCGGGTCATGGCGCTGCTGTCTCGTCCCAGGGTCAGGGCGGTTCTGGCGAACCCCGAACCCCGGCTCGACATCGGCCGCGTGCTGGCAGAAAGGAAGTGGCTACTCGTTTCACTCTCGCCCGGTGTGTTGGGAGAGGCTGCTGCCACCCTGGTCGGGTCGGCCCTGACGTATCTGATGTGGAGCGCGATCGAGGCGCGAGCGGCGCTTGCGCCTGAGCGACGCCACCCCGTCTTCATCTACCTGGACGAGCTGGCGACGCTGACCGGCGGGCTGCCGTTCGGCTTCGAGCTGCTGGCCGAGCGTGCCCGCGGACTCGGCGCCGGTCTGACGGTGGCGGTACAGACGCTCAGTCGCGTTCCCGAGCCGACCCGCTCGGCGCTGTTGGGGAACGCGGCGAGCCTGGTGACATTCCGAGCGGGCGCAGATGAAGCGCCCCGCATCGCGCGCCAGCTCCCCGGTCTGACCGAGGCGGACGTGATGGGTCTCTCGCGCTTTGAGGTCGCCGCTCGCGTCGGCACCGGCTCCGGGAGCTCGGTGGCGGTCGTGACCGGGTGCACCGAGCCGTTGCCGCCGGTAACCGGCCAGGCCGAGGCGATCCGGGATCGCTCGGCCGAGGTGTACGCCGCCCCGCCTGAAACGGAGAAGCCCGCCCAGGCCGCACCCGCCCAGACAGCAGGCAAGCGACCTGCCGGACGCACCGGGAGGGCCAAATGAGCTGTCCCATCGAGCGTCCCAGGGCGTCGAGTCACGGAGCCGGTAATGCCGATAGCGGCGGGGCTTCTGGAGGCTTTTCGACGCCGAAAGGTTCTGTCTCCCATCAGTCCCTTTCCTACCTCACCGCCGACCGGCTCTACCGGATCAGCCAGTCGATGTCCGACCTTGACTGGCAGTTGCTCGGCTTCCTGCACGAGAGCCGGTTTGCGACCGGCCACCAACTCGTCCGCTGTTTCTGGCAGACCCACGATGGCCGCTCAAGTCAGGCACGCGCCGCGAGACGGACGCTGCGACGCCTCACCGACTGGCGCGTCCTTGAAACGCTGCCGCGCCGTATCGGCGGGATACGCACCGGCAGCGACGGGATCGTCTACCAACTCGGCCGCGCCGGAGTACGACTGCTTGCTGCCCGCGGCACTCATGGCCCGCGCGTGGAGACGCCCGGAACGCTGCACCTGGCGCACACGCTGGCGACAACCGAGTTGGCCCTGCGGCTGCGTGAGGCTGACCGCACTGGTGAGCTTGAGCTAATCGAGGTCCAGCAGGAGCCGGTCTGCTGGCGCAGCTACCCGGCAGCGCTGGGAGTCCAGCGGGTACTCAAGCCCGACCTATTCGCCCGCACCGGCGCGGGCACCCAGGAAGACCGCTGGATGATCGAGGTTGACCTCGGCTCAGAGTCTGGGCGCACCATCGCCCGCAAGCTGGCGGTCTACGTCCAGCATTACCGCTCAGCCTCCGAGCAACGCCAGCACGGCGTCTACCCCCGCGTGCTGTGGACAGTTCCCGACGAGCGCCGCGCCGAGCAGATCACCGAAATCCTGGATCGCCAGCCCGCCGAGACGCTGCACCTGTTTAGCGTGTGCCAGTTCGATCAGGCCGTGGCGATTATGGCAGCGGAGGCGCGCATATGACCACCACGCCCCGCAAGGTCTCCCTCTACGAGGACGCCACACGGCGCTGGGGACTCATCGAGGCCGACGCGCTGAAGCTGCTAGCCAAGCTGCCGGACGCCTGCATCGACGCGATTATCTGCGACCCGCCGTATGGCATCGGTATCACCGGCGAGCGATGGGATGGCGTAGACATTCGTCGGGCAGCGAGCCGGGGCGGCGAACGGCCGTGACGGCGACGAGGATGGTTACTCGATTCCCGCACAGGTGCAAGCCTGCGAACGCGAGGCCGAAAACCGGGGCGCGAAGGTCGCCAAGGTGTATACCGAGCGCGCCGAGACCGCCAAGACCGACGACCGGCCGGTGTTGCAGCAAATGCTCAAGGAGCTACCGACGCTCGCCGTCAAATACCTCATCGTTCACAAGGTGGACCGGCTGGCACGCAACCGCCGCGACGACGCCAATCTCTATGAGCGATTGGTACGCATGGGAATCACACTCGTCTCCGCCAGCGAGAACATCGACGAGACACCCGCCGGGCGACTTATGCACGGCGTCCTAGCGACTATCGCGGAGTATTACAGTAACAATCTCGCCACCGAGATCATGAAGGGCCTGAACCGCAAGCACGAACAGGGCGGCACCCCGCACAAGCCCCCGATTGGCTACCTCTCCAAGCGCGAGCTGATCGGAGCACAGGACATCCGCAGTGTGATCGTGGATAAGGAGCGAGCACCGCTCGTCAAGGAGGCTTTCAGCCTGTACGCGACCGGGGAATGGTCGCTGCACCGCCTCGCCGATCACCTGGAGCACAAGGGCCTGCGCAGTCGCGGCACCCGCCGCTACCCCGAACGACCGCTCGGAGCCAACCGCATCAACGCGATGCTGCGCAACTCCTACTACGTGGGGACCGTGACCTGGAACGGGCAGAGCTACCCCGGCAAGCACGAGCCGCTAGTAAATCAAGACACCTTCGACCACGTTCAGATGCTCCTAGCCGCCGCCCGTGTCAGCGGTGAACGACCGCAGAAGCACGAGCACTACTTGCGCGGCACCATCGTCTGCGAGGAGTGCATCGGCCGACTGCTCTACGGACGCCACCGCGGACGCTCAGGACGCCAATACGAATACTTCTGCTGCAACAACCGCACCGTCAGACGCCGCGAGATCAAATGCTCAAGCGGCCACTACGCCGTGCATACAACCGAGGAAAACATCATCGAGGAGGTCTACTCCACGCTGCTGATCGAGCCCCACATCCAAGAGCAGATACGCGCCGAGCTGCGCCAAGAGCTCACCGAGCGAACCGGCGTGATCGAACGCGAAGCCGAACGCCATGAGCGCAAACTGGCGCAAATCGAAGCCAAGCAAGAAAAGCTAGTGCAGCTCTACTACAAAGACCTCGTGACCGAGAAGGTCTTCGCAGCCGAGCAAGACAAGCTCAAGGCCGAGCGCCGCGCCGCCAACCGCCTACGCACCACCGCCGTCGCCCAACTCGACGACGTACAAGACGCCCTCGACCTCGCCCTCAGCCGAGTAGAGCAACCCT
>Ga0210409_10006396_pt1 | contig 12264 bp, 11 predicted proteins | sample IncBWH17MmetaG_FD_161649 | JGI IMG/M metagenome (GOLD analysis project Ga0210409, IMG submission 161649) | Forest soil microbial communities from Barre Woods Harvard Forest LTER site, Petersham, Massachusetts, United States - Inc-BW-H-17-M | ecosystem: Environmental > Terrestrial > Soil >...
CTGGCGCCGTCGGTTGCGGCGGCAACTTGAAAACCTTCGCGCTCGAGGTTGTAGCGAACGAGCTCGACAATGTCCCGGTCATCTTCGATCAGCAGAACCCGTTTCATCGCACGCTTCCCAGGCTTTGGCAAGCCTCGCCCCGTAACAAACGCACTATATTACATGGGCCATGGGGATGGCTATGTTACGGCAGGGTTAAAAAGCGGTTCGGCAAATCTGGGGGCATTCAAGCACTAACGTCTAGCAGGGGGATGAATTTCTGATCATGTCTTCTTGTATCCGAGTGATGATGTGGCATTGCGGAGAAAGTGTCACTCGCATTGACTTCATGCATGTGGTCCGATAGGGTTCTTCGTCAAAGAATGCGATAATGGGGATTCCAAGGAGAGTATCCCATGCCAGCAAAGCCAAACGGTCACGGGTCCAATAACAGCGGAAGACCCACCTGGGCCCCGATCATGGGACATTGGGAGATTACTGAGACTGGTCAGAAATTTCGAGGAGAGGGGATGAATGCCGCCTCTCATGGACAGCTGTTCCCCGTCGGTCTAGCCGTGAGCAGTGTAGCCATCCAAAATGGAATTGCCCAGGCACAGATCCGATTTTCTGCGCCTTTCGGCGAGAGCGAGCAAGCCGGTGGGATTGTATTAGGGTACCGCTCTCCGGAACAGCACTATGTGTTCGCCGAGCTAGGTGCAGCACGCAGCGCTTATTCAATCGGAGAATTTGTGACCGGCTTCGGCTGGCGGTCACTCCTAGCTGCCGGCCAACTCGATAATCTAAAGAATGGTCGAGATTACATGCTCCAAGTAAGCCTTTCTGGCCAAGAACTTCGGGTACATGTGGACGACGTCCCCGTCATACAGCACCTCTTGTCCCACCCCATTGAGGGTCGACAAGTCGGCCTGATAGCGGCGGGAAACCACGAGGTTTCATTTTCCAAGTTCACAGTCAAAGGAGGCCGTCCAAAAGCGTTTGTTGTGATGAAGTTTGCTGAACCCTATGACACGTTTTATCGAGAGGTCATTCAGAATCAGGCGGAGGCGGCGGGATTTGAAGTGGTGCGCATAGACGAGAAGGCCGGACCCGGCGTAATTTTTCAGGATATTCAACGGGAAATAGAACAGGCCGAAATCGTCATCGCAGAAATATCGCCTGTCAATCCGAACGTGTTTTACGAATTGGGTTACGCTCATGCCCTAGGGAAACCCACGATACTGCTAGCGCAAAGGGGAGTGGAATTGCCTTTTGACATTAAAAGTTACAGGGTTGTTTTTTATAACGATACGATTGGCGGGAAGGCAGAGGTCGAGCGGAATCTGAGAAAGCATCTGGACGCGATCACAGATAGGTAGTCCAGCTGGCGGCCAGTTGCACCGCAATCCACCCTTCGCGTATGTGCGGGAACCGATGGCGTTCAAACCAGTCGGTTCACCAGTTCCTCGGGGCTCCCACCTAAGATTTTTGTTCATATTCGCAGAAACAGCTTTCCACGATAGAACGGCCACAGAAGCAGGAAAATCACAAAGACAAAAAAGACAGCGAAGAAGAGAGAGGCGTTCACCGGGCTGGCGTGCGGCACGAAATATTTGTCGTAGATCCAACCATGCAACGTGGTCTCACGGCCATGGAAGTGGAGGAACTCAAAATCGGTGCTCACTTCCGAGACGAGGGCGGCGAGAGCGTACGCCAGGATCGCATTCATTCCGAATACCAAGAACGGGGCCGTCCACGCGCGCCAGGCGCGCACATCGACGACCCAATAGCACGCGGCTAGCGCGATCATCGCAAAGCCGCCGGTAAACAGCACGAACGAACTCGTCCACAAATTCTTGTTGATCGGAAAATACGGATGCAGCAATCGCCCCGCGACGAGGAGGAGCACAAGCCCCGCAGCCGCGAGTCCCAGCGCTTTGCGCCCCGCGCGCCGATCCGAACGCAGCCATTCGCCCGAAAGAATCCCGATCAGCAACGACGCAATCGCCGGAAGCGTGGAAAGAAATCCCTCAGGATCCCAGGTCACCGACTCGGACCACAAGTGTCCGCCCATGAGCGTGCGATCGACATAAGCGCCGAGATTGTCTTCCTTGCCGAGATGCCCCGCGCCGTAGCCCGGCACGGGCACAAACGTCATCAGCGCCCAATATCCAACAAGCAATGCAATTGCAACGGCCGCTGTGATACGAAGATTTGCGCGCACGCGAGCGGGCCGATCGCCGGCGGGCTCCCTCTGAAACGTCGCCAAATAGAGCAATCCCGCGGCGAGATAACACAACGCAATGCGCTGCAACACGCCCATGATTCGGATCGAGCTGAAATTGAAATCGGGAAAGCCGTTCAAAAATAATCCGATGGCAAAAATCAGCGCGCTGCGCCGCACCACGTGAATTGCGAGCGCACGGCGCGTGATCCCGCGCGCGATCCGCGAAGCAAACGACAACGTCAAAGAAACACCAACGATGAAAAGGAAAAAAGGAAAGATCAGATCCGTCGGCGTCCATCCGTTCCATTCCGCGTGTTCGAGCGGGGGATAGATGTGGCCCCAGGAACCGGGGTCATTCACCAGAATCATCGCGGCAATGGTCGCGCCTCGAAACACATCGAGCGAAACCATGCGTCCGGGACGCGCCGTATCCGCTGCCGCAAGGTTGCCGGCAACGGGTGCCGCGAGGGCTTCCGCAGTGGCGATGGTGAGACCCTCCAATGGGGGCGATAGTACAGCAGCACAGGGAATGCCGCAACGCCGCAACGGCAAACATGTTTACAAAAAAAAATGGCCGGGAGCGGCGATCCCGGCCACGCTAATTGTCAGAGGAAAGAAACTCTCGCGATTCCCGGCTACCGATTGAACGTCTAGTGATAAGCCAGATTGTGCGAACCGCAGAACATGGAACTGACGAAGCTGGCGCTCTGCGGGACCCACCACATGCGGCGCACCCACGGGCGCCTGTTGTACATCATTTTCTTGCCGACGAAATCCATCAGCACCGGCCCGACCTGAATAGCCGCGTACAACGAAGCATTGCCGGCGAACGGCCGCAGAAGGGGGTTCAGTTCCTGCGAACCGGAAGTCCCGATGGTGTGGCGTGTGGACCAGGCGTCAAAGGTTGCGGCGCCGCTCGAAGCGACGACCAGGCCCCTCCACATCAATTGTTTGCGGCGATTCTCGGCGCGCAATTGCGCAACCGACACTGTCATGGGCTTGCTCGACTTCAGGAACGCCATCGGGGCGGGAGTTGTCAGCGACGTCACCGGCACGGGAGCATCCGGAAGCGAATCGCTGGGCTCAACCATCGGCTGAGTCGGTGCGTCAAAGGAAGCCGCTGCAGCAAGTGAGAAATTTTCAGGGTCCGCCGAGATAGTCGTCGCAGCGCGTGCCGAGGGGGCGTCGATCGCGGCCTTGTCAGCCGAAAAAGGAACTGTGGTGGCGAGCTGCGAATGAATCAGGAGTACGGCAATAGCGAGCAACATTTTCGTTATCCTCAGTACGCTGCAGGCGCCTGGCTGGTGGCTTCCTGCACCGTGAGACTAGATTAGGAGCCGGGCCCGCCTGGGCCAATGGCACGGTAGTCCCGAAGAGGTTGGGACGATGGTTTTGAAGGATGGAAACGATAGTCCTAGAACCGTCGGACTACGGCGGCAGAGCAAACATGAGGCGAAGGTGGTAGCCTTAGCAGGATAAATCTCTCATTCCATATAAGTTATTTATTAATATAGACTTATTGTATGTTTTGCGCCGGGTCCGGCATCTCCACCACGGCGATTCGTCCGTCAGGCGTGCGCTCCAGCGTTGGGGCGTATAGTCCAATTTGCTCCCGCCGCCACCATAAGCCTTGTTCGCGCCTTTCGCTCCACCCGGTGAACCAGTATTGCCAGCGTACGACTCGAATCTGCTCGGGCGGGTGCCCAGGGAATGGGTCCTTTGCGAACAGGGCAACCACGTCCGGCTCTCCGGACAGAAGGCGCTCCTCGACCTGCACGACCCAGGGATACTGCCGCCAGTTGCCGAGCGAGGCGAACCACAGGTTCCAGTCAAAGCGCGGCTGATAGGGCGCGTAAAGCCTTGGCGGCGCGTGCGCATCCTGGGGCTTATTCTGGAAGGGGTATGGCGTCCAGGTCTGTCCGTCGCGGGAACCCTGGAATTCGATTTCGTACCGCGCGCGCGTCATGACGGCAAACAGTCCGAACTCGTTAGCGATGCGGAACGGTTCGAGCGCGCGAACCGGGCCCGCCGGGAGCGGCGCGGTCGGAAGCAACATGAGGATGAGAAGCGCCGACGTCGCGTAGAAAATCCAAGTCAAAAAAATGGCCTGCACCCAGAGGTGAAGGTGGCCCCGCCAGCCCTGCGCACCGGCCGGCGCGGCCACCTGCGCGGAATCCGAAGAAGCGGCTGCGGGCCGCAGGCTTTGCGGAAAAAAGCGCGCCAAAAATTGATCGTCGAGCAACAGGAACCCGAGGACCAGGACAATATAATTCAGGAAGGCATAGTTGCTGGTGAGAATGATGCCGAACTGCCAGGCGGTGATCACGAAGAACATTACGATGCGCGAGCGCCGCGGCAGAAATATGGCGAAGATCAGCACGAGCTCCAGAGCGAGCGTCAGAACCGCCGTGGCCGCGTGAAACCAGTGCGGCAACTGGTGCGCGTACCACGCGATCCATGTGGGCAGCGGGCCATTTTGATAATACTGATCCATGGCCGTGAAATCGCGCCATTCCGGATCGTGTCCCAGAATTTTCGCAATGCCCGATTCAAAATAAATGCGAAACATCAGCCATATGAGCAGATACCTGCTGGCGCGCGAAGGCGGTTCCGAGGCTCCCCACCGCGGGCGCCATCCCGAAGGCGCAAAAAACAGGCTGACGAATCCGGCTTCGAGCAGCATTCCGTCGGATTGATAGCTCGCAAAATCCTGCGCCGCCGCGATGAAAGATAGAAACGCAACCAGGCAGATCACCAGCATGCCGCGCGGCCAAATATTCAGCACCAGCAGCACCGAAGCTGCCATCCCGGCGACGACTACGCCCAGCAGGAAACGGTCGCTTGCCAGCCACCAAAAAACGGTGGGCGCGTACCAGAAACGCGCGCTTCCCAAGACGCGCGCCACTTGGGCGAGATAGTCTTGCGCGGGCAGGATCCCATTCGGACCTATGAGCCCGCGAATCTGATACGCGAGCGAATAGAACGCCGAAAAAAATATCAGGCCGAGCGACCGCAGAAAAAGCCAGCGCGCCGCGAGATAACCGGGAGGCGTGAATTCCGGGCCGAACAGTCGCCTCAGTATCACTCTGAAATCGAAGTCCATCGCCGGCCATTATACAGACAGACCGATCCGCCGCCGGTGCGGCATTCGTTGGAAAGAATCAGGAGGGAATATTCAAACGGGAGTAAAGTGAGATTTGCTGTGACCGCGTTTTTACTTCTTAAAGTTCAACTTTCCTCGAATTCGCCGGCGTCTAGCTTCTTGGGCATGTTCTTGGGTCCGTAGAAACGCTGGCGGCACTTGCCGCACCGGTAGGGACGATAAGGCAGGAAGAGAAGAACCCAGAATTCCAAAAGGCGTCCGCGCTTGGTGCGATGCACGTGGTCGCTGCCGCAAAGTGGACAACTTCTTTCTCCGGTGTACACAAACAGCCCGAGGATACGTTTCATTGGGAACGCATGATAGCGCCGCGTGAATCCGCGCGCAATCGGCAGGCTCGCCCGTGTTACCGAAGCTGTACTTCAGCGGACTAAAATGAAGCCAGTACTTCCATCGCGTGATGCCGCAGCTTGCCGAGGCTTCGATTCATAGTATGCGCCCGCGGCAGAAACGGCAGCACGGGGGGGCGGCGAATCGCCAGACGGTCGAGGGCGATCTTCAGGCGCTGGTCGTGCGGGGCGTAGCGCAATCCGCGGACCAGGGTATCGGCGGCGTCCTGCTTGCGGTCGGCGGCCACATAGATTTCGGCGAGATTCAAATACAGCTGCGCCTGGCGCCGGCTCATGCGGATGGCGGAACGGCAAAGTTCCTCCGCTTCGGCCCATTTCTGTTCTGTGGCTGCGATCGCCACTCCCATGTACGAAATATAGAAAGGATTGGATGGTTCTTCTTCCAGAGCGGACTTGAGGTGTGGCAGGGCCTTCATTGCATCGCCTCCGCGCAGGTATGCGAGGCCGGCGCGGAATTCCTGGAATGCTTCGACTTGGATCATGTTGTTGTCCTCCACTGGGTTGGTGCAACGCGCCCGCCAGGCGCCATACCGCCCTTGGGGCCAATCCTCAAACGTTGTAAGACAGATTAATTTTGAGAGACCAATCAGACAACTGCCCGGATGGACAGAAAAAGGACAGTAATATCCGGGCGCTAAGGTTTTCGACCGCTCCTGCCAATGATCTCAAAACACCAGTCTTTGACACAAAATCTCAGGATTAAGGATGACGGGGTGAGGGGTTAGGGTGCGGCCGTGCGGTTGCTACTGGTGCCTTTATTTGCTGGACCACACCCCGACCCATTCCAGGGGCGGTTTCTTGGGCGCTAATACCAAGCGAGCGCCAAGCCCGGGATATTCAATTGAGATCTAACGACTAGCGCAATATCCTAAATAGCATCAATGACTTGAATAATATATGACCAACGGTCTTAATTCGCTCATTCTAAGAGTTAAAGGGGAAGAAAATGAAAATCAAATTGGCGCTCCGGATGGCGCCTCTCGCGCTCTCTCTTGCTGTTGCCTGCTGCGGAGTCTGTTTCGCCCGATCGGGCTTTATGAACGCTCCCGAGGAAGGGAACGTAGAGGTCGCCCGCGCAACTCTGGATGAACTGGCAGCGGCCGGCGTTTCACCGAAGCCCACCGATCAGGCAGACGTCCAAACAGATGATTCCACAGCTGTTAACGGGGAAAGTACCCTCAGCGAAGCGGCCGAACCTGCCCCGAAAGAGTCGGGAACAAGAGCTTTTTCGAGAGTTGGAATCGGAGTGAAGGTTTCTACTTTGGGCGTGGGAGTCGAAGCAGCCACGCCGCTGGCGAGAAGGTTCAACGTGCGCGGCGGATTCAACATGTTCCAGTACAATCGGGCCATCACAAATGACGGAATTCCGTACAACGGCCACCTGCGGTTCCAATCGGCGGAAGCCCACCTGGACTGGTTCCCCTTCGGCGGTTTTCATGTCAGCCCGGGGATCCTGTTCTACAACGGCAATCAATTGACGGCAACCGCGGCGGTCCCGGGCGGCCAGACATTCTCAGTAGGCGGCACGTCGTATGAGAGCGACCCGCTCGCTCCCGTCACCGGCACCGGGAAATTGAATTTCCTGAGGGTATCGCCGTCCATCATGGTGGGGATCGGCAACCTGATCCCGCGAAACGGCAGGCACTACAGCTTCCTATTTGAAGTTGGCGGAGCGTACCAGGGATCCGCGCGGGTGGCGCTGAACCTGACTGGAAACGTCTGCGACAGCGTGGGATTGAATTGCCGGCCAATTTCCACCGATGCGACGGTGCAAGCCAACATTCAAGCCCAACAAACAAAAATCCAGAACGACGTCAATCCGTACCGATTTTTCCCGGTCGTCTCGCTGGGCGTTGGATTTAACTTCTAATTCCGCAAGGCGGGGGTGCGGCTCGGTCGCCCGCCCCTCCAAAATCATTCAAAGCACGGTCCATCCTCCTGATCCAAATTCTGATATGGTGTCATCGAGTAGTTGAAGCGGACAGGAAAATGAACTACCTAAAAAGGCTGGAAGACGAAGTTTCAGGCTGGCCTAAGGTCACGGTTCACTCGCATCGGTTCGGTGGCAAAGAATTCAGATTCGGGAAAGCAGAGATCGGGCATGTGCACAGAGACGGGACTGTTGATATCCCATTTCCGCGAGCAGTTCGCGACGCGCTGCTAGAGGAAGGTCAGGCAGAAGAACATCGTTGGGTTCCTGATTCCGGGTGGACTACTTTTAGGGTTCGCCGCCAAGCTGACATCGCCCATGCTATAGGACTTATTCGAATCTCTTACCTGCGCTACGCTTTGAAGGCCGCTCCTGATCCTCGCCAGTTTCTGAAACAGGAGAGTGAGACCCTGCACCTGAGTCCGCGATTCATATCCTTGCTCGAAGTATTCGCTCTGCGGCCCGCTTAGAGTTCAGGACGGCTGGACATCTTTGCCCACCGCCTGAAGATTCCGCTGCTCAATCTCCTGATATAAAGCCGTGGCTCGTTCCAAGGCGACTGAAATACTCGGGCTGATGTTTCCTGCGCCGACGTGTTCTTCAAATTCGGATTGGCGCATCAGGCGGGCGGGTTGTTCGCGCGCGCCGCAGAGGATTAGGCCGCGGCCGGATCGGTGCACGGCATCTGCCAACTCCTCGAGGGCCTGCAAGCCGGTGGCGTCGATGGCTGTCATGTTTCGGAGGCGCAGCACGATGATGGGAGGGAGTTCCGGGATGCGTTCGATCACTTCGTCGATTTTATCGGTGGCGCCAAAAAGAAAAGGGCCGTGAATACGGAAGATGGTCACGTAGGGCGGAATTTCCTTGTGCTGCAGGATGTGCACCTGGCCTTCGCGGAGATACTCGTCGGTGACCTGGGAAACCGTCGTCGTGGCCGTGACCTTGCGAATATAGACGAGGGCCGCGAGGATCATTCCCGCTTCGACGGCCACCGTCAAATCCGCGAACACGGTGAGCGAGAACGTGACGAGCCACGTGCCGATTTCAAGAGGCGAAAGCTTCAGCAGCTCCGGAATTTCGCGCCATTCTCCCATGTTGTAGGAGACGACCAGCAAAATCGCCGCCAGCACCGAGAGCGGAATGAATCGCGCCAGCGGCGCGGCGAACAACACAATCGCCAAGAGCGTCAACGCGTGGATCATTCCCGAGACGGGCGTCTTCGCGCCGGAGCGGATGTTCGTGGCCGTCCGCGCAATCGCTCCCGTGGCGGGCAGGCCGCCAAAGAGCGGCGACATGATGTTGGCGATGCCCTGGCCGACCAGCTCCACGTTGGGGTTGTGCTTCGTGCCGCTCATGCGGTCGGAAACAACGGCCGACATGAGCGATTCGATCGCGCCGAGCATGGCGACCGTAATCGCGGGAGCAATTAAGGGGCGCAGCAAATCCGCGCGGAACTGCGGAATTCTGATTCCCGGGAAGCCAGACGGAATGCCGCCGAAGCGCGTGCCGATCGTTTCCACAGGCAGCTTCAGCAGAACCACCAGCGCCGTGCCCGCAAACAGCGCAACGATGTATCCCGGCACGCGCTTCACAAAGCGCATGAAAATCAGGATCACAATCAGGGCGAACACGCCCAGGCCGGTTTCCAATGGGGAAAAAGTAGGAAGATTCCGCGCGAGAGTTTCCATGCGCGCCAGAAATTCTCCGGGAACTTTGTCCACCTTGAGGCCAAAAAAATCCTTGATCTGCGTGCTGGCGATAATGACGGCGATTCCGTTCGTGAATCCCACGACAACCGGGCGCGGAATATATTTCACGGCGGTACCGAGCCCCGTGACCCCCAAAATGACGAGCATCACGCCCGCCATCAGCGTGCACATGAACAGGCCGTCCAGGCCATATCGCGCCACAATGCCGAAGACGACCACGACGAACGCGCCGGTTGGCCCGCCGATTTGCGTCGTCGATCCGCCCAGCGCGGAAATCAGGAACCCCGCGACGATCGCGCAATACAATCCCGCCTGCGGCGCGACGCCCGATGCAATCGCAAACGCCATCGCCAGCGGCAGCGCGACGAGACCCACGGTGACTCCCGCGAGAAGGTCGGCGGCGAATTTCTGCCCGCTATAATCCTTCAAACAGGAAATCGATCTTGGCAGCCAGTCTTGCATCTATGAGTCCCCGGAACTGTTGTGCCGATGATCCTCTCTCAAGGAGAACAAATTCAATTATAGCGGTTAACAGCCGAGGTGTGTCTGTTTCAGGCGGGCAAGTTTCGCATAAGAAAAGTGTTTGAGATTGAACCGGCAGCGCGCCCTTCAGCCTGCGGGGTTTGTTTTCTGCACGCGCGATCGCGCTTCGACCAAAACCCGCAGGCTGAAGCCCGCGCTTCTTACCGGATATTCCGCGATTTGCTTACTCCTGCGGTCCAAACGTCCACATTTGCGCGGGCTGCCCCTCTTTGGCCGGAACGCCGAGATAGAACAAGTCGCGAGAAGCAAAAAAGTAAGCAGTCCGGGCGCCGATGGTCGTGGGAATTCTTTCGACCAAAGAATAGTGGTCCGGATCGCTCATCTCATACACGCTGATGGAGGCCTGCCCGCCCGCGACGTAAATGCGTTTGCGGGAGGCATCAAAAAAGAGGTCGTCGGAGTCGCCGGAGGTACGCAGCCTGGCAACTTCCTTCCCGGTTTGCGTGTCCAGTACCACCAGCATGGGCGGCTTCCGGGTAACGGTAAAGAGCCGGTGATCCTTTTCATCGAGCGCGGTCGGAAAATTTCCGCGCAGGCCCTTAAGAGGCCACTTGGTCACTTCGCCCGTTTTGCGGTCAATAGATTCGACGATATTCCCGGCATCCGGGCAGTTGACGAAAATGTGGTTTCCGGAGGCTTCCACCTGGAAGGACTCGGGATGGCCGCCGGTCTTCAGGACTTTCCCCACCTGCTCCTCTTTTTGCGGGTCAATAAACGCGATGCCGCCGTCGTCTTCGCCGTAGCCAAGGACGACGAGTTTTGAAGTCGGGTCCCAGCGAATGTTGTCCGGGTCAGGACTGAAGTCAAGAGTCTTGCGAAGCTCATAAGTTGTGCCGTCGTAGATATTCACTTTGCCGCTCTCGGCGTTGGCGATGACCACCTTGTTGAAATCGGGCACGTAAAGGATTCCCTGCGGCTCGCTGAGTCCTGTAATTTCATGGACCACCCTGCCCGCAAACGTGTCAATTACTTCCGCCGTGTTGTTGCCCAGCGCGGAGGCAAACAGGAGTCTGCGTTTGGAATCCGACGACATGTGGTCCAACCGGCCCATCACATTCGGCACCGGGATTTCTTGCTGCAATTGCAGCGAGGAAATCTCACGACCCGGAGCCTTCGCCGGCGCTTGCTGAGCGCGAGCCATTGCGAACGCTCCATATCCGATCAATGCCAACACACCGACCGCCAGCACCTTCTTCATATTTCCTCCCCTGAACAAATTTGCGTTGTGTTCCATCTTCACCCAAAAACCGCGCCCTCCCGCATTCCTAGGGCTGAGGCTCAAATACCAATATGGCGGCTCCTTCCTTGTCGTTTGCTGGAGCGCCAACGAAAAGGCGATTTTGTTCCGGCAACCAGAACGACGTGCCGGCGCCGGGAGCCGTAGGGACCTTCCCAATCAATTCATAGTGGTCGGCGTCCTTCTGCTGGTAGGTGTAAACGAACCCCACATCAAATCCCCTCCCGCCGGAGGCATAAACATGACTGTGCGCGGAGTCATACCAAAGGTCATCGATCCCGGCGACGCCCTCGAGCCGCGAAACTTCTTTTCCAGATCCAGTGTCGAGGACAATCAGGGTTGCCGGCTCACGAACGCCATCGAAAAGCCTGTGATGGTTTTCATCCAAGGCCAGCGCAACATTGCCGGCCAATCCAGTCGGCCACGCAGAAACCTGTTCGCGCTTCTTCAAATCCACCACGCCAATATTGGTTGCGCCCGTAAGCGTGACAAAAGTTCGCGGCTTCGATTTTTCGATCTTGATGCCGCCGGAGCGCGCATCGGTCTTGATGTCCGCAACATGTCGATTGGTGCGTGTGTCGATGATGGCCAGCCCACCGGATTTCGCGTCGCCGAATCCGACGTAAAGGTACTTGGTTCGCAGGTCGTACCCCACGTGATCGGCATCGGGGCCGATCGGCAGACTATCCATCAGTTTGAATGTGTCCCCCGCGAAAACCTTGCAGGTGCCGTCCGTGCCGTTGGCCACAAAAAGTTTTTTGAAGTCGGGAGAATAAAACAGTCCCTGCGGCTTGCTCTGTCCGGAAATGCTGGCGATCCACTTTCCCGCTTTGAGATCGATCACCTCGACCGTGTTTTGATCGTCTCCGAGGGCCGCCACAAACAGGCGCTGTCCTTTGAGATCCACGCCGAAGTGGTCCAACCGCCCCTTTACATTGGGCATGGGGATCTTTTGGAGCAACTTGAGAGGTAACTGATCCTGTCCGTGGGCTGTCAGGGCAGGGGCAAGCAAAAGGACCATGATCCGCGCGATTGAATGCCGCTTCTTCATGATTCCCTCCAGAACAGGATTTCTCGGTGCCCCGATCCTGCCCCTTCGAGACGCTTTTTACCAGATTAATTTGATCGCAAA
>Ga0210409_10006397_pt1 | contig 12262 bp, 10 predicted proteins | sample IncBWH17MmetaG_FD_161649 | JGI IMG/M metagenome (GOLD analysis project Ga0210409, IMG submission 161649) | Forest soil microbial communities from Barre Woods Harvard Forest LTER site, Petersham, Massachusetts, United States - Inc-BW-H-17-M | ecosystem: Environmental > Terrestrial > Soil >...
TCTGCCGCTTTGGGGCGCTACGGGCTCAGTTCCAGCAACGGGCGGTTCTGATCAACCGCCCGTTCGCTTATTCTGTCAGATTTGTTGGACACAAGGGGCGCTTCGGCCAATCGTCACGAACGTTGGGGGCGGGATGCGATGGACGCAAAGGCGGCGGAAGACGAGCGCAGCCGGTGCGGACGGCGAAATCGTGTGGTCCTGATCCCCCGACGCTGGGATCAAGCCGGCGGTGGATGAACCGCCGGCGACGGTGGCTAAAAAGCCCGGTACACCGGGGAGGGCACGTATAAGCCGTAAAACCATCGCGCAGGGAATGCCGGATGATGTCGGCGTGCCTGCGGTGACTAACTCGCGTGCTTTCTACACTACACGCGAGGCTGCGGGTGCACGATGCGCCCGGCATTCCCTGCGCCCTCCTCATCTCGGGAGGGCCATCCATCAGCAAAACTCGGGCACGGTCGCGCCGCGAGACGGCGGCTTGCTGTGCCTTCGGCTGTTAGGCATTCGATGGCCGGCCTGGTGCGCCCCCTCCGGGCATTAGGGGCAAGCTAAGCATTGCCACCTGAAAACGTAATTTTCTAATTGCGATGACAGTGCCGTAATTCCGGCTCAAGCATACCAGGCAAGGGGAACCATGACCACGAAACCTAGTGTCGCTGCGGCGTACCTCGCGTTGCTTGCCCAGCGCGGTGTACCATACCTGTTTGGCAATCCCGGCACGGATTTCGCTCCGATCGTGGAAGCATATGCCGAAGCTGCAAGGACCGGCGCCCCTGCGCCGCAGCCGATGCTCGCCACGCACGAAAATCTGGCGGTCTCGATGGCTCATGGCTATGCGATGATCTCGCGCCGGATCCCGGCGGTCATGGTCCATGTCAGCGTCGGGACCGCGAACATGATATGCGCCGCCATGAACGTCGCACGGGAAAACGTGGGCATGTTGCTGACCGCAGGGCGATCGCCCATCACGGAGTTTGGTCAGCATGGATCGCGCGACGGCTACATTCACTGGGCGCAGGAAATGTACGACCAGGCGGGAATGCTGCGCGAGATCGTGAAGTGGGAATACGAGTTACGCAATGCGAGCCAGCTTGAAACCGTGGTTGACCGGGCGCTTGCCATCGCCGCCAGCGAGCCGCGCGGGCCGGTCTATCTCTCGCTGCCCCGGGAAGTGTTGGCAGAGCAGGCCGCAGCGTTGCAGTCGCGGCAGCCGCGTCTTCGCGCGGCGGCTCCCGCAGCGCCGGACCCCGAAGCGGTCGCCAATGCCGCCGATCTGCTTGCGGGTGCCAAGCGGCCGCTGATCATAAGCGCCAACGCCGGGCGTGATGCTGCAACATTTGCGAAACTTGCTGCGTTCACGCAGCGCTTCGCTATTGCGGTGACACAGCACAAGCCGCGCTATCTTGCGCTCGCGTCCTCCCATCCGATGAACCTCGGCTACGATCCGCACCGCTACGTGGAGGAGGCGGACGTCATCCTGGTGTTGGAGAGCGACGTGCCGTGGTTGCCGGTGCAGGCGCGGCCCCGACCGGATTGCCGGGTGATACAGTGCGGTTTCGATCCGTTGCATACTCACATCCCGATCCGCGGCTTTCCCAGCGACATCGGGATCGCAGGCGGATGTACCGCCATCCTTGCCGCGCTTGAGAGAGCGCTCGATGCGAGAGGGGACAACGGATCGATCGAGGCAAGACGCAGCTGGATCTCCGGCGAGCGCGCAAAGCTCGACGAGGAGCGGCGAACCGAGCTCAAACGGAGCGCGCGCGAGGTGCCGATGCATGCCGCCTGGGTCAGCCACTGCCTGGGCGAAGCCAAGCGTCCGGACGCGATCGTCGTCAACGAATACACCTTGCAGCTCGACTATTGCGGCTTCGAGTTTCCCGACAGCTATTTCGGCTCGAGCTCCGCCTCGGGGCTCGGTTGGGGACCGGGCGCGGCGCTCGGAGCGAAGCTTGCGGCTCCAGAGCGGCAGGTGATCGCCGTCAGCGGCGACGGCGCCTATCTGTTCAGCAATCCCGTCGCGGTCCATCATGCGGCGGCCGTGCATAAATTGCCGATCCTGTTTGTGGTCATGAACAACAGCATGTGGAACGCTGTGCGACTCTCTACGTTGCAGATGTATCCGCAAGGGCTCGCGGCGCGCGGCAATGAGGCTCCATTCACCCGCCTGGACGATCTGCCGGCGTTCGAACGCATCTGCGAGGCGGCGGGAGGCTATGGTGAGCGGGTGGAAGACCCGGCGGAATTGCCTGCCGCCATCAATCGCGCCCTCGAGATCGTGCGGAACGAGGGCCGCCAGGCGCTTTTGAACGTCATCTGCAGGAGTTGAGACGGCGGCGAGGGCCGACCGGCGCGCCCGCCACTGAGCATTAGGGGCAAGCTAAGCATTGCCACCTGAAAACATAATTTTCCCGACCCTATCCCTCCAATAAGTTGCCTATCGGACCTTTCTGGAGGTCTCGCAGGAGGAAGAAGGGTCCGGAAATGTCAATCGAGAAGGTGCATACAGTGGTGGTCGGTGCCGGTCAGGCCGGGGTGGCCATGAGCGAGCATCTGACCGCATGCGGCGTGCCCCATGTCGTGCTGGAGCGACACCGCATCGCGGAACGCTGGCGCTCGGAGCGATGGGATTCGCTATCGGCCAACGGTCCGGCCTGGCACGATCGATTCCCGGGCATGGAATTTCCTGACATCAGCCCCGACGCGTTCGCGACCAAGGAGCAGGTCGCGGACTATTTTGCCGCCTATGCAAGAAAGATAGCGGCGCCCATTCGCTGTGGCGTGGAAGTGAAGAGCGTTCGGAAGCACGATCGCAAGCTGGGTTTCCTGGTCGAGACCTCGCAAGGCACGATCGAAGCCGACAGCGTCGTTGCCGCGACCGGTGCTTTCCAGAAGCCTCTCATCCCGAATCTCATTCCTGCGACCGCGAGCCTTCTGCAAATTCACTCGACGGCCTATCATCGGCCCGATCAATTGCCCCAGGGGGCGGTTCTCGTTGTCGGTGCTGGCTCTTCGGGCGTGCAGATCGCCGAAGAGCTGCTTGCCGCGGGAAGGCGTGTCTATCTGTCGGTCGGCCCGCACGACCGTCCGCCCCGGAGCTATCGCGAGCGCGACTATTGCTGGTGGCTCGGTGTTCTCGGCAAGTGGGATTTGGAAACGCGGCCGGCCGGCACGAGTCACATCACGATTGCCGTGAGCGGCGCCGGTGGCGGCCATACGGTCGACTTTCGCCGTCTTGCGGCGCAGGGAGCGACACTGCTCGGCATGACGCAATCCTTCAACGACGGCACGTTGACCTTCGCGCCGGATCTGTCCGACAACATCGCGCATGGCGATGCCAATTATCTTGCGCTCCTGGACGAGGCGGATGCTTATGTCGTCCGCAATGGCCTCGACCTTCCCGCAGAGCCGGAGGCCCGAAAAATCGGGCCCGATCCGGCATGCGTGTCCAGCCCAATTCTCAAGCTGAATCTCGCCGAGGCCGGTATCGCGTCCTTGATCTGGGCAACCGGTTTTACGTCCGACTATGGCTGGCTGAAAGTCGACGCCTGCGACGCGGAAGGCCGTCCGAAGCATCAACGCGGCGTATCCTCCGAGCCCGGAATCTATTTCCTTGGCCTTCCATGGCAGTCGCGGCGAGGCTCGGCCTTCATTTGGGGGGTCTGGCACGATGCCAAGTATCTCGCGGACCGCATTGCCACTCGTCGCAGTTACATGGAATACCATGCTCAGCGAACAAGCCTTGAAGCAACGGCGGCAGCGCAACCGGCGCTGCTTCGCGTCGACAAGGCGAGGGGCTGACATGTCGTCGATGAGCAGGGGCAAATACCGGCGCCAATGACCACGCTTGAAATCCTCGACAGGCTCATTGCGTTTCCGACGGTCAGTCGCGACTCGAACCGCGATCTCATCGAGTTCGTCCGTTCGTTCCTCGCGGAGCGGAATATCGAGGCCGAGTTGATCTGCACGGCCGATGGCCGCAAGGCGAACCTGTTCGCCACGGTGGGCCCGAAGGATGTTCCCGGCGTGATGCTGTCCGGTCATACCGATGTCGTCCCCGTGGACGGCCAGAGCTGGTCCGCCGATCCATTTCGCCTGCGGCTGTCGAACGAGCGTGCCTATGGCCGCGGAACGACCGACATGAAGGGCTTTCTCGCCTGCGTCCTCTCCCTTGTGGGCCGGATGGCCGGCACGAAGCTGGCCAAGCCCATCCATCTTGCTTTCAGCCATGACGAGGAGGTCGGTTGCATCGGCGTGCGCTCCTTGATCGACGAATTGGAAAAGCGCCCCGTCAAGCCGCGCTTTGCCATCGTGGGCGAGCCGACGCTGATGCGTCTTGCGACCGGGCACAAAGGCAAGATTGCCGCGCGGGCGACCTGTTGCGGCGTCGAAGGCCATTCCGCGCTTGCGCCGAAAGCCCTTAACGCCATTCATCTCGCCTGCGACTTCGTGGGATTCATCCGAAAGAGCCAGGAAGAGATCGTCGAAACAGGCCTGCGGGACGAAGGCTACGACGTGCCCTATACCACCTTGCATGTGGGCCGGATCGACGGCGGCACGGCGTTGAATATCGTCCCGGGCAAGTGCACGGTGGACTTCGAGATCCGCAACATCGCCGGAGATGACGGGACTACCGTCCTCGATCGTCTCATGGAGGGGGCCGCGCGGATCACCACCAAACGAAAGTCCGCCTTTCCCGAGGCCGACATTCGCGTCGAGGTCATCAACGAATACCCGGGATTGACGACACCGCTGGATTCGGACGTGGTGCGTTTTGCCGGCAGGATCGTCGACCATCCCGATCCCTTCAACGTCGCCTTCGGGACGGAGGGAGGATTGTTCTCGAGCCGGCTCGGCGTGCCGGCCGTGGTCTGCGGCCCCGGCTCGATGGACCAGGGGCACAAGCCGGATGAATTCATTGCGCTGAGCCAGATCGAGGCCTGCGATCGCATGATGGATCGTCTGCTCGACGAATGTCGCTGAATGAAGGAGGTTTAGCCGCGATGAATACAGAAATGTCTCTCAGAACGTTCCTCGCGGAACTCGAGAAGAATAATTCGGCCGAGTTCTTGCGGATCAAGGAGCCTGTTGCTCTGGACTACGAGATCAGCGCTCTGACCATGGAAATGGATCGCCGCAAGCGTTCTCCCGTTCTCTTCTTCGATAACGTTCAGGGCAGTCCGTTTCCAATTCTTGCGAACATGTTTGGGTCGCGCAGGAATTTTGCTGCTGCACTCGGCATTGGGGAAGAGGTTCTCATCGAGGAACTGGCTCGCGGAAGCGATCGGGTGATCGAGCCAGTTCTCTCCAAGACTGGAGCCGTCCAGGAGGTCGTTCACAGAGGTGATGCCGCCGACCTCGGTAAATTGCCCATCATGGTGCATTTCGCGGAGGATGCGGGCCGCTACATCACGAATGCGATCGTTGTCGCCAAGGATCCGGATACCGGGGTTCGTAATGCCAGCTTCCATCGCATGCAGGTCAAAGGTCCGAAGCGTCTCGGTACCAGCCTGCACAGCCGGCGGCATCTCTGGAACTATGTCGAGCGCAACGACGCCAAGGACCAGCCGACACCCATCCTGATCGTCATTGGCGCTCATCCCCTGTTCACCTTCGGTGGCATCTGGAAAGGCCCCATCAATGTGGATGAGTACGCCGTCGTCGGCGGCTTGATGGGGAAGGGCCTGGAGATCGTCCCGGCGCTGACGGTTCCGCTGGAAGCGCCGGCGCATGCGGAGATCGTCATCGAGGGGCATATCCTGCCCAAGCTTCGCGAGCCGGAAGGACCGTTCGCGGAGTTTACCGGATATGCCTCGGAGCGATCCACCCAGCACGTCATCGAGATCACCGCGATCACGCATCGGCGTGATGCGATCTATCACGACATCGTGCCCGGGATTTCGGAGGAACACACGCTGCTGCTGGCGGTACCGCAGGAGGCGCGCCTGCTCCGCACGCTGCGGCAGCATTATCAGAATGTGACGAAGGTGGCTTATCCCAAATCGGGCACCTGCCGCATGCACGCCTATATCGCGATGAAGAATCCGGCGCCTGGACAGGCCAAGAACGCGGCCGCCGTCGCGCTCGGCGACGATCTCAGCCTCAAGATGGTGGTCGTCGTGGATGACGACGTTGACGTCCTCGATGACAGTGACGTGCTGTGGGCCATGTGCACGCGAATGCAGGCCGATGACGACATCAGCGTGATCCGGAACGCGATGGGGGCGATCCTGGATCCCTCCAATCGCGGCGGCCTGACCGCAAAGATGATCGTGGATGCGACCACGCCCGCGGGACGTTTCCCTCAGCGGCATACATTCCCCGCGGAAGCCGTGGCTCGCGCGCGCGAGCTGATGAGCCGCTTCTAGGGACGGCAATGGCAAGGCAGCGATTGATCGTCGGTATCACGGGAGCTTCCGGCGCGGCCTATGGGCTGGCGGCGCTCAAGGCCTTGCGGGGCGAGGATGTCGAAACGCATCTGGTGATTTCGCGATCGGGGCAGATCACCGCCGCCCACGAGCTCGGGCTGAAGTTCTCCGACCTCACCGCACTGGCCGATGTCGTCTACAAGATCGATGACATTGCCGCCGCGATTTCCAGCGGGTCCTTCAAGACGCTCGGAATGCTGGTCGCGCCTTGTTCCATTCGAACGCTGTCCGAGATCGCCAGCGGCGTGACCTCCAGTCTGCTCAGCCGGGCGGCCGATGTCGTCCTGAAGGAGCGGCGCAGGCTTGTTCTGATGGTGCGGGAAACGCCGCTTCACCTCGGCCATCTCCGGGCCATGGCAGCGGTCACCGAGATGGGAGCCATCGTCATGCCGCCGGTTCCGGCTTTCTATGCCCGTCCGACCTCGCTCGATGATATCGTCAATCACTCCGTCGGGCGGGCGCTCGACCTGTTCGGCCTGGACTCGAAGTTGGTCAGCCGATGGGGCGAGGAAGCCGGTATCGAGCGGTAGCGCTTGGCTATTGCAGAAGAGAACGAACGCAACCCGAAGCAGGCCCGCGGCCGTACCAAGATGGATAGCGAAGGCTCGTTCTGGAAATTTTCCCTGGCATTCTATGCCGATCCCGCGATTGCCGGGATCTGCATCGATTTGCAGGATCGGCATTGGTCCGATGTGAACGTCGTCCTGTTCGTTCTCTGGTGCGCGTCCCGGCACAGAAGCCTGTCTCCGCACGAGCTGGAACGCGTCGTTGCCTCGATTTCAGGCTGGCAGAATGACGTCGTCAGGCCGCTTCGGGGCGTGCGCCGCAATTTGAAGCAATTGGCCGCCGATCTGGCGCTCGCGTCGATCTCCGAGCTTCGCGAGGCCGTCAAGAAACAGGAGCTGAAAGCGGAGCACCTGCAGCAGTCGCTCATGGAGGCAAGGTTTTCCGACATCGGCTCACCGGCGCCGGATCGAGCCGCCGCGGCCCGTTCGAACGTCGAACGATATGCTACTTTCGTTGGCCAGATCTTCCCGGCCGCCCATATCGCCGCCCTTGTCGCGAGGCTGCAGGCCATCCGGCCTGACTGATTGCTGCAAAGGACAATTCGCGGCTGGCCAGCCACTTTGGTTTTTTCTATTTTTGGCTACGGAAAACCGTTGTTTACATCCCTCTGGCCCGGTGCGATTGCCGTTTGCCGGGTCTGTCTGTTTTGCTGAGGAAACTGGACAATGCGCAGTGTTGCGTCTGTTCTCGTCGCCGGTGCGATGTTGATCGCGTCATTTGGTCCCGGCCATGCCGACCAAGACACGCTCCTGCAACAGATCAAAAAGAACGGCGTGATCCGGGTGTGCCAGGCGGCGTACCCGCCTTATAACGTCAAGAATCCTCAAACCGGGGAGTGGGAAGGGTTGAACGTCGATCTCGTCAATGAGATCGCGACTTTCCTCTCGGTCAAGATCGAGAACGTCGACACCTCGTTCCCGGCGCTCATTCCGTCCCTCCAGACGCGAAAGTGCGACATCTCCGCCGCGGCGACCTATGTCACCCCGGCGCGCGCCGAGCAGGTTCTTTTTACAACCTCATACGCGTCTGAAACCAAGGTCTCTTTCGTCCCGGTCGACTCGGCGATCCACACCTACGAAGAGCTGGACAAGCCGAATGTGACGATCGCGACGCGCGCGGGCACAGCCGAGGAAACTTTTGCCAAGCGCTTCTTCAAGCAGGCCAAGATCAAGGTGACGACCTCGGATGCCACACAGGCTCATCTGCTCGACGTTGCCGCAGGGCGCTCCGATGCGGCGTTTGCCGGTCGTACCGGCAGCCTGATATTCCTGAAGCAGAACCCGAACCTGAAGCTGCGCATGGTCGAGGAAAAGCAACTGGACCCGTCCCGCTTCGCTCTCATGATGCCATCAGGCGAATACCAGCTGCAACAATATCTGAACGTGTCTCTGCAGTCGCTCACCGACTCCGGGAAGCTGAAGGAGATCATGGACCGTTGGCTTAACTGACCTGGCGGGAAGTAGATGGAAACCACGCCGACAATCGAGGACCATGATTCCTCGATCGTTGACATCGTGCCGAAGTCGGCACGCGGCGTGCTTCGACAGGTCAGACAGTCGCTCGACCCCGTCTCCGTGATCGTGCTCGTTGCGATCGCAATTGGGATCTACAACGTTATCGACTGGTCGCAGATCCGCACGCTCGATTTCGGTATCATCATCAAGTTCTGGCGTCCCCTTGCCACGGCAGCGGGCATGACGATTGGCATCACGGCGGCCGCGCTGGCGTGCGGGCTCGTGATCGGCATCCTGCTCGCGATCCTGCTCGAGCTGCGAATCGGGTTTCTTCGCTACGTCCTCAATGCCTACATTGAGATATGGCGGAACACGCCGCTGATCGTGCAGCTGTTCTGGGTTCATTTCGGGCTTCCCATGGTGACCGGAATCTCGACGACGGCCCTCCAAAGCGGATTGTTGGCGCTGACCCTCCAGTCGAGCGCCTATCTGGCAGACATCGCGCGGGCGGGAATCCAGGCGGTGCCGAAGGGCCAATGGGACGCGGCCATGGCACTGTCGCTGCCGGCGCGAACGAAGTGGATCGAGGTCATTCTCCCGCAAGCGCTGAAGATCATGATCCCTCCGCTCGGCAACCTCGCTGTCAGCTTCCTGAACGGCAGCGCGCTGCTTGGCGTGCTCAGCGTCGGCGAGCTCATGACCATCTCGACTCGGATCAGCGATTATACCTCCAAGCCGATCGAGATCATGACTGTGGTCGCGTTGCTCTACCTCGCGATCAACGTGGCCACGACTTACCTCACGAGCAGGCTGGAGCGCTTCGCCGGGGCGCCGCGATGACGCTAATTGGAATCTCGGAAGTGATGCGAAGCTTGCCCGAGCTCTGGGTCGGGCTGAGGTTCACGTTGCTGCTCGTATTCGCATCGCTTGCGATCGGCTCCATCATCGGGTTGTTCGTTTGTCTCGGGCGGCTTCTCGGCCGCGGTCTTCTCGTTGGGCTTTGCGCAACTTACACCACGATTTTCCGCGGCATTCCGGAAGTGGTCTTGATGTTCTGGATCTACTACTGCGGCCCGCTTCTTGGAGGCTTCCGGCCCTCATCTCTGTCGGCAGCTCTGGTCGCGATGTCGCTTTACGTCGGAGCCCTGCTTTCCGAGATCTTTCGTGGCGGCATACTTGCCGTGCCGCGGGGGCAGGCGGAGGCTGCGCGATCCCTCGGTGTGCCCGAATTCTGGGTCTGGACGAGCGTGATACTGCCGCAGGCATTTCGGATCGTGATCCCGGCCCTGATCGGCGTCGCCGCGTTGACGGTCAAGGTTTCGGGGATCGCGTCGACCATCGGCGTCACGGAGCTGGTTTTCGAGGCCAACGTCACCGCCGGGCAAAGCTACCGCTATTTCGAAATGTTCACGGCCGTCGGGGTGTTCTATTTCCTTATTCTGTTCCCGATGAGCATGATTGCGAAGGGATATGAACGCAAGCTCGTGAAGAGGCGCAAGTGATGACAGACGATCAGATGCTGGCGCCGATCGTGACCTGCACGAATGTCTGCAAGCGCTACGGGGCGTTTGTGGCGCTCAGGGACGTGAACCTCGAAGTTTCCAAGGGCGAGGTTGTCTGCATCGTCGGACCGTCCGGCGGCGGCAAATCGACCTTCCTGCGCACCATCAACGGGCTGGAGTCGATCGACAGCGGCACCATCTGCTTCGACGGCATCACGATCCCCGGGCCGGCGCGCAATGTCGGTCTGATCCGTCGCGAAGCGGGGATGGTGTTCCAGAGCTTCAACCTGTTCCCGCACATGACGGTGCGCAAGAATCTCATTCTCGCTCCGGTGCGTGCGCGTGGGCTCAGCCATGCCGAGGCGAACGAGCGTGCCGAGCGGCTGCTCAAGCGGGTCGGCATCGCGAACCAGATCGACAAGTACCCTGACCAGCTTTCCGGCGGGCAGCAGCAGCGTGTAGCCATTGCACGTGCGCTGGCCATGGAGCCGAAGGTGATGCTGTTCGACGAGCCGACCTCCGCGCTCGATCCGGAAATGGTGAAGGAGGTGCTCGAGGTGGTCCGGGAACTGGCCGGCAGCGGCATGACGATGATCATCGTTACCCACGAAATGGGTTTTGCCAGGGAGATCTCCTCCCGCGTCGTGTTCATGGTCGAAGGATCGATCGCGGTCGACGCGCCGCCGGAGCGGTTCTTCAATGCGCCCTCGGAGCCGAGGCTCGAGAGCTTTCTCTCGAAAGTTCTATAGGCGGCTAACGCCCGTCGGCCGGCTTGGTCTCGACAGCCGAGGTCAGGCGCCGGTCCTGGACGCTCTCGATGATGGCAAACATCACGATCACGACCAGGAGCACGACGACGGAGGCCGCGGCGATGATCGGGCTGACCTGAAGCAGAATCCCGTCCCACATCTGCTTGGGCAAGGTCGTCTTGATCCCGCCACCGATGAAGAGCGCAACCGTCAATTCCTCGAAGGATTGCAGGAAGCCGGTCACGAAGCCGACCGCCAGCCCGCTCGTGACAAGGGGTAGCGTGATGCGCCAGAACGTGCGCAGGCGGCCCGCCCCGAGCGTCGAGGCGGCGGCATCCAGCCGCCAGTCATAGCCCTTGAAGGTGGCGAGCATCACCATGAACACGACCGGCATGGCGATGACGGTGTGGCCGATGATGATGCCGAGGTTGCTCGCCACCAGCGAGATCCTCGCGAACAGGTAGAACAGGGCGATCGCGATCACGATCGACGGCACCATCATCGGGGAGAGGCAGAGCAGGAAAGCGACACCGCCGAGACGGCTGCGCGTCTGCGCGACGCCGAGCGCCGCCGTCGCCGCGATCAGGAGTGTGATCGCAGCGGTTGCGAAGCCGATGCCGAAGGAGCGGATCATGGCGCCGAGCCACAGCGGCGAGGCGGCAAACTGCTCGAACCAGTGCGTGCTCAGGCTCGGCGGTGGAAAAGACAGAAAGGATGAGCCGGTAAATGCCATCGGAACGAAGGCGATGATCGGAACCAGCAGGATTGCGATAATCGTCCACGCATAGAGCGTGAGCAGCGTACTGCCGTGCAGACCACGGACATTGCGTTTCCACGCCGACTCGATCTGCCCGCAGACAACCCCGGCGAGACCGGTGATCGCAAGTCCCGCGCGGCGTACCGCGCCGCCATGGCGCGTCGACCGGTTGCCGCCGTTCGCCACCGACGAAAGGCCAAAGATCCTGTCATAGGCGAAACACATCGCGATCGTGGAGATCAGCAAGATCGCGGCCAGCGCACTGCCGAGCTGCCAGTTCTGGAGCTCGTTGATCTGCAGGATGATCAACTGGCCGATCATCGTGTCCTTTGCGCCGCCCACCAGCGCCGGTGTGATGAAGAAGCCAAGCGAGGCGACCAGGACGAGGAGGCCGGCCGCGGCGACGCCGCGCATCGAGAGCGGGAAGAACACCTGCCAGAACGCCCGCGCGCTGCCCGCGCCCAGCGTCGATGCCGCCATCGTCAGGCGCTTATCGATCTGGTTCATCACCGGCAACATGGTCACGACTGCGAGCGGCAGCAAGGTATGAACCATCGCGAACACCACGGTCGCGCGGCTGAACAAGAGCTGATCGCCGCCTTTCATGCCGATCGCGGCCAAAGTCTTGGCGACGATGCCGTTGCGTCCGAGCAGGACCAGCCAGGAAAAGTTCTTGATCAGCGCGCTGGTCCAGAACGGCAACAGCACGAACAGCGCGGCAATGCGCTGCTGCCGTGGTCGCTTGCGCGAGAGCCAATAGGCAAGGGGATAGCCGAGCCCAACGCACAGCATCGTGGTCCAGATC
>Ga0210409_10006399_pt1 | contig 12261 bp, 10 predicted proteins | sample IncBWH17MmetaG_FD_161649 | JGI IMG/M metagenome (GOLD analysis project Ga0210409, IMG submission 161649) | Forest soil microbial communities from Barre Woods Harvard Forest LTER site, Petersham, Massachusetts, United States - Inc-BW-H-17-M | ecosystem: Environmental > Terrestrial > Soil >...
AGTGGCGTATGCAAGCGTTACAGGCGGCGGCCCTGCTGGCCGCCGCATTCGTCGCTGCGTCCGCGCATGCCGAATTGAGCGCGGAGGATTTGGCGAAGATCGCACAAAATCCCGTGGGCAATCTCATCAGTGTGCCGTTCCAGGAGAACGCGTACTTCAATGTGGGCCCACTGAACGCCACGCAGAACGTGCTCAATATCCAGCCGGTGATACCGATCTCGATCAGCGATGATTGGAACATCATCACGCGCACGATTATTCCCATCATCTGGCAACCGGCATTTGCCCCGGGTCAGGGCAGCGTGAGCGGCATCGGCGATGTGCAAGTCTCGGCCTTTCTCTCGCCCGCCAAGCCCGGCGCGTGGATCTGGGGTATGGGCGTCGTCACTCAGCTGCCCACGCACAGCAATGACCGGCTCGGCAACAACAACGCGGGCTTGGGACCCACGTTCGTGATCCTGCATCTGGAGCGTGGCAGTCCCTGGGTGTACGGAGTGCTCATCAACAATATCTGGTCGGTGGGCAGCACCGATTACCCCTTTAACAGCAATGCACCGAAGTACAGCAACGGACTGCTGCAGCCTTTCCTCAACTACAACTTCGAGAGCGGCGCATATCTCACCACTTCGCCCATCATCACCGTCAACTGGGAGGCGAGGGGCTCGCAGCAGTGGACCGTGCCCATGGGCGGCGGCGTGGGCAAGCTGTTCAAGATCGGCAGACTGCCGGTGAATACCCAGATCGGCGCTTACTACAACGTGGTGAGACCCGACTTTGCAAATAATTGGCAGATCCGCGCGCAAGTACAGTTCTTGTTTCCGAAGTAGCAATTCAAGCGCACGCGACGCGGTAGGCTCTCGAAGAACGCCAAATCGGCATCACGCGCCGAGGTCCGGGTTTCGACACTTGACATTCGGTAAGCAATCACTTACCGTAAGTCATGGCTTACGTAAATGCATTGACTGCGCTGGCCGACCCGACCCGCCGCGCCGTGTTTGAGCGCTTGCGCCGCGGACCGGCCTCGGTGGGCGAGGTCGCCTCGGGCCTGCCGGTCAGCCGCCCGGCTGTTTCCCAGCATCTGAAGGCGCTGAAGCTGGCGGGACTCGTCGCCGGCCGGCCCGAGGGCGCTCGGCGCGTCTACTACATCGATCCCAACGGGTTGGGTGAGCTGCGCCGCTGGCTCGACCAATTCTGGGAGACCGCCCTGGAATCATTCGAGACCGAAGTAGAAAAGCCCAGGACACCAAAACGGAGGAAGAAACCTTGAGTGCAACAATAAGCATCGCGCCCGTGCGCAAGAGCGTGGTTGTGCAAGCCACTCCAGAAAAAGCCTTTGCGGTTTTCACCGGCGGCATCAATCGCTGGTGGCCGAAATCGCACGGCATCGGGGCTTCGCCCATCAAGGAGTCGATCATCGAACCTTTCGTCGGCGGGCGCTGGTACACGCCATGCGAGGACGGCACGGAGGCTGTCGTGGGTCACGTGCGAATCTGGGAGCCAGGCAAGCGCTTTGTCATGAGCTGGGAAATCAGCGCCGAATGGAAGCCCGATTCCCGGGTGCAGTTCGCCTCCGAAGTCGAGGTGCGGTTCGTTGCGGACGGCGCCGGCCGCACGCGAGTCGAACTCGAGCACCGAAATTTCGAACGCATGGGTGCGGCTGCGGGAGAAAAAATGCGCAGCGGCGTCGACGGCGGCTGGCCGGGCCTGCTCGAACTGTTCGCAAAAGAAGCCTCGGGCGCGGTGCGCGCGTGAGTCGGCAATTTTCGCTTAAATTCTTTCACTTAAATTTAGGGGCAAGCAAATGAATGATTTCGTGATCCACAGCATACCCGGCAGTCCCTTCGGCAGGGCCGCTTTCCTGGCGCTGGAAGAAAAGAGCGCACCCTATCGCCTGGCTCCCGTGGCTTCCGGTAAGTTCAAAACGCCCGAGCATCTGGCGCGCCACCCCTTCGGCCGAGTGCCGGTCCTGGATCATGGGGACTTCAGGCTGTACGAGACCCAGGCGATCCTGCGCTATATCGATCGCGTGCTGCCGAAACCGGCACTGACGCCCGCCGATCCGCGCGCTGCGGCGCGCATGGATCAGTTGATGAACATCAACGATTGGTATCTTTTCCAGGGTGTTGGCAGTGTGATTGGTTTCCAGCGTGTCGTGGGGCCGCGCCTCATGGGGCTCACCCCGAACGAGGAAGCAATAGCTGCCGCCATGCCAAAGGCCCACGCGGTGTTCGCGGAACTGGCGCGCCACTTGGGCGGCGACGCGTTTTTTGCCGGTGATTCAATCAGCCTGGCTGATTTGATCCTGGCGCCGCAAGTGGATTTTTTCAGCCAAACTCCGGAATGGGAGCCCCTCACCGCAAACAAACCGAATCTTCGCTCGTGGTTGGACAGAATGAACGCCCGGCCGAGCATGCGTGCGACCACCTGGGAGCGCGTCGCGGCGCTGGCGAAGGTCGCCTGATCTACCACAGATAGCCGATTGCGCGCGCGCCCGACAGGCTGGCTCTGCGCAACAACCGCCGCGACAGCCGGCGCGCGTGGAATATCGTGGCCGCCGACGGGCCCACCAGCACGATTTCCTCGCCGCGTTTGACTGCGCGCACGATCCGCTTGCCGACCACCGACGGATGCACGCCCCTGGCCTCGTATTGCTTAGCCAGCTTGTCGAGCGTGGCGGCAGGTACGCTCGGCGCCACGGCGAGGTGATTGCGAACGATCGGCGTGTTGATGATGCCCGGACACACAACGGTGACGCTGATGTTGGTCTCGTTGAGTTCCATCGCGAGCGCTTCGGACAGGCCCACCACCGCGTATTTCGAGGCCGAATAGGTGCTTAAGTTAGGAACCGCCTGCAGACCCGCGGCGGATGCGATGTTGACCAAATGGCGCGCGCCGCCCGCGGCGATCATTCCCGGCAGGAACGCACGGCTGACGTGCACCACGCCCATGAGGTTCACGCCGATCACCTGGTTCCAGGCGCTTAAGGGCGTATCGATGAAGGGGCCGAGAAAGCCGATTCCTGCATTGTTCACCACCACATCGGGCGAGCCGATGTCAGCGGCGACTTTCGCCGCAACCACGCCGACCGCGGCCGCGTTGCTGACGTCGCAGCCGAAGGCCAGGCAACTGCGGCCCAGCGCTTCGATTGACCGCGTGGTCGCTGCCAGTCGCGCCTCGTCCAGATCGATAGCCACGATGTCGGCGCCTGCGCGGGCAAACTCGAGCGCCGTCTCATGCCCGATTCCCGACGCCGCGCCCGTCACCAGCACCCATCGTCCCTGCAAGTCATTCAATGCCATTGGGGACCTCCTGGCGCGCGCTAGCGTTTGCGGCCTTTGACCACCTTGCCGGCCGGACGCGCGGACTCCGGCTTGGCTGCCGACAAGGACGCAGTCGGCTCGGTGTGCAGCGACAGCAACGATTCCAGCAAGCTCTCATCCGTGCTCGAGCAAACGCCCAGCACGATTGCTTCCTCGCACCCTTCCGCCGTTACGTAGGCATGTCCCATGTTGCTGTCGAGATAAATGGATTCGCCCACCTTGAGCAAGACGGGATCATAAAACTCGGTGAGCACTTGGATGCCGCCTTCGAGGACATAGATATATTCCTCCCCGGAGTGATGCACGAGCTCGCCGAACTCTTGCGCGCTCTTGGCGCGAATGCGCGTCAATATCGGAATCATGCGCTTTCGGCGCAATTCCGGGCATAAGTAGTAATAGTCGTAGTTCTTGGTATTCACCCGTACCGCGTCATCGATGCGCCCGATGCTGCGGCGCGCAGTCACGGGCGGTTCGACGGCGTCGGCGCTATCGGTGAACAATTCCGAAATACGGATGTTGAGGCGTTGGCTTAGCTGCACGAGCTTGTCGTATGTCAAGGTTAGTCGATCGTGTTCGATCTTTGACAATGTCGACACGGGGATGCTGGTGCGCTGGCTCATTTCCTTCAAGGTCCAGCCGTTGCGCGAGCGCAGCGAGCGCAGCAGAGTTCCCAAGGTGGAATGACGCGCTTTCACGTCCATTTGAAATCTCTAAACAGAAACGTGATCAGGGTTATGCGCTCGTCCATTTATATCGTCGCCACGAAGCATACAGGTGAGCGGCCGCGAGCGGGAAGCGGGCCGTAGTACTATAATCCGGATTAGAGAACTATTATTGACAATTCTCTGATCAGGATCATACTGGCCGGATTACGACATCGGGGTGGACAATGTCGCCGCAGCCGCTTTTCCTATCAGGCCGTCGTCGTTTCATCACGACGCTGGCCGGTGCCGCAGCTGCGCTGACGCTGCCGTCAAAGGGCACTGCGCAGCACTCACAGACTCGTTGATGCGGCGCGGCTATAGCGACAGCCATATTCAAGCCGTGCTCGGCGGCAATTTTCGCCGCCTGCTCGGCAGCACGTGGATAGAAACACAGAAGAAGACAGGGGGAAGTTCATGAATACGACACTCAAACTAGCAATACTCACCGCATTGGTACTAGCCGGTCCTTTACTATCGCGGACGAGCGCTGCTCTTGATGCGGCGGCGCAGCCGTCGGATAGCAACGAGCTCGTAACCATTGTGGTGACCGCCGAAAAGCGCGCCGAGCCCCTCTCAAATGTGCCCATGAGCGTGACCGCCCTGCCTGGCGATACTCTCGATAAGCGGATGGACCGGGATTTCAGCGACTATGCCGCGATGGTGCCGGGACTCTCGCTGGAAGGTGTCCAACCCGGCATCACCCGACTGACCTTGCGCGGTCAGAACTCCGGCGGTGTCGGCTCGACCGTCGCTGTCTATATTGACGAATCGCCGTTCGGATCGAGTAACGCGCTGCTCAACGGTTCCATCCTCACCGGCGACTTCGATACCTGGGATCTGCAACGCATCGAGGTATTGCGCGGACCTCAGGGCACTCTCTACGGCGCCAACAGTGAAGGCGGTCTTCTGAAGTTCGTCACCACCGCGCCGGTTCTCGGCAGCTTCTCCGGTGCAGTCGAAATGACAGGCGAGAGCGTTGATCACGGCGGCCAAGGCGGGGACATCCGTGCCGTCGTGAACCTACCGCTCGGCGATAAGGTCGCGCTGCGCGTCGGCGGCTTCGATCAGGATGTGCCCGGCTACATCGACGATCCTTTGAGCGGTAAGAGCGATGTAAACGAAGGTCACAAGCACGGCGGGCGCGCGAGCCTGTTGGCCGCACCGATGGATGATTTATCCATCCGCTTGAGCGCCGCAACACAGGAATCAAGATACGAAGGAACTCCGCTGGTCGATGTCAATCCGGTCACCTTGCAACCCGTGCACGGCGACTTGACGCAAGAGCGCTTCCTCTCGCAACCGAGCAGTTTCAGATACAACAACTACAACGCGACCATTGACTGGAATGCCGGACCCTTCAGCATCCTATCGACCACGAGTTACGGCATTCTGGATTCGGACTACGTCACCGATGCTACGAACTTAGTGCTCATTCCGCCTGCCACCACTCTGGGCGACTTCCTCACTGCCGTGATTGGGCCGGGTCTTGGCGGCTACATTGACAACAGTGCGGACCTGTCGAAGTTCACGCAGGAAATTCGTCTGACATCGCCGACCTCGGATCGATTCGAATGGCAGGTCGGCGGCTACTTTACCCACGAGATCGGCGAGCTGGTCGAACATCTGAACTCTGTTACGCTGCCCGGCGGCGGACCCTCCGGACTGCCCTCGCTCGAGATACCCATACTCGATTCCACTTATAAGGAATATGCCGGATTTGCGAACCTGACCTATCACTTCAATTCGCAATTCGACCTCCAGGCCGGCGGCCGATTCTCCAAGAACGAGCAGACGGCCACGGAATCTATCACCGGACTTCTCATCCCGACGCCGCAGTACTTCAGCGTGCCTTCGAGCGGCCACGTCTTCACCTATTCGGTTGCGCCCCAGTGGCATGTGGATGCGAACACCATGGTGTATGCGCGGGTGGCGAGCGGCTATCGTCCGGGTGGTCCCAATGCATTACCGGCCGTCGCACCGCCGAGCGTGCCCCGGGAGTACGGCTCGGACAAAACCGTCAACGTCGAGCTCGGGGTTCGATCGACGCTCCTCGACCGGAAGCTTTCCGTCGATGTGGCTGCCTTCCACGTGAATTGGACCAATATTCAGCTCCTCGAACAAGTCAACGGCTTCGGCGTCAACGGCAACGGCGGCACGGCAAAAAGCCAGGGCCTGGAATGGACCGTGGGCCTAATTCCCATGCAGGGATTGACGTTCACTTTCACCGGGGCCTACACCGACGCGTACCTGACCGCGGACGCACCGGCCGTCGGGGGCGTTTCCGGCGACCCGCTGCCCTACGCCCCCAAGTGGAGCGGCGCGCTCGATGGCGAGTATGACTGGGCTGTGTTTGCGGACTACAAGGCGTTTGTCGGCGCCGCGTGGGCTGGGATCGGCTCGCGGCGCGCCGACTTCAACAGCGCGCCGCCGCCCAACTCGGTGCCACCCCCCGGAACGACTGAGGTAGCCTTGCCGAAGTACAACACGGTCGATGCTCGGGTTGGTCTGGACAACAATCACTACCGCGTCATGCTCTACGGCAAGAATTTGGGAGATTCGCGCGGTATCACCAGCTACACCAACAACGGTGCGCCGGGATTGAACGGCGGCATCGCCGTCATCCAGCCGCGAACGATCGGCGTGACGTTATCTGCGAAGTTTTAAAGCCTCGCAGTAATGAGCATAAAACCTGATCTGCACATGTCGGAGGCGCGCATGTCCGAGGTGATGGATCTACCTCAGCCGTATCTCCTGTTTCTGGGCGACACGACGGAGCCGGGCTACGCCAAGACCGCATTTGGCTTGCGCGACTGGGCGGGGGAGCGCTGCGTGGGCGAGTGGTCGTGCGAGGGCGCGACGGTTACAACCGGTCTGCCGCATCTCACTCCAAAAGAAGCGCGTGCGCGCGGTGCGCGCGCACTCCTGATCGGTGTCGCCAATACGGGCGGGGTGATCAGCGACAGCTGGATACCCTCGCTGATTGAGGCGCTGGAATCAGGGCTCGATCTCATCAGCGGTATGCACACCAAGCTCAACGACACGCCGCAATTGAAAAGCGTGGCTGAGCGCCGTGGCCGCAGGCTGATCGATGTACGCACGCCGCCGCCCAATATCCCGATTGCCTCGGGCCGCAAGCGCTCCGGAAAACGTCTGCTCACGGTCGGCACCGATTGCGCACTTGGCAAAAAGTACAGCGCGCTTAGCTTGGCGCGTGCCTTCGCCAAGCGCGGCGTGGCCGTGGATTTTCGGGCGACCGGGCAGACCGGCATCATGATCTCGGGCGGCGGGATTCCCCTGGACGCGGTGGTCGCGGATTTTGCGGCCGGCGCCGCGGAAATGCTGAGTCCGGACGCTTCTCCCCAGCACTGGGATGTCATCGAGGGGCAGGGTTCGCTGTTCCACCCCGCCTATGCCGGCGTTTCGCTGGCCTTGCTGCACGGCAGTCAGCCGGATGTCATCATCGTCTGCCACGAGCCGGGCCGCGAGATCGTGCTCGGCCACCCCGGTTATGCATTGCCGGGCATCGAAGAAACCATCGACTTGAATCTGCGGCTTGGGCGCCGTACCAATGCAGCGATTCGCTGCGCCGGCATCAGCTTGAATACCTCGGGGCTCGATTCCACCGCTGCGCGTCAGTTACTCGCCGCAGAGAGCGAACGGCTGCGATTGCCGGTCGCGGATCCCGTGCGCGGCGGCGCGGAATTCGAATCACTGGTCGATGCCTGTCTCACCTGAAAATCAGCGTTAACTGCGACCTAAAATCGCTAGCGGGAAAATCTATGCACAAGATGAAAATTCTGGCTGCTTCTTTTTTGGCTCTGGCGACGGTCGCTACCGCTGCGAAAGCGGACACCCCGGTCTCGGCTGCGGTCGCCTTGACCGCAGATGACGTCAATGCCTGGCTCGACGGGTATCTGCCTTATGCGCTGCACACGGGTGACATCGCCGGGGCCGTGGTGGCCGTGGTCAAGGACGGGAAAATATTGACCATGCGCGGCTATGGCTACTCCGACGTCGCCGAGCGTACGCCGGTCGATCCGAAGCTGACCTTGTTCAGGCCGGGATCGGTGTCGAAGCTCCTTACCTGGACCGCGGTGATGCAATTGATCGAGCAGGGCAAGATCGACCTCGATGCCGACGTCAACCAGTATCTGGATTTCAAGATTCCGGCGCGCGATGGCAAGCCCGTGACGATGCGCAATCTCATGCAGCACGTGGCTGGATTCGAGGAACAGGCCAAGGGCATTATGTCCGAGGACCCCCATGCGCCCGGGTTCGAGGCGCTGCTCAAGCAATGGGTGCCGGAGCGCGTTTTCGCTGCCGGCAGTACGCCTGCTTACTCCAACTACGGCGCATCCTTGGCCGGCTACATCGTGCAGCGCGTTTCCGGCGAGACGTTCGACGACTACATCGACAAGCATATTTTTACGCCCCTCGATATGAAGCACTCGAGCTTCCGCCAACCATTGCCGCCGGATCTTGCGCCGCTGATGTCCAAAGGCTACCAGCTGGCCTCGGAGCCGCCGCATGTGTTCGAGATGGTCGGTCCCGCGCCTGCCGGCTCGCTGTCTTCCTCCGGCGAGGACATGGCGCACTTCATGATTGCGCATCTGCAAAATGGCGAATACAACGGCAACCGCATCTTGAGTGCGGAAACCGCGGAGAAGATGCACAACAGCCCGCTGACCCTGCTGCCGCCCCTCAACCGCATGGAGCTGGGCTTCTTCGAAACGAATATCAACGGCCGTGAAGTCATTGCACATCTCGGCGATACCGAGTGGTTTCACACCTCGCTGCATTTGTTTCTCAAGGAGAACGTCGGTTTCTACGTATCGTTCAACAGCCCGGGCAGACAGGGCGCTGCCGGCGGCTTGCGCGGCGCATTGTTCGAGGATTTCGCCGATCGCTATTTTCCGCTTGACGAGACCAAAACCCATGTCGATGCGAAGACCGCCGCCGAGCATGCGGCGATGCTCAAGGGCAACTGGGTGAATTCGCGTGGCTCTCAGTCGAATTTCATTGCGGTAGTCGGTTTAATCGGCCAGACCAAGGCCAGCGTCGACGCCAAGGGTGAACTGATCCTGCCATTCCCCAATTTGAACGGCAAGCCGAGTCACTGGGTCGAAACGAGCCCCTTCGTGTGGCGGGATACCGGCAGTCACTACCGCCTCGCCGCCAAAGTGGTCGACGGCAAGGCCGTGCGCTTCAGCTTCGACGAGCTATCGCCCTTCATGGTGTTCGAACGCCCGCCTTGGTACCAGAACGCCGCGTGGCTGCTGCCGCTGCTCGGTGCGAGCGTCGCGGCGCTCCTGATAACAGCGCTTTTGTGGCCCATCGCCGCCATCGTGCGCCGCCGGTGCGGCGCGAAGCTGGCGCTCGAGGGCCAGGCGCTGCGCGCCTATCGCTGGAGCAAGATCGCGGCGCTTCTGATTGTCGCTGCCCTAGGCATGTGGACTACGGCGATTGCGTTGATGTTCAAGGATCTCAACAAACTTGGCGCCAAGTTCGATTCCATCATCCACCTCGCGCAATTATTCGGAATCCTTGCCTTCATCGGCGGATTCGGTCTGATGCTGTGGAACCTGCGCACGGTGTGGAGCGGGACCCGCCGCTGGCCGGCCAAGGTCTGGAGCATCGTGCTCGCGCTCGCGGCCTTCATCGTGCTGTGGGTGGCCTTCGCGTTCAAGCTGATCGGCCTCGGGGTGAACTATTGATGCGTGCATTGCGCTTGAAGATTGCGGTCGAGAAGCTGCGGCTGGCCGCGCCGTTTCGCATCTCGGGCTTCGTATTCGAGGAGCAGGAAGTCATCGTCGTGACCCTCGACGATGGAATGCATAGCGGTCGCGGCGAAGCATCGGGCGTCTATTATTTGAACGATACTGCGGCGGCGATGGAGGCTGCGATCGAAGGCGTGCGCGGCGCCATCGAGGCGGGCATTGATCGCGCGGCGCTCCAATCCTTGCTTCCGCCCGGCGGGGCGCGTAACGCCGTGGATTGTGCGCTGTGGGAACTCGACGCACGGCGGCTGTCAATGCCGGTGTGGAAGCTCGCCGCACTGCCGCCGCCACAGGCATTGGTGACGACATTCACGCTCGGCGCCGATGATCCCGCGGCGATGGCATCGGGCGCGCGCAAATATGCGCAGGCCCGCTCGCTCAAATTGAAACTGACCGGCGATCTTAGTCTCGACAACGCGCGCGTGCAGGCGGTGCGTGCGGCGCGGCCCGATGTGTGGATGGGCGTTGATGCCAATCAGGGCTACTCCATCGAGGCGCTCGATGCGCTGATTCGCATGCTGCTCGACGCGGATGTTTCGTTGCTGGAGCAACCGCTGAAACGCGGCCGCGAGGCGGATCTTGCCGGTTACAAATCGAGTATTCCGATTGCCGCGGATGAGAGCGCGCTCAGCTTCGCCGACCTGGCGGGGCTCAAGGGCCGCTTCGACGTGGTCAACATCAAGCTCGACAAGTGCGGCGGATTGACCGAAGGGCTCGCCATGGCGCGCGAGGCACGCCGTCTCGGCCTGCAAGTCATGGTCGGCAATATGGTGGGGACGAGCCTGGCGATGGCTCCCGCATTCGTGCTCGGGCAGCTCTGCGATGTGGTCGACCTGGACGGGCCGATATTTCTCGCTGCAGACCGGACTCCGAGCATGACCTACGTCAACGGCCGGGCGTGGAGCGATGATACTGTGTGGGGGGCAACACACGCGGTCCCGGCATGAGCGCGAACCAGCAGACATGGTTCGGCCAGCCGCGCGGACTGACGATTCTGTTTCTGACGGAAATGTGGGAGCAATTCTCCTACTACGGCATGCGTGCGCTGCTGGTCTACTACATGACCAAGCAGTTGATGATAGGCCAGGAAAAGGCGTCGTTCATTTACGGCATCTACACCGCGGTGGCGTACTTCACGCCGATTTTCGGCGGCATCATCGCGGACCGCTGGCTCGGCAAAAGGCGTGCCGTGATCATCGGCGGCAGCATCATGGCCGCGGGCCATTTCATGATGACCTTCGAGCCCCTGTTCTATCCAGCGCTCGCCACCATTGCGATCGGCAATGGACTGTTCCTGCCCAGTCTGCCGAGCCAAATCAACGATCTGTATCGCCCCACTGATCCACGCCGCGGCTGGGCGTACAACGTCTACTACGTCGGCATCAACATCGGCGGCTTCATGGCGCCATTGGTGTGCGGCACGCTCGGGGAATTCTACGGCTGGCACTGGGGTTTCGGCGCCGCCGGAGTCGGCATGCTCGCGGGTCTTTTGATCTATGTGTTCGGCGCCAAGTATCTGCCCCCTCAGGGGAGCGTCGCGCGTACAGCGGCGCCGCTTGCCGCACCGGCAGGCAGCTACCGCTCGACCTTCGTACTGCTCTTTGCAATAGGCCTCGCCGTCACGGTATTTCGCGGCGCCTACGAGCAGGTGGGCAACACGGTCGCGTTGTGGGCCGATGTGGGCATCGATCGCACCACCGCGCTCTTGACGATTCCGATGACCTGGTTCCAGTCGTTGAATCCCTTGCTCGTTATCGTCATGACGCCGGTGCTGCTCGCACGTTGGCGGCAAGAAGCCGCTGCACGACGCCAGCAGAGTTCGATGTGTAAAATGGCGACCGGCGCGTTGATCGTAGCCGCCGCGTATCTCTTGCTCACGATCGTGGCCTCCGCGGCCGACCCGAGCCGCGCGAGTTGGGCGTGGCTGGTGCTGTTTTTCGTCATCTTCACCCTGGGTGAGCTGTATATATTGCCGACTGGCCTGGGGTTATTCGCCCGCCTGGCGCCGGTCGGCTTCGGCGCGACAACCGTGGCAGGTTGGTTTCTCGCGATCTTCAGCGGCAGCCTGACCGCGGGTGTGGTCGGCACCTTGTGGAGCAGCACAACCCATGCGCGTTTCTTTGTCCTGCTGGCCGTGATCGCCTTGGCAGCGGCCGCGATACTGCTCGTTCTGGATCCGATGACGCGGCGCATCGAAGCGGCGCGCGCGGAGGAGGTCGCTTCATTGGGCGCAATCGAACCGGAGTTCTCGTGAAACATGCAGCACTGGCGTTGTTGGCACTGGCTCTTGGCGCGGCGGCCAACGCCGCGCCACCTGCCGGATTCGAAGCTCGGGTCGACAAGCTGCGCCAGCAAGTCGGCGTGCCCGGCATGGCGATCGCAATCGTCGAGGATGGCAAGGTGACCTTCGCCAGGGGCTTTGGCGTCAGAGCATTAGGTGAATCCATACCGGTCGATGCC
>Ga0210409_10006402_pt1 | contig 12256 bp, 9 predicted proteins | sample IncBWH17MmetaG_FD_161649 | JGI IMG/M metagenome (GOLD analysis project Ga0210409, IMG submission 161649) | Forest soil microbial communities from Barre Woods Harvard Forest LTER site, Petersham, Massachusetts, United States - Inc-BW-H-17-M | ecosystem: Environmental > Terrestrial > Soil >...
TGCGGAGGCGGCGGACAGAGCCAGAAGCGGCAACTTTTCAAGGACGAGCCGCGACGAGCGAACTTCGGAAAATGCAGGCGTGTTGAGGTTCTGTGGCGGTTGCTGTTCCCATCCCTGGATTCGTCTCAGCGGCCAGAAATCGAGCAGCAGAAGCACGCAAGGCAGAGTGATAACCATGGGCTTCGAGGCGAGTCCGAGCACGAACAGCGCGGCCACGGCACTGTAGCGCATGACCGACGGCTTAAGCGCGTACCAGCCGTAGGCGCCGAGAGTAAGCAGAAAGAAAAACGTGCTGAGGACGTTCTTGCGTTCGGCGATCCACGCCACGGATTCAACATTAAAAGGATGACACGCGAACAGCGCCGCCACGAGCGCACTGCGTCCCGCGGACCCGGTTGCATAGACCAGCAGCAGAAACAGCAGAACAACATTGAGCACGTGGAGTAGCACATTGGTGACGTGGTGCCCGGGCGGATTCAGGCCGTAGAGCTGGCCATCGAGGGCGTGCGAGAGCCAAGTCAGCGGGTGCCAGTTAGAGCATTCGGTCGATGTCAACGCCCAGGTGACCGTCCCCCAAACCAAGCCAGCTTGTACGTGGGAGTTATTAATGACGTAGCAGTCGTCGTCATAGTTGAAAATGAAAGGGTGCCCCATGGCAGGGACGTAAACGGCAAAGGTTAAGACCGCCAGCAGAAGACAAATCGCAAGGTTGCGCTTCCGACTCGACGCCGGCGTGGCGCTCTCGAGGCTTGGCCGAACAACAGCCTTGCTCGTGTCCGACCGTTCATTGCCTGATCTCGTTCTCGCAGACATATTGAAGCCAGAAGCAACTGTCCTCTGTTGATGCCTCCCAAGTAGAGGGCATTGTACAACCTCACAGCCTCTTGTGATCCGCGTCACTGCGGGGCTCTCCGGATCGGAAATAGACTCGTACATCTCTTTTCGCGGGAGGACGCCATGGGCAATTCAGCTACCGTAACCGAGGGGATTTCCAACCTGTTGGCAGTCGATGAGGAATATGCCGCGCCGCGGATCGTGGCGCAGAATTGCCGCCAGCAGAATTTTGCCGCCGAATATCAGCGGTCGGTCAAGGATCCCGAAGGGTTCTGGGGAGACTACGCCAGACATTTCACCTGGTCGCGGCCCTGGAATAAGGTTCTGGATTGGGACGGCGTGCACCATCAATGGTTTGTTGGCGGTAAGACCAACATCACTGTGAATGCCCTCGATCGCCACGCCAACTCGGAGAGGCGCAACCGTGCCGCCTTTATCTGGCTGGGCGAAGACGGGACGGAGCGGATCGTCACTTACGGCCAGCTTTACCGCCTGGTATGCCGCTTTGCGAATGGACTGAAATCGCTCGGGGTGGGCAAAGGTGATCGCGTTGTCATTTATATGCCGCTCACCATCGAGGGCGCCATCGCCATGCTGGCCTGCGCTCGCATCGGGGCCATCCATTCTGTGGTTTACGCCGGGTTGGGACATACCGCGCTGCGTGACCGGATTGTGGATGCACAAGCGAAGGTCGTGATCGTCGGCGACGTCGGTCTCCGGCGGGGCAAAACGGTAGAGTTGAAGGCCATTGTCGATGAGGCGATTGACACACTCGAGTTTGTGGAAAAGGTGGTGGTGCATGCGCGCCGTGCCACTGAAATCGGAAAGCGCGAGGTTGATTTCAACGACCTGCTGAAGTTTTCCGCAGAGTGTCCTGCGGAAGAAGTGGAAGCTGAAGATCCTTTGTTCCTGCTGTACACCTCGGGTTCGACGGGAAAACCGAAGGGCGTGCTGCACGTCCACGGCGGTTACATGGTCGCGACCACATACTATCTGGAAAACTTTTATGATGTCGGCGCACAGGACATTTTCTGGTGCACCTCCGACATCGGCTGGGTTGTGGGCCACTCTTACATCGTTTACGCGCCGCTCTGCGCGGGCGTGACCACGCTGTTTCGTGAAGGCGCGATTGATTATCCCGATCCGGGAACTGCATGGGAGATCGTCGAGCGCTACGGTGTAACCAAGATGTTTACTGCTCCCACCGCACTGCGCATGTTCATGCGCTACGGAGAAAGCTATCCCGCAAAGTATGACCTGACCAGCTTGCGACTAATTGCCTGTGCCGGTGAGCCATTGAACCCGGAAGCATGGCATTGGGCGCAGAAATACCTGGCGGGTGACGGCAAGTGGGGTTACGTAGTTGACAATTGGTGGCAAACGGAATTGGGTGGTCCGGCCTTGGGGACGCCTCCGACCATGGCGGTGCGGCCGGGCAAGGTGGGTGTTGCCTTGCAAGGTTCGGACGCCGACGTAGTAGACGAGCAAGGCAAGTCCGTTCCTCCCGGAGTCGGAGGACGACTGGTGCTGCGGAGGCCTTATCCCTGCATGCTGCGCACAGTCTGGGGAGACCCGGCGCGCTATGAACGCGATTGGCAGCACATCCCCGGTTGCTATGTGACCGGTGACGTTGCGTTAAAAGATAAAGATGGATACATCACCGTGCTTGGCCGCGCCGACGACGTGCTGAACGTCGCTGGTCACCGCATCGGAACTGCGGAAGTCGAGAGTGCGCTGGTATCGCATCCGGCGGTTGCCGAGGCTGCGGCGATTGGGGTTCCCGATCCGCTGAAGGGTGAGGTCATTAAGTGCTTTGTGCAAACTCGCGCTGGACATGTGCCATCGGATGCACTCGCCAGCATATTGATCGAACACGTGAGGCGGGAACTGGGCCCGATTGCTACTCCTGCGGCGCTGGAGTTTGTTGCCGCGTTGCCTAAGACCCGGTCGGGGAAGATTCTGCGGCGCTTCCTGAAGGCGAAGGAAGCTGGCGTCGACGCAGGAGACGTGTCCACGATGGAAGGCTAGAGGTCGACGGAGGACGAACTGATAGAGATTTTCTTTTGTCTTGGCTGGCCATCGATATCCTCGTCGCGCAACAGGACAGCCGTCTCGCCATTATTTTGACCGACGCGTGTCCTATATAAGCGCGGCGTTGCGCCCTCCGACCGAAGCTGGCGGCGCAGGGCCGCGCCATCGCCGAAGCCCGCACGTGAAGCGATCGTTTCTACGTTGTCAGTGCTTTCCTCAAGTCTGGCTTTCGCCGCCTGCAGTCGTAGGCGAGCCACAAAGCGTGCGGGCGTTGTACCCACCTGCTGCGAAAAAACCCGGCTGAAATTGCGCTCGCTCATTCCCGCGCGTCTTGCCAGCACGGGAACTGAGAGCTCTGCGTCAAGATGTTCGGAAATCCAAGCTATCAATTCGCGAATGGGCTGCGAGTCCGCGGCTTGGGCAGCAAGTTGCGAACTGAACTGGCTCTGACCTCCGGGACGCCGCAGGAACATTACCATCTGGCGTGCGATTTCCAGTGCGAGCGCATGGCCATGATCCTCTTCCACCATCGCCAGTGCCAGGTCGGCGCCGGCTGATACGCCCGCGCTAGTCCACACTTTTCCATCCTGAATAAAAATCCTGTCGGCATCGACGGAAATTTGTGGATAACGCTGTGCCAGCTTATCCGCCAATTGCCAGTGCGTCGTAGCACGTCGTCCGTCGAGTATTCCGGCGGCGGCGAGCGCGAATGCCCCAGAACAAACCGAACCGATTCGGCGAACGCCATCAGCCGAAGTCCGCAGCCACGCCAACAGTTCTGGTGCGATGGGCGAGTGAACTCCGGACGCGCTAGCGACCACCAGCAAAGTATCAACCGGTGTGAGTGCCTGCGTCCACGGTCGCCCACCCACGAGGCTCAGACCCGACGCTGTCACGAGTGGCAGGTCATCCATGGTGAGCAACTCGATCTCATAGGCTGGTGAACGCCTCTTCCCAGCACGAGTCAACGCGAGCGATGCGCGTGTGAATACGTCGAGCGGGCCAGCCAGGTTCATCAAATGCACACGCGAAAATATGAGAAGGGAGATCCGGCGCGTCGGCCATTCCCCTCGTCGCTGCGGCCCGATTGCTCTCGCTCCCGAGAGATTCCCCATTCCTTAAAGATGCTCCGGACCCGCTATTTGATACACGAAAAGATGGCAGAAAACGAGCAGTATTTGTCAGTCCGAAAAAGACCTGCCAGCAATCTCATCTGCAGAAGTTTAATTTGGAGGATGGTTATGAAATTACTCAAGATCTCATTAGCCGCAGCTACCTTTTTTCTGGCCGCTTCATCCTTGTTCGCTCAGAGTAATCTGCCCGATGCCAATGACGGCGACTGCTGGCAGAGTTTGACCGCGCTCCACCAGTGCGCGCAGACGCAGCAGGATCGCGCGATGTCTCAGGCGCAACGCTGCACTTCGTATCCCGAGTACCAGTGTCAGCCCGAGGTCCAAACTGCACAGAACGCGGGTGTGGCAAAGGTGCAGAAACACAAGAAGTCGAAGGCTACGGCAGCCAGCACGGCGCAGCCTCACCAGGCCACAGGCAGTGGCTCCGGAAGCGAGGCTGTTGTCATCGACGTAAACCCGGCGAATTCGCTTCGCTAACTATCCAAATTCGCATTGTCGATTCGAGCCCAGCGGAATAGTCCGCAAACGCGGATGATCTAATCGAGAGACTTGCTTTTGCGCTCGCCGGCAGAAAGCAGGTTCCTCGACTTCGCTGGGAATGACAGGATAGTTCGTGCCGCTTATTCCGCGGACCTCAATAGCCTCCAGTCTGCAGGATGACAACTAACCGCCGCGGCCCGTGGGCGCCCTGGACCAGAATTTTCTCGATGTCGGCGGTGCGACTGGAACCACTGATCACGCACGCGAAGGAGTTACGGTCGAGGCTTCGTTGTTGTGAGAGTCGGCCCAGAGCACTTGCTAAATCCGGGACTAGTTGAGCAGCGGTCGCGTAAACAATGTGACAAGGAGCGATCACCGAGGCGCCTCGCCCACCGCACGAAGCGGTCACGAGAATCGACCCCGTTTGCGCGATGAGAGCCTCGGCAAGCGTGATGGTTGCTTGCGATGCTTCCGCTGGACTACCTTGAGTGGACCAGCGCACTGCCCTCTCGGGCACGGCTAGTTCGATGAGCCGGCGCAGAGACGGATGGTCTTGCAAGAAAGCTTCTCCGTCCGGTAGCGACTGGAGAACTTTCGAAAGCTGTCCCGCACTCGCTGCACAATCACCGGTAAGCGTACATTCCATCAGATTGGCAACGCATTCCTGCTGGAATCGTTTGAGTGGATCGTTGATTGGTTCGAAAATTATGCGGTCGGATCTGGTCGCAGCAGGTTCAGGGATCACAGTGCGCAATCCGGCGTGAATACGCCCTAGAATCCGATCGCGGCTTGGATTTTCAGTTTGCGCCAAGGCCTTTTCTCCACCGTGCCCGAAATGATTCGGACGGCAACGGCACAGGCGAGCGATGCCGGTTCCATACTCGCATCGGGTCGAGAATCGATCCCGCGAGTCCCAAGCCGTAGATGATCCGGAGGGCGTTGCGCATCGACCAGCCACCCAGCGCATACATTCGGGGATGAAGCATGATGGAGCGCCAAGCCCGAAACATCAGCCGCTCACTCGATTTTGTAGCTCCTGCTTCGGTGGCGTTGCGTCGGTTTTGCAGCAGGTGGTGATGCAGATCAATTTTCACCGGACAAACGCTGGTGCAAGCGCCGCACAGCGACGACGCGTAGGACAAGTGTTTGAACTCCTTGATCCCGGCTAGATGCGGCGTAAGCACGCTGCCGATTGGTCCGGGATAAGTCGTGCCGTACGTATGCCCTCCGACGTGGCGAAAGACGGGGCAAATATTTAAACAGGCGCCACAACGAATACAGTGCAACACCTCGCGTTGCTCAGGGTCAGCCAGCAACTGGCTGCGCCCGTTGTCCACCAGCACCACATGGAATTCTTCAGGTCCATCGACTTCGCCCGGCTGACGCGGACCGCCAATCAGTGTGCTGTAGGTCGTAATTCCCTGTCCCGTGCCCGAAGTGGCCAGCACCGGCCATAACACCGCCAAATCTTCGAGCCGTGGAATCACTTTCTCAATGCCAGTGACCACAACGTGAATACGAGGAACGCTGGTGCACAGGCGACCGTTCCCTTCGTTGGTAGAGATTGCAATGACGCCGGCGTCCGCCACCAGAAAATTGGCGCCCGAAATGCCCATCTCCGCGGCAAAGAAAGCTTGACGCAGCTTACGGCGTGCTGCTCCCATCAAATATGCCGGATCATCGCTGTCGATTTTTGGGTCGACTTTCTCACGGAACAACTTGGCGATCTGCCCGCGGTTGAGATGCATGGCGGGGGTGACGATGTGATACGGCGGCTCGTCGCGCAGTTGCACGATATACTCGCCGAAATCGGTTTCCCAGACCTTAATGCCAACTTTCTCCAGCGCTGGGCTGAGATGAATTTCTTCCGTCACCATGGATTTCGATTTCACCACCGTACGCACACCGAGTCGAGTGGCAAGGTTCTTTACGTAGGTGCAGGCCTCTTCGCTGTCGGCCGCCCAGAACACGTGCCCGCCGCGCGCAATCACCTTCTCTTCGAATTGAAGAAGGTAACGGTCCAGATGATTAATGGCTTCCCGTTTAATCTCCTGGCATTTTTGGCGAGCGGCTTCCCAGTCCTTGATCCGTGCGCGCCCGGCAAGGTGTGCGGCGTCATAGCTCTCCATGCCGCGTCGAATAAGGTCGCGGTGCACCAGATCCGCTGACTTCTCGGCGGCGTCCCGTAGGAATCTTTGTGCCGCGGTTGTGCTCATGGTCTCTCCTGCGCCGCGCCGTCCCGGGCCAAAATGCTGGCAAGATGAATGGTGCGAGCCGCTGCATGGCGTTTACCCAGGATTCCCTGCAGGTGCAACAGACAGCTGGGATCAATCGCGGTCACAAACTCGGCACCAGTTGCCGCCACGCTTTCAGCCTTGGAGTTTCCCATAGCGGCGGAGATGTCGGCAAACTTCGCCGCAAAGGTTCCGCCGAAACCACAGCATTCCTCGGAACGGGCCATTTCAATCAGCTTCAGGCCATCCACCTCCCGCAAAAGCTGCAGAGGCTCGTCGCGCAGGTGAAGTTCGCGCAGTCCGTGACAGGAAGCGTGGTAGGTAACTGAATGCGGGAAACTAGCGCCGACTTGAGTAACGGCAGCGACCTTCACCAGAAACTCCGAAAGCTCGAAAGTTCGACTGGCGACGGCGATGGCATCCTCACGCAACGAACTGGTCGTCAGCAGGGCCGGATAAAACGTACGGACCATGGTTGCGCAGGAACCGGAGGGGCAAACGATCACGTCAGCGTGCTTGAAAGCTTGAACGAAATGCTCCGCGCATGGCCGAGCCTCATTCCAGTATCCGGTATTGAAAGCAGGCTGGCCGCAACAGGTTTGATCTTCGGGGAAATCGACGGCGTAGCCAATCCGGCGCAGCACCTTGACCGTGTCCACCGCCACTTCAGGCAGCAGTTGGTCCACGAAGCAAGGGACGAAGAGCGATACTTTTTGCTCCATGATTTCCTCGGGCTCCTCGGAAAACCAAAATGCGCCGCGTCAACCGGAAAACTCAATGACTCGTCTTCTCTAAAGTAGCGCTTACGTTAACGTCCGACCCCAACGACACCATAAGCTCACGTTTCCACTTGGCAAATCCGGGCATGGCTAGCACCACGAGATGCCTTCCGGGGCCAACCGCGATGGTGGAGGGCGCGTTGCCCACGTAGCTGCCGTCGAGGGTGATCTCAGCGTCCGCCGGTGTCGAAGTAAAATTGATAGTTACCGTGTCTCGATTGGCTTCAGAAAACGTCGTGGCCCCGGCGCTGTTCGCGATCTTTGCGGGCGAGGAGTTTTGTTGCGATCCCTCGGCGCTGGAAGAGATGTCTGCTGCCGGAACCAGGGCATACAACTGCTTCACTTCCTTGCCCTTTGCATTCGGATAGCGAATCGCGAGGCCATGTTTCACCCATTGCGCGCTGAACGTCACTCCCTCCGGCAGAGCGACGCACTTGGACCATATGGTATCCACTGTGCAAGAAACGGTAGCGGATTTTCCAGCACTGTCCTGGACTACCATCGTGTGTCGAACTATGGCACTCCTGCTGTGGTGGCAATAGGCGGAAAAATCCATAAGGTTGCAATCTTTGGGAGCACCGTTGTTATCGGAGTCGAGGGGAATGGATTTCGTAGTCGAACTGATAACCTTAATGATGACGAGGTCGGTGCCCTTGGTTGCAGCATTTGCCGAGGTCGCGCTGATCAACAGCATCACCAGAAGGACAGTCGTGTATCGGTTCATACTGAAGACCACCTTCCTCGCACCGTCCTACGCCATCGACCGCGAATTCGGAAAGGCGCCACTCGACAAGCGGGAGAGAACCGCATCGAGGTCGACATGCAAACCCGTACGTGCTCAGCTGACGATTCCCCTTCGCTCACTCCGATGTTTTTTGCAAAGTGGCGTTAACGTTCAAATCCGATCCAGAGAACACCGTAAGTTCCCGCTTCCACTGGACGAACCCGGGCATAAAAAAGACCACAACGTGGGTTCCGGTGGTGAGACCAACCGTGGAGGGCGCGTTGCCCACGTATCGACCATCCACCGTGATTTCAGCGCCCGGAGGCGCAGAAATGAAATTGCACTTGACCTTTTCCCGACTGACTTCGCCGGGCGCAGGGCCTTGCAACGGACGTGATGGACTCGACCCAGCCATTGCCGGGGTTGGCGAACCTTGCACCGGACCGGCGGCCGTCGCGGATGCAGATCCTTGAGCCGGTTCAACGACAGTGTACAGCTGCTTGCTTGCCCCACCCTTCGCGTCCTCGTAAAAAATCGTAATGCCGCGCTTGTCCATGCGCGCGTCAAACGATTGCCCAATCGTCAAGGGGACACATTTCGAAAAGCGCGAATCTTGAACGCACGTGATGGCAAAAGATTTCCCGTGCCCGTCCTCTACGCGCATGGTGTTCTGCTTGGATACGAACTTGCTTTGGTGGCAGTAACCCGAGTAATTGACACCGTCACAATCTTTCGGAACCGCATCAGGATCGCCGGCCAGAATCTGCGACTCCGAAGTTAAGACCTTAATGCGGAACCGCTCGGTTTTGGTGGCCGCGCTGGATGCGGCAACGCTGAGCAGAAAAAATGCCGCGAGCAGCGTAGTGAAGTTACCCTTCATAGTTGACTCCGCAGATTTTACGACAAGTCCGGAGGACAAAGTCATTCCCAGTATAAGGGAGAACTTTGTCCCCGGATTTCTTCAGACTACATTGCCGTCAGTCAAGAACACGAACCGTTCTTCTCTGTTAGAAGGTGAAGATCGGCCCGAACTCCGAACGTAGATCTCTCCACGTGCGGCTGGGAACTCCCGCCACCGAGGTGTTGGGCGTGTAAACGCCCTTGTCATTCGGCAGCGCATAACTGCTGTACAGCGACTCCTCAAAGCCAAACGTGCACCACTGATTCAGCTTGTAGAAGATGGTCCCAGCGTTGAGTGTGCTCTTGTAAGGACCGGCGCCGTCCGCACCGATGTCCTTGGCTTTGGCGAAGTCGCTGTGCACGACCTGATCCAGGCCGTGGTCGTAGTAGAACGTCCAGCCGGCGTTGCGACCCTTTGGATCCGCGTTGAACCAACGCGAGAGTGGCAGGCCCACTTGGACGAAACCGCCGTAGGCGCGGACGCTGCGCTGGGGAGCGACCACGAGCTGTCCAGCGGCATTTGTACCGAACGCCACGGTCGAGGAGCGATCCACCGAGGGGGCGGTAACAACGCCAGTGAGGCCACCTTCGTCGTTGAAGTTGGACAGGGTTTGGCCACCGAATGGGAAACGCAAGTCTCCGCCGCGGTAGGCGCTGGCCACGATCGTAGCCCAACGTGTTGGCAATTGGACCGCAATTTGACCGCCGTAGCCCTCGCTTCTGTTGGTAGCGCCAGTCGGGAAGGCCGCAGCTACAGCTTTGTACGCAGCAACCTCGGCGGCGTCAGCACCTGCGGGTGCCTCAATCGCGGAGTGCAACACGATCGCCTCGCGGTGAGTCTCGAATCCGCTGGCGACGATCTGGGCCGCCGCCACGCCCGGAGCCGGATCGAGTTGGAATTGGAGAACCGCGCGGGCTTGGTATTCCAGGTTGTTCGAATCAGAACCCTGGCGTTCGCCGTAGCCCAACTGGTTGGCAGTACCATCTACGACGGTGCTGGTGCAACCTATTGTGGTCGCGGTGCCGGGGACGAAGGTTGCCGGTACGGTGCACGAAGTTAGAGTCGCGTCTGCCGGTAGATTCCCCTCGCTCGGCATACTGACCGCGAACGCCGGCGAGAATTTGAAGTTCCGCGAACCTCCCAGCTTCTGTACAAGGCCCACCTGCAACTGTGGCGAGCGTTCATACTGAGTTCCAAAGTACGCCTGTAGCTGTGTGGTTTCCAGGATGTTGGGAAGGACAGTCGATCCGTAGAGCCACCAGTCCTGGCCACCCTCGAAGTAGATGTCCGTCTTGTCGCTCGCCGCGTAATCCAGCCGTGCGTAGGCCAAGCGAATGCCAAAGGCGGAGCTGCGGATGGATGAAACGTTGCGGTTATCCGCACGACTGAAGTTGCCTTCAAAATCGCCCTCGATTCGACCGGTTATGTTCAGCTTAGGCGAAATATCCGGCCATTCGAGGTTCGCTCCGAAACGTGTCGAGCGTGCCTTGATGTGGAAGGCTGGGTCCGTGGTTGGTCCCGTATCCGCGTTCAAGAAACCGGGCAGAACGAAATCGTCGCCACGGGGATCACTCGAGTCGTGAACCAGGGTAGCCTTGATGAAACCGTAGGGCGTCATCTTGACCGGACCCAACTTGAAGGCTGCAACCAGCCCATCCTTGACGGGCGGATCGACGGGATTAACGCGGACCGGAGCGATCGCCGGAACGACTGTCGGCCCCGCGGGTCTTGTGTCCTTCGCCGCCTGCGGTGAAGATGGGGACGCGGGCGTGACGAGGGCCGCATCCACCGGAACTGCCGGCGCGGGCGGTTGTGGCGCGGGGCTCGCCGTGGCCAAGGCTGAAAGATCGGATGCGCTCACCAGACCTTTGCTGGAAAGCACGTTGAGCAATGCCTGGAACTCTGTTCCGGGAACTGCGGCCTGAATGGCTTTTGCTTCCGTGGGCGCAAGAACTCCCTTCATTACCAGGATGCCCAACAATGCTGTGACATTCCCGCTGTTGACCGCAGATGTCGGATTCAGGGTGGGAGGATTGGGAGCCGGTTCCGCCGCGCTGGTTGCGCTGCTCCCGGTTCCACTACCCGCAGGGACGGCATCATCCGGCGCAGCCAGGACGGGTGCGGTCGCTACGATTGTGAGTAATGATATGCAGAACCACTTCTTAAACTGTGACATAAACTATGGGCTCTCCTTCTTCGCTAGATTTCGAATCCTAGGTACCGGTAAAAACCTTTCGCCGAAACTGCAGGGCCAGCCAAAACCGTTATGGGCTTAGGCTGTGGTGCGGCAACGGACCCAGCTGAGGGCGGTTACCCAAGCCGCCGGGTTCCGTACTCTACCGCACCACTAAATGGGTGAACGGAAATACATAGGCCTGGAGGGTCACCATAATTCCCACCAGGGCCGCAAGCGCAATGCTATGGAAGAACACATAACGCAAGATGTCGCCCTCGTGTCCATACCATTCGGTAGCGGTGCTGGCCACGACGATGCTCTGCGCATCGATCATTTTTCCCATCACGCCACCACAACTGTTCGCTGCTGCCATCAAGTTGGCGGACACTCCGACTTGTTGCGCGGAAATTTTTTGCAGGCTGCCGAACAACACATTTGAGGAAGTGTCCGAGCCGGTCAGCGCCACTCCCAACCAGCCCAGCAAAGTTCCGAAGAATGGATAGAGCACGCCGGTTCGCGCGAACGCCAGCCCCATGGTGGCGTCCAACCCCGAATAGCGCGTGAGGAATCCGATGGAGAGCATGGCGGCGATGGTGAGCAAGGAGAAGCGCACCCGCACGATGGTCCGCCAGTAGATGTGTGCCATCTTCCAGGGCGTGAAGCCCATGACCAAGCCCGAAATGATGGCGGCAACCAAAATTCCCGAGCCTGTCGCGGTCAACCAGTTCAACGAATACACGGCGGCTTCCGCTGCCGGTTTGGGCACTACCGGCGGTACGCGTTGGACCATCTGATGCAGACCGACGACCGGAAATTTCGGCGCCGAGAGCTTGTCAAGCTTGGCTTTGACCGTTGGCAGTCCCCATAGGAAAACCACCAGGCTCAAAACCAGCCAGGGTACCCACGCCTTCGCCACCAGCGACCGGCTGTGGCCATGCGTGCCGCGAGCCGCACGCTCCCCCTC
>Ga0210409_10006403_pt1 | contig 12256 bp, 12 predicted proteins | sample IncBWH17MmetaG_FD_161649 | JGI IMG/M metagenome (GOLD analysis project Ga0210409, IMG submission 161649) | Forest soil microbial communities from Barre Woods Harvard Forest LTER site, Petersham, Massachusetts, United States - Inc-BW-H-17-M | ecosystem: Environmental > Terrestrial > Soil >...
AACACACAGTCCCTGCCGATCATCCCGTAATAGACACGGTAGCCCGGTCCTCAATCGATCCGTAGCTCGAACAAACCCTGACGCAGCGACTTGCAGTCGCCAAAATTCCCGGCGGCCAGTCGGTTGATTCGGATCGCAATCTTCGCCTGTGCGCGGGCATCACCCAGTTGCGTCAACCAATCGTCGAAGACATCTTTTCCGACGCGGTTGACGTAGTGACGAATCTCAATCACGTTCTCAATTGTAACCTATAAATCACAACATGGCAAATCTGTTTCAGTGGGTTTCCGGAGTACTAGGCTTTTTGAGAAGTCGGACAGTTCTCGGACAATTGGGCTTTGTGAGAAAAAGAAAGGGTTGCTCCGGAGCGAGCAACCCTTTTCGTTTCAACTTTCTAAATGGTTGCGGGGGCCTGCGACGTACTCAAAATTCCTTCAATTCCGTTCAGAGTGGCCATAGTTCGACCCTTGGAGGCATGAAGGATCCTGCGTGTTTGGACCGTCGGTGGCCTTCGGTCAGAGTCCTCGGCTGGCCCGGCGCGGGACAAGCTCCGATCCGCAATTCCACATTCCGGTCAGACTCACCAGTTAGCTTGCGAATTGTGGGCGGCAGGAAAAAAAGCTAGACTACAGGCACTTCTATGAGACCAGAGCCCCGCGTACCTCCGTTCCGCTGGATTTTTCCCTTGCTCAACTCTTCTTGTGCGCCGTGATCCTCTGGCCGATGCGCTCGATGTTGGTCGGTCAAATACGAGCCTCGTTGCGGGAGTATGGCATCTCACACGATACGGCCGCGAGAAATCCCGTCACTCCTAGATTACGTCCGTTCAACCTCGACCTGTCAGATCCTGATGTGCACCGGAGGATAAGAATTTCAGAAGCGAGGGAGTGGGCCGTTGCAGCACTAAATATGCCGTGCGGCTTGCCCGACATGACATACGCAATTCTTAGCCCGGCCCATAGCGAATGGATTCCGAGGGGCATGTTCATGTGGGCGTGGCGCGACCTAAGCTGGCCGGTCGTCGGCATATTCTTCTGGTGGCTGGCTGGTCGTAGCATTGAGGCTTTACTCTTTTCAAGACACAAGATTCTGCTGCCGAAGATCAGATGGTGGGAGGTCGTGGTTTCCCTTCCCGTGTTGGCCTTCGGCGCAATCTTGGCAGTCTGTCTGTGTATCAGTCAAAGTACGCGCATAGAGTTCCCCTTCTGGATGCTTCTGGCTGTATTTGGGAGCATGTGGTTGATACTCGGCGCATCCACCTCGCTGGCATATTTCGTCCAGTGGCGATTGCGAAGCGACTCGCATCTAGCACCGTTGAACGAGCCCGAATGCTGACATCTACCAGCTAAAGAGTGTCGTTCTTATCATCAGCTTTCGGCTAAGTCTGGCAAACGGGCAAACCGGGCAAGTCAAAATGGTCCGAAAACCACTTCTCCGGTAAGGCGTCCACTTGCGGAGGTCTGTCACGGTGAGCTTCTTCTCAAAGGGTTTGGATATGAGATAGACTCCGTCCCGGAAACCGAATAAGAATCTGCTTGGGGACTATTGTTGATGCATGTTGATTACGAAATATCAGAAAATGACGATCTTGATGGTCAGAGACTAGCCATCAAGAACTCATCGGTTCGCATGGTCCGATGGATGCCGTTTGTTCTGCCGTGCTTTGGCGCGTTGGGGGTGGTGTTTCTCGTTCATGGCATATTGACGCAAGGCTTTTCCGTGAGCGTGCTCCCCGGAATGGTTTTCGCTCTCTTTTTCCTGTCCATTCCACTATGGAGCAAACTCACACAAAAGAACCATTACGCAAAAAGCAATGCTCTGCACGGAAGACTGACGCTAGACGTCGATGATTCCGGCATCCACTTTGGAGGACCGATTACTTCCGCTCAGATAGCTTGGGCATATTTCGGCAAGTTCTTTGAGGACGAAAGGGCGTTCGTTCTCTACCAGAAGAATCAAGCGATTTTTCACATGGTTCCCAAGCGTGCGCTCTCTGCGGACCAGGTTGCTGGCTTTCGGCAGTGCCTACAACAGAACGTAAGGCCCTAGGATTAGGCAAACTATTGGCTTCCCGCTGGACAGTGCCTGATTTACGCCGAAACCGTCCATGTAGATTTCAAGTTTCCGATTGCGCGTACTTACCGGACTTAGCAACGTTTATAGTGAACGGGTATAGAGATAACGGCTAAAAGGACGACGAGTGGAGGACGGGATCAACCTCAGAGTTATATGGTTCGACGAGGATATGTTAGAGGTATTGTTCAGCTGTTCGAACCCCTATTTTTCGGGTCAGGCAGAAATCTATCTCGCCCACGAAACTGCGTCAAAATTGGCGGACACTCTCCGTGGGTTCCCGTCCAGTCCAATCGATTCTCGCGATTTCGAGCTTGGTACTTTTAACCCGGAACATGCGGACGGCGGAGTGCGGATGCGTTTCTACCGCTTGGATTCGGCAGGCCATGCGGCCGTAGATGTCAGGTTGCGAGGGGACGCCTGCAAAGCCCTCGGTGAAATTGAATCTGTCGCGCTCCGAATCCCGATTGAGGCAGCTGCCATCGATAACTTCATTCAGGAACTTAGGACGCTTGGCAAAACAATGGGTGCCAGCGCCTTCCTGCGAAAAGCGAAGTAAGTATCGAGGATCGCAAGTGAAGCCCGACTTCGCCCAATACGGATTCGCCCATCAAGAAAACTTGATCATGGCGTGCATCGGTGGCTCGCAAGCGCACGGCGCGAAATTGGGCGCGACCGACGATACTGACTGGTACGGACTCTACATTCCGCCGCCGACCAAACTTCTTGGGCTCGAACGCGAGGAGCACTTCGTATTCACGACCGGAGGCAAGGTCGGAGGCAACGGGCCTCTAGATGTGGACGTTTGCCTATATACCCTGATGAAATGGGCAGGACTCGCCGCTAAAGGTAATCCATCGGCTCTGCATTTCTTGTTCGCGCCTGTGGAATTTACCACCGTCACGTGGGACCACTTTTCTGCAAGACCTGAAATCTTCCTCGCAAAGGGGCATGTGAAGCCGTTCCTTGGATTCGCGGACGACCAGATGAAACGATTGCTCGGGCAGAAGGGGCAAAAGAACGTTCACCGCGCTGAGCTCGAAGATAAACATGGATACGACACTAAGTACGCCATGCATGTAATCCGCCTCTACGGAGAAGCCAAAGAGTTGATGGAGCACGGACGGATCACACTGCCGCGACCAAACCGAGATGAGTTGGTCGAAATCCGAAGGGGCAAGTATTCTCTTTCAGAAATTCAAGAGCTCGGCGCGCAACTCGAATCCGAGGCCTTAGCTGCCCAGGCGACTTCGCCGCTTCCAGATAAGGTGGACCGTGATGCGATCAGTCGGCTGCTTGCCGATGCCCACCTTCGATTTTGGAGCGAATCAACAAACTAAGGCAGGCAGATAGATTCGGCCCTGTTGAACTTAGATCGGAAGAAGCGCCAAGGGCCTGATTAACGCTAGTCAAGTGCGACCTGCGAATCTTCTCGGACCCAATTCCCATCTGGTAAACGCGCTAACCGTAGAAGTGAAATCTGGCAAAAACCGCATGTACGATTAGGCGTGCCGGGCACTTTCTTTTCCCAGTCGTGTCAAAGAGAATGTGCATTAACGGCGAATCGGAGCTTCCAGACTCCGTGCTGCAAAGTCCAGCACCGCAGTGACCTGTTCCCGCGTCACGTCGAACTGTTCCATGATTTCCTCGATAGTCAGGCCATCCTCTAGGTTTTCAAAGATTGTAGCCACGGGTAGGCGGGTTCCACGGAAAACCCACGCGCCGCTGACTTTTCCGGGCACACTTTCTACTGCCGCACATTTTGTCCAATCCAGTGCCATGCGCGCCTCCTTAATTCCGGTTCTAGCTGAAAGTCTAGGGAGCCTACCTACACGTGTCAACACACTCCGGAATTCCCCGAGCCTGTCAACGGGCCAGCACAAGAGGAAACAGTGCGGCCAGTAGTCAGGTCTGACCGGGCTAGTTGGACGGAAAAGCGAAACGGCCTAGAGGGAGCATCCTCTAAGCCGTTTCAAATCAACTAGAAATGGTTGCGGGGGTCAGATTTGAACTGACGACCTTCGGGTTATGAGCCCGACGAGCTACCAGGCTGCTCCACCCCGCACAACCACTATATCGGACGCGCCCGCTTCCGTCAAACCAACACATTCTCATGCTTCTGATTTTCCGAGCAGAAAGATACTGTCTACCACTCGTTGTATGGCGTGTTCTCGAAGGGCGAAACTAGCGGCGAATTGGAATGAACGTCAACCATGCCTGTACTCGTTTGATCCGGGCTCAGCACCAGGCTGTCGAACTGCGGCACCCAGTCTGCCGCACCCGTCATCGGGTCCGTGGGCACTTTGCGCAGATAACCCGCTTGTACTAAGTCCTCCAAGGACTGCGGAGCGGCTTGCTTATCCAGCGTGAAATTTTCGATCGCCTGGCGCATGACCCACAAGTCCTGCTTCATTGTTGCTTCGCGCGCGTGTTGCACCGATTTCTCATAGCGCTGCGCCGCCATCCCGATCAATATCAAGATGATCGTAATGACTATCATCAGCTCGATGAGGGTGAATCCCGCGTCCGGCGCCACGCCGCCGCGCTTCCGCAATGGAAACCTGGCAATCCGAATTTGCGGCATCACTCTCAATTCATTTTCCTCGCGCGAGCTACCAATCTGAATACTTCGTCCCATCCAGTGCTGTCCCCGTCGATTTCGAGTAAACGTCAAACACATTTTTCCCACCCCAGCTCGTCGAATCGGGATCGTCTTGAACAGCCCGCAGTCCCCATTCGGCTCGCCCTGTCATGGGGTCCACGGGGATCTTCCGCAGAAAACGAATCTTCCTATCGCTGCTCGCGCCGAGCTGCACGCCTTTTACCAGCGTTTCCAGGTCCGGCGGGTATCCTTCGCTACCGATTTCCACGCGAATCTGGTTCCGGTCCGCCGCGTCCTTGTAGCGGTCGATGGCATCCTTCATTTCCCGCAGATCGCGCCGCAGCTCCGCTTCTTTCTGTCGGATAATCGTGTATTTCGCGATAGGCAAAGCGGCGGAAGATAGAATCAACAGAATGGCACACGCGATGATCAACTCCAGCAGCGTCATTCCCGCCGCGCCCGAAAATGGCCGCTGTTGGATTTGTCTGCCGATTCGCTTGCGGTTTGAAGTTTCGCGCAACATCGCTCGCACAATTCGGCTACGGCTGAACTTGCAGCGTCGCCTCGCTGCTTACCAGCGGGATGGCTTTCTGCTGCGAATCTTTCGCATTCACTTGCACGATCGACAGGTTCGATGAGCCCGCCGCTATCCCCTTGACGACGATTCCGATCAAGGTTCCGCTCCCGCTCACTCCCGGCGTGTTCGGCTGTCGCGTCGCGGAAATAATTGCTTGCCCCTTGTCCTTGAACACCTGCTGCACGATGGCAATCTCCTGAGTTCCCCCGGAAAGGAATCCACCGTGTCGCACTTCCTCGATGCTGATGACAGCTGGGTTGAACTGCAAAAGAAGCGGGATAGAAAACAGATCGTTTACGTTGTCAACCACTAACCCAATCGTCGCCGCCTGACCTACCTTTAGCGACACACTCTGTGGCTCAAATCGAAGCTTGGCCGCCGCCGCTCCCTGCGGGGCCCCCGCCGTCGGTGCCATAGCGCCTGGAGCAGGCGCGGGCATGGCCGCTCCCATATTTTGATTTGCGGCCGGCTGCTCCGGCTTTGCAGGAGGCGGCTGCGCCGGCGCGTGAATCTCGCTCTCCCGCCTCACTTGCACTGTCGTTTCCGTGCCCGAATACATCGACCGCAGATTCGCCTTCGTCCATTCCGGAATGCGCACGATCCGCGGCGTCAGCACGATCAGCACTTCGTCTTCCTGGACGTCCTTCTTCTCATCGGAGAACAGATAATGGAGCAGCGGAAGCTTCGCCAAGCCCGGCCAGCCATTCAGGCTCTTGGTCTCGGTCCGCTGGACCAGGCCGGCAAGAACACTGGTCTCGCCTTCCCGTAATCGGATGTCGTGTTCGATGGTTCGCTGGCTGATGATCGGCTGGGTAATGCCGCCAATTGACTCGTCGCCCGTGTGCGATGAGATCTCTACCTTTAATTTCAGGCTGACGTCCCGGTTCGGATGCACCCGAGGCGTGATGTCAATGATTACGCCGACGTCCAGGTAGGTAAACTGTGTATTGACGAGGGGGCTTATACCCCCGCCCGCGGTTCCTCCCGCGAGTCCAAGCCCCGACGAAAAGCTGCCTGTGGCGATCGGGATGCGATCACCAATCTTCAGTTTTGCGGTCTGCCCGTCTATCGAGCGGATCTCAGGGTTCTGGATGATCTTGGTGTTCGTATCGCTCAAAACCGCATTCGCCGTCGCGCTCGGCAGCGTGAGAGCAACATCCGATTGATTCAGGTGGCGCAGTTTGTTCAGAGTAATTCCGTTATTCGCCGCGGTGGAAGTGTTTGTATTGTTTGTCGTGCTGCTATTCGTGTTGATTGCAATACTGGCAGATTGCCCCGGCAGGATGCCTAGGTCCCTCAGGCGATCGGTGCGCGCCTCCAGCACCTCGACCTGCACGACCACTTCGGGCTTGGCTTTGTCGATGTCGCGAATCATCTTCTCCGCGAGTGTCAGTTTGTCCGGCGTGTCGCGGATGATGATGGCGTTCTGCGAGTTGAGCTGCTGGAGTCGCTTCAGATCCAGCAATTGCCGCAGGCCAGTCACGATTTCGGTCAAATCCTGCGCTTGTACGGTATTGGAAAGGTAAAATGTTTTGACGATTTGTTCTTCGTAGTCCCGGCGTTTCTGCGGCTGGTCCGGTATCACGAAAATAATATTTTCCGTCACCGGCTTCACGAAAGCCTTGCTTTGCAGCGACACGATTTCCAGCGCCTGTTCCATCGTCACGTTGTTCAATTCCACGCTGATGCGCCGGGCCGGGAAATCCGGGTCAAAAATTACCGTCAGCCCTGCGAGTTTCCCGATCGTGCCGAATACGATTTTCGCGTCGTCGGACATTTTTAGATTAATGGCCGCGCGCGAGAAAGGCTTGATTTCCGGCGGCATCGCCGCCAGAGGCTGTTCGTTGGGATCGGGCGCTGGTTCCGCTGCCGCATCCGCCGCGCGGTTTTTCTCCGTGATCATGTCGACCGTCTTGCGAAGTTCCTGCTCGGCAATTGCGCTGGCAGGATCGATCGTTTGCGCCCGCTGGAATTCGCCAGCGGCGCCCTGCAGATCGCCCTTCTTGCGCAGCTCCACTCCCACTTTAATGTGCTGTTGGCTGGCCTCGAACCGCATTGAGTTGAGCTTGATTTTGAAGGCGGCGTTGTAGGGGTCGGCCTTGACGGCCTTTTGGTAGAACACGTACGCGGCGTCGTAGTCCTGTAGCGTTTCCGCTTTCTTGCCTTGATTGAAATCCGGCTGGCCCTTCGGGCACCCTGCCGTGAGCAGTCCGAATCCAATACACAAAAATAGCCTTCCCCAGCGGCGCATGCACTCTCCAGGGCCTCGACTCGAAGCCCGAGCAGTCTATCATTCGCGTTAGAGGCCCGGCAAGGTTGCTTAGGTTGGCCGCCTGGCCCCGAAAAGCCCAGGCTTGTGTCGAGAGTGACAAGATTTAACACTCCAGCTATGATGGGAAGTTGTGGCCAAGCCTGCCAAAAAGACAGAGAAGTCCGCTAAGTCTGGCGAACAGATCGTCGCTCAGAACCGTGCGGCCTCCTTTAACTACCATATTCTTGAGAAACATGAGGCTGGCTTGGTCCTTCACGGCACTGAGGTCAAGGCCCTTCGCGAGGGAAAAGCCAATATCCGGGATGCCTATGTCGACTTCAAGCCTAGCGGCGCCTGGCTTGTTAACGCACACATTGCACAGTACTTAGCGGGAGGCCCTTGGAATCATGAGCCCCTCGGTTCCCGCAAACTCCTGCTCCACAAGCGCGAAATCGACAAGCTCTCCGGACGCACCGAATCCAAGGGTTTGACCGTCATACCTTTAAAGATCTATTTTCGTAACGGCATCGCCAAGGTTGAAATTGCACTGGCGCAAGGCAAGAAGTCCTGGGACCGCCGCCAGGACGAACGCACCAAAGAAGCCCGCAGGGAAGTCGAACAATCCATGTACAACAATCGGAGGCGTTAAAGCAACCATGCAGATCACGTTGGAAACCAAGCCCTTTGCTGCACTCGAGACCGATGCCCTAGTTTCGTATGTCTTTGAAGAAACCGACCCCGTCCAGGGCCGCATCGCCGAGATCGACCAGGCCGCTGCAGGCTTGCTCCGCAAACTTGCCAAGAGCGGGGAATTGACCGGCAAGACATTAGAGTTCACGCTGATCCACGCACCTGCGGGCCTCAAGGCCGCGCGGTTGCTCCTTGTCGGAGCAGGGAAGCGCGAGCAGTTCAATTCCGCCACGCTACGAAAAATCGCCGGCGCCGCCCTCCGTTACTTAAAGGCTCGCTCCGTCAAGAACTTTGCTTACCTGGTTCGCGAGGGCGCCGCCAACGATGAAACCGCCCAGTCTCTTGCCGAAGGCGCACTTACGGCCAATTTTGAAACCGACAAATACAAAACCGACAAAAAAAACGAGAAGAACATTGAAACAGTTTCTATTGCTGGCTACTCCGACGCGGAACGCGCCTCAGGTGAAAAAGGTCTTTCCAAAGGCCGCATCATCGCCGATGCCCAAAACTTCGCCCGTGACCTCGTCAACGAGCCTTCCAACAAGCTCACCCCGCGCATCCTCGCCGATAAAGCCGCGGCCATGGCCAAGGAGGCCGGCCTCCCCGTCGAAATCCTGGACGAAAAGAAAATCGCCGATCTCAAAATGGGCGCGCTCCTTAGCGTCTCCCAAGGCGGCCCCGAGCCGCCGCGTGTCATGGTCGTTACCTACACGCCAGCAAATTTGAAGCCCGGCGCTCCGGTAATCGGTCTCGTCGGCAAGGCGGTAACCTTTGACACCGGCGGCATCTCCATCAAGCCGGCCGACGGTATGGAAAAAATGAAGTACGACATGGCCGGCGGTGCCACCATGCTCGGCGTCATGCGCGCTCTCGCCGCGCTCAAGCCCAGCGTCAAAGTAATTTGCGTGGTCCCGAGCACCGAGAACATGCCCGGTGGTACGGCGCAAAAGCCCGGTGACATCCAGACCGCCATGTCCGGCAAGACCATCGAAGTCCTCAACACCGATGCAGAAGGCCGCCTCATCCTCGCCGACGGCATCCACTACGCCAAGCAGCTCGGCGCCACCCATCTGGTCGACGCCGCCACTCTTACCGGTGCCATCGTCGTCGCACTCGCCAACATCAACGTCGGCGTCTTTGGCTCCGACCAGCCCTTCACCGACAAGCTTCTCGCCAGCGCGAAAGCTGTCGGTGAAAAAATGTGGCAAATGCCCATCGACGACGACTACCGCGATTTCATCAAGGGTTCCTTCGCCGACATCCAGAACATCAGCAGCGGCAAAGGCGGCGGCGCCATCACCGGCGCCATGTTCATCAAGGAATTCACTGGCGACAGCCCGTGGATTCACCTCGACATCGCCGGCACCGCCTGGAACGACGACGCCAAACCCTGGCTCGCCAAAGGACCCACCGGCGTGGCCCTCCGCACCCTCGTGCACCTCGTCCTGTCCTATTGACGCGTTTTATCGGAATCCGAACGCAACTCAAGATTCGAAAATGAGTGCGTGGCGGCGTCTCGTTCGGATCACGTAGAAAGAAATCAAGAAGGCCATCGTGCTGTAAGGAGCCATACCGAAGGTCCAACCGGCGGCAAGGTGCGCCGGTACATAGGAAATGAGCATGATCCAATGGAACGATGCTCGATCGGAAATTGTGCCGATGATGAATCCAGCCAGCACATAGCAAACGCCGATCGCAATCCATCGAATCGGAAGCAAATAAATTGCCGAGCCTCCCAGACGTTCTGCGGCCAACGGCGCGAGTTTCAGGATCCCGAAGAGTGGCAGAAAGCTGCCCACTAAAGCTGACAGAAGTAATTCCGGCAGCGAAATGCGTCTAGCGAATGGGTTGTAGTGGTTCCAGATTCCTCGCGCGCGAGCTTTTTCTGTAACCTCATAAGCCTGCCCGTCAGGGAGCAATCGCATGATCCCGCGCTCCAGTTGATACTCGCAGAACCGCTTGTGCTCCTTTTGATGTTCTTCCATGATCGCTTCCGCCCCGGACGGTGGCAGTAGGGCAGGGCCGAGCTTGGCAGCGCGGGAATCGTGGCGGCGCTTCAGTTCCTTCATATCCGTCGTGTGGCGGCACTCTTGCACGATGCTATGGGGAGGGTGGTCCATAATCGACTTCAAAGACATGTTTCGCGTGGTGAGCTGCTTTCCGCTGGAAAACCGCGTTCTGAATCCCACGTGGGAGCTCGTTGTCAGGGATTCGGTATCGCCAACTTTTACCTTGATCTCCACGATCATCAGCGCGCAGGAAGCCGAATCCGTTGGATTGCTATAGCGCCGGATCAAATTCTGCCCGTAATTCCGGTGATTTGTGACCCGGTAGGTTAGAGTTGGAAAGTAATTCAGATGGGCAAGTTGCTGGTCGAAAGGTTGGATATAGTCTTTTTGCGCCTTCGTCAAAGCATCTTCACTAACTTCCTGCAGAACGTCGTGTACCGCAATTGCGCGTTTCGATTCCCGCATCCGCGCCTGGCTGCCGAAGACAGTTTTTGCCGTCGTCCAAGCAAAGATCAACATGTCCGTATCCCAGGGAATAGGCATCGGTAGATCCTCGCGTTCCTGTTCTTAGTTTAACTAGAGAGCGGCCTTGGCTCCATTTTTCCGATGGGGGCTGGAAGCATTTTGTTCACTGTCACTACGGACAGGTCTGCCTTGGAGAGCGATACCGAACGCAAGCCTGCGGCCTCACATTTTCTCCGGAGCCTCAATCCCTAACAACCCCAGCGCCTGCACCAATTGCGCTTCCACCAACTCTGTCAGCCGCAACAAAAACGCCCGTTTCTGCTCATCCGCTTCCGACAAAATATGGTGCTTGTGATAAAAATTATTAAACGCCTGCGCCAACTGAAACGCGTATTTCGCCATGAACGCCGGCTCCTGTGTGGCAATCGCCGCCTCCACCGCATAATCGAGCGAACCTGCCGCCAACAGTAACTCCCAAAGCGAATTTCCCTCCGCTCCCCCAAGCAGTGCGCTGACGGACCCCTGAGTAACCTCCACGCTGGTCGCACCCGCTTCCACGCCCTTCCTCCGAATCCCGCGAATCCGCACCACCGCATATTGGCAATACGGCCCCGTCTCGCCCTCAAAACTCAGCGCATCCTTGAAATCAAACGCGATAATCGCGTTGCGCGTGAATTTCACCAGAAAGAAACGCAGCGCCCCCACCGCAATCGCATGCGCCGTCAATTTTTGTTCCCCTGCTTCCATATCCGAATGACGCTGCGCTACCTCGCCTAGCGCCGCGGCTTCGAGTCGGTCGATCAAATCGTCCGCCTTCACGCCCAAGCCTCTGCGTCCGCTAACTTCCACATAGGGCTTCTTGGCCTCGTCTGCCGACAACTCGTATCCCATCTCCGCCGCGCAGCGCGGAGTAAGCACCAACCTTTCGTACCACAAATGAATTGAATTCTGCGCCGCCTCGGCATGGCCCAACCCGCGCAAGCCCTGCGCCACAACCTCCTGCACGTAAGCCTGCCTCGTATCAATCACGTTATAGACTGTCCGTGCGGGGGCTCCGAAATGCGGTGCGTTGGCATCGCCTGCGCTGCTCGTCGTCGCCCAAACCTCTTCCTCAGCGGGCGCATTCGGCCATCTCATGTAGTGAAAGTCTTTCCCCAGCAGCCCAAACTTCCATAGCTGGTAGGCAATATCCTTTCCGACGTAAGTGACCGTCCCATTTGACCGCACAATGATCTTGTCCTGTGAATTCTCCTCCTCCTCATTCTTCTCTGCGTCCTCTGTGCTTTCTGAGTTCTCTGTGTAGGTTCCTTCTTTTTGCTCTTCCTTCCACGGCATAATCCAACAACCCGCCATCTTCCCGCTCTCCGCCAGTTGGATCGCCCCCGATTTCTTCAACATCTCAAACGCCGCATCCCAAAAGTGCAAGTGCAGAATCTCGCTCTCCCGAGCCAGCAGTTCGTAGCCGATACCGAGCCGCGCCATCGTCCGCAAGTGGCATCCCACAATCGCATCCGCCACCACTTGCGCGACCTCGGCATCCTCGCCCTTGCCTTCCTCGATCGCCTTCAGCGTTGCTCCGCGCCACTTCG
>Ga0210409_10006404_pt1 | contig 12254 bp, 17 predicted proteins | sample IncBWH17MmetaG_FD_161649 | JGI IMG/M metagenome (GOLD analysis project Ga0210409, IMG submission 161649) | Forest soil microbial communities from Barre Woods Harvard Forest LTER site, Petersham, Massachusetts, United States - Inc-BW-H-17-M | ecosystem: Environmental > Terrestrial > Soil >...
GAGAGATAGGATAGGACGACAACAATCTTTGATAATTTCGGTTTCATCCTGCTCCCGGGCGGCCCGAATCCTCTTCCAGGAGGAGCTCTAGTTGCGCTTTGATCCTCTAATAAACCGCCAATGAATGCGGCGAGGGCCTCATAAATTAGTAGACACCGGAAGCGAAAACCTCGTTCCCATCGGAATCTCGGAGAGTGCTGATTACTGTGGAGAAATCCATGCACTGCCAGTCGTCGCGGTTCCGATAGTTGCCGCATCCATGCTGCTGTTACGGCGACTCCAAAGAGCGAGGTTACGATTTTCGCGTGATTCAAGTACTTCGTTCTTGGATTTTAAGTCCTCTGTTTGCAATGGCCTGGCTTTGGCCCTTCTGTTAACGCGGTTGGTATAATTACATTGGGGTAATAGGCTCAATCTCCGGCGGAACGCACAGAGAGCAGTCGATGCGATTACGCTGGTCACTACTGGCAACGCGAGGAAACGGCTCTGCGCCCCGATGCTGGTGATATGGGCTACCGCTGGCAGAAGGAGTTCGCATCCGCCCTGGTACGCCGCTGTCGCTGGAAGATGCGCGGCGCTTGGTTACGGGTTACGCACAGCATTACAACATCGTGCGTCTGAACAGCGCCATCGGGTACATCATGCCGAAAGACATGCCTGCCGGACATCACCAGGAGATTCAGGCCGAGCGGGATCGGAAGTTGGAGGCCGCGAGGGAACAGCGGAAGAATCGCCGCCAGCGGGCTGCGCGAAGGAAAGTCCGTGGCCCAGGGAGCGAGGGAACGGTTCCCGCAAGAAACCCTCTGCGGCGCTCTGGTCGTACCCGCACTTGCCCACGGTTGCTTTAGGCTCCGCGTCGCAGATACGGACCAAAACAGGTATCACCTTACCTAGATGCTGCAATTATTTGCAGTGCATGCAGTGAGAAGCTCTTTCTTTTCAGCATGGTGAGATTGGATGTTAACGTGCCCGAAGTTTACAGGCTCGGGAGATATGCTCCGAGTATTGCATTTCGTATGGCGCTGACGTGCCGGAGGAAATTATCAATATGAATATAAGAAGAATTAACATGGCACTTAGTGTAGTCGTCGTGGCAGCGCTATTTGTTCCAGGGATCCTATCTACTGCGCATGCCGACACGATAAGCAGTGTCACAAATGGAGCGGCAGTTAGTCGCTTAGAGTTTTGGGGCGAGACCGTAACAACCATCGCCGGTGGACCATGGGATGCCCTGGCATTGAACTTCTACGCCCCGTCGGGCGCGCCCGAGGCGGTGGGAGACGTTTTTCTTCTAAGCCAGCAATACCTGGGGACTCCATCAAATCTTTCATCTTCGACCCCGGGGTTTATAGCCGAGGGAACAGCATCAAGCGGTTTTTACGATTTTGCAAACGGAGTCACGGCACTTGGAGGCACTAAGTATTGGGTCTATACCGATGCTGCACTCCAACTTGCCGGAGGTGCCGCAGGCAATGAGTCCTATTTCACCAGCTCCGCCACGTCAGATTTTGGTATCATCTCAGGACACGACATCAACTATACCCTGACCGGATCTCTATCTCTAGTTCAGACACCCGAGCCGGGCACAAGCAGCCTCTTGCTGATCGGTGTAGCGTGGTTAGGGTTGATGATCGTGGCCCGAAAGCGAATTTCTCCTGGCCATCAACAGACCAGTTGAACGCAATGCTCGCTACCACACGGAAGCAACCACTGCTTCCAGCGCCGAACGTATGGCTCAACTCCTCGCCGGCTAATCCCCAGCGGGGCATTTTTGCTCATAAAGCCGAGCCACACTTTCTTGAAATGCTTGCCAAGTAGAAGGCGCACCTCTGGTCACGCCTTGCTTCTTAATCGCAACCCCGAGCTACAATGACCTTGTCCCAATGGGCGGATTACTCACTAACGGGGAGCGCCCTCCCTCCATTTCAGGCTGAACCAACACACGTTTGCATGTGCATGACCTGCGAGATTCGGATGGAAGAGGGAATCGCGGTTGAGACTCGGGAATTCTTCAAGGTCAAAATGAAACCGAGTTTTGTCCGAATGCGCAAAAGGTGGCGTGCGGTTCTGGTCGTGCCTAGCCACCTGACAGATCTTGCCCCGCATTTACGCCAGAAGAATTTTCATCCCATTGTCCTTCCTGTTGCCGTACTCGACCAACAGCAGAAAGGAATTGTGGTTGCCAGGGCGCACGCTCGTCACCGATAAGCCCGAGGAGTTGGCATTTGACGACGTTCCCGTACTGGAGCTCTCCCTTATCGAATCTCTAAGGTCAAGGCAGACGAGGCAGCGATGGCGGACATGATTAGCCGTGCATGGACAAAGTTTCGACTTAAAACAGAAGGCTGGTTAGTCTTGCTTTTGCGGCAGGACGGCAAACATCAGCTTGAGTTTCCTGAGTAGGTCATTGATCGGGAGAACGTCACGATGTGCGAAACAGCGAGAACTTTTTGGAGCGCCTTTGGAGCAACAAGAGGGGTACCGTTTTGGCGGAATCGTGATTTTAAGCGCAGCCTGAATAACGACTTAGATTCGATTCCTTCTCCTGCTTTGCAACTAAGCAGGATAAATCACACAAGTGCCGAATCTGGTGTCGCTTATGCGGAAACACTCGGTGCAACCAACCTCCCGAATTGGATTGAAGTTGGACCGGAATCGCTAGTTCCGCACGAATCTTGGTGATTATGGGTCCCGACTGCGTAGTTCCTTTTGAAAAACTAACGACAACCAGGCTAGCTTCATAAGTTTGCACCACCGTCAATCGCACCAGCCCTTGCGTTAAGCTGGAGCAAGGTCTTGTGCCTCCCGTTGTATCGACGATTGCGGTCACCGTCCACGGCAATGCCCACACAGTCCAATCCCTCAGTATCAAGCCGCTGATTAAAATCTATTCGGACGGGCTGTGGCCGCGCGCGCAACGGTGGGAGGGCGATGCTGCCGATTTTTCGGCTACTGCCGGCGTGGTGATCTCAATCTTGATCAGAGTCAACGACCCGCGTGTACTGCAGGGGTCGAAAAGACAAAAGCGATTGCAACGTTCGAGGAGATTGGCTTGCCATCAAGGTTGCTGCCTGAAATTGCCACTGCCTCGCCGCACTCAAGGCAAACTGGGTGAAAGGGTAAAACTCGCGAATAGCTTTCACCTGATCAATTTTCCCGACCGCATTCACTCTCACCTGAACCACGACCGCACCAAGCGCTGCGGCATTTATCGGGTATCGGGGGTGGGAGCCACCTACGATTCCTGCTGGTATATAGCCAGATTTCTCGTCTGGATTCGAATCCCCCTTCGGAAGCACTGGTACAAAACTCGGAGGTGCGGCCATTAATGCATGAGGGCGGAATGCGAAGACGATCCTTATTCGGGACACCTGTGGCCTACCTTCCAAGGAGGCGGGATTGAATTTCCAAGCTTTGATGGAGGAAGTCGCCACCGAGGTCAAAGACGCGATGTCCCGAAGCACGTCGACTCCAGTGACGCCACCTTTGGAATCGAGGGACACGTCCATAACAACAACGCCGTTCGCAACGCTCCCATTTGGATACTGGACATCGGTGGCCGAAATGACCTCAGGTGGTTGGAAGGCAACATGTGCCAAAACCGAAAGTCCAAGGCAGATCAATGTAGCGGCCACGATGATGGTAATTCGAAGCATTGTTGTCACGCTCGAATCCCCCGATAGCATTTTACGATCTCTAGTGAACTGTTGAGAGCAGATTTCAGTTTACACTAACATTCGTTTACACTAACATTTGTGTATACTAACATTCTCTATACATGATCGAAGGTTGTAGATGAGAGACTCTTCTCGCCAGACGGCGTCGGTGCTCAGGGCTCTCGCGGAGCCGCGTCGCGTCGCTATTCTTAAGCTCATTCGCAGGCGCGAGTTGCGCGCCGGACAGATTGCCGATAATTTCAGCACCACTCGATCGGCTATCTCGCAGCATTTGCGTGTGCTCACGAAGGCTGGCTTGTTGAGCGAGCGAAGGCGCGGTACGAGCCGCCTCTACAGGCTCCGTGCAAAGGGTTTTGCTCAACTAAGGGCGCTTGTCGATACGTTCTGGGAGGATGGTTTGGCCAGGTTGAAAAGTGAGGCGGAAAAGCAGGCAAGGAGCGACCTTGGCGACTGATCCGCTGATCAAGGAAATCTATATCGACGCACCATCCTCCGTCGTTTTCCAATTTCTTATAGACCCGGTCAAGATGATTCGTTGGATGGGAATCCAGGCCGAAATCGACCCAAGGCCTGGTGGAATGTATCGCCTGGACCCGAATGGGCGGGACGTTATTCGTGGTGAGTATCTCGAAGTCATTCCCACTTCACGCGTAGTGTTCACCTGGGGATGGGAAAAACCTAGCCCGGATATGCCCGCCGTGCCCGGTGGATCAACCACGGTAGAAATAGATCTGCTGGCGGAGGGCACTGGCACGCGGGTCCGGTTGACTCATCGCCAGTTGCCGGCCGATGCCAGTGAAAGACATGAGATTGGTTGGGCGCATTATTTGGGCCGCCTGAAGACGATTTCAGAAGGCTCTGAACCCGGACTCGATCCGTATGCAAACCTTAGCGTCCGGCATGGATGAATCGCCTATGGGCCACAATAGCTCGATTTTGAAGTTCAGAGGCCCCAGCCGTTCATGGAGAAGATAGGTCCGGCTGACTTGCCCTCAGCAATTGCCTTGAGCCGAAACATCAGCTCTCCCCACGTGGTATTGCATGCTCCAGCACTTCCACATTGCCCCGCGCGATTCTGCTCAGATTCGACGCTCGGCCGAATAAGAATGAGACATCGCCCAGAAGCTCTTGGGGATAGCTCCTCCAAATTACGCGCGGTGTGCCAGTCGAATATTCGAGTACCTCCACCTCGCCCGATCTTATGACGTAGAAATTGGGGTCGCGCGTTCCCGCTTCAAGGATGATCTCACCATCCTACAACGATTTAACTTGGCGAATTTCTCAACCACCTGCAGTTGGTTGAAGTCGAGCCTCAGGTTCGCCTCAGGGAAGCGAGTGCGTAGGATCTTGATCGGTCATAGGGGTTCTAAAGTGTAGCCACTGCTGTCGCTAGTGTACACTTACAGATGCGTAGAGATTGTCCCGTTGCCTGACTCTAAATCTCGCCCTTGTCTTCGGGGCAGCGCGAACTCACCGCATATGCTCTATGGCCCGGACGATCATGAGAACCGCTGCCGCAATGATAACGAAACCGGTGGCGCGAGCGACGCTCCCGGGCCTCGGCACGAACCGTTCCACGTTGATCGCGATCGCCAGGATGGCCATGGCACCGAGATCCATCACGCCCGCGACGAGCAGGATCACCATGAAACCCAAACAACACAAACTACAGTACACGCCCAAGCGGAGACCATGGCGCCAGGCGCTCGAAGCGTCCGGGTCCAGCGGCGGTTCGCAAGCTGGCGCTTGTCGACAGTGTGCGAGTTGTCGAGCCTTCCACGCCGTAAGCTGAACGCAACCCGCAAGCAGCATGACAACGCCAGTCGCGATGGGCACGGACCGCGCCAGGGCCGGCCAGCGCATCTCCACAGCCGCCAAGCTGACGCCGAGTGCGTATGCAGCTGCTCCGAAAACGGCCCACACGAAAAAGTAGCCTGCGCCTACAAGCATCGTCAGCCTACCCAAATAAATTTCGTCCCAGCGGCGGAGGGCGTAACGGTAGCTCAATAGCAGAGGGATAAGAGAGGGCAGCATCATCGCCACCATCATTACAATCCACATCCCCATGAACGAGATGGCCATGCCTAGCCAACCTTGCCCGGACATCCTCATCCACGGCATGGACATGGTCCAGCCGCCGGGCATTGGCATGCCGCCCGGCATGGACCTACTCCAATAGATCGTTCCTGCTGCGCTCGCAACGAACAAAAGTAAACTGGTCACGAGAAACAACCGGCCAGGTCCTCGGAGTACTTTCCTGAAATTCAGGTTGATCGTTGCCTGGCAATCGTTTCTCAAAAATGATTCCTCTACGCTCATGGCCGATCAATCAAATCCTTCATCCCGCCGAAGGAGAACGCCTGCACGAGCTCCTTGTTGAAGAAACTGTGTGGGAATCCCATTTCAATCTTGCTCACGCGTTCCAATCTTGCCAATTGGTCCGCGCTGAGCTTTACGTCTAAGCTCGCCAGATTATCCTTCAGCTGTTCGATCTTTCGCGCGCCGATAATGGGAATCACCGGGTCCGCGCGATGTCGCAGCCAGGCTAGCGCCACTTGTGCCGAAGAGCTGCCGATCTCCACTGCAATCGCCGCCACTTCCAGTGCGATCGCCATTGATCGCTCGTCGGTCTTCAGAGCGTTGTCGCGCAATTGTTCGTCATCAAGACGTCCGCCACCCTTGCGTCCGGCGGCATACTTACCGGTCAACCATCCGCCCGAAAGCGGCGACCATGCTGTGACTCCCAGGCCCAGCGCCTTGGACATCGGGAGCAGTTCACGCTCGACGGTCCGCTCGATCAGGCTGTACTCTACTTGCAGTCCGGCAAATCGCGTCCATCCACGAAGCGCTGCGAAAGTATTGGCTTGGGCAATCCACCATGCCGGCACGTTTGAAACGCCCGCATACAGGATTTTCCCTTGTCTCACCAGATCGTCGAAGCCGCGCATTACTTCATCAAACGGAGTGATGCCATCCCAGATGGGCAGCCAATAGAGGTCAATGTGATCCGTCTTCAGCCGCTTGAGGCTTGCTTCGACGGCTTGCATCATGCTCTTGCGATGATTGCCGGCGGCGTTCGCGTCCTTGCCTGGCGCCGCGTTGGTGTATTTCGTGGCCAGTACTACGCTGTCGCGATGCCCCTGCGCGAACTCGCCGAGCAACGTTTCGCTCATCCCGTTCGTGTAAAAATTGGCCGTATCGAAAAAATTGCCGCCTGCAGCGCGATACGCGTCATAAATTTTCAGGGACTCATCCTTGCTCGTGCCCCAGCCCCAATCCTCGCCGAAGGTCATCGTACCCAGACAAATCTCAGAGACGCGCAAACCGCTGTTACCTAGCAATGTGTAGCGCACTGATTCTCCCTTTCTTGTTGCCAGATGAACCGAGCAGATTTTACTCAAGCCGGGACCGGCGAGTCGGAGTCCCAGCCCAGCCTTTAGATATCGATACTGATGTCGTCTGGATAGGGAGTGCCTGCACCGGTTTCACAGAGCGATTTCAGGCTGAGCATGTACACTCCCCATTTGGTGCTGCAATAATGCATGAACTCAACGGGCTCTTTCCAGCCCCGTTGTGCAAAGAGGAGGATCGTGAATTCCTTTTGTGGCTTTAGCTCAAATGTCAACTCCGTGCCGATCCATTCCTTGGCTCCGTCGACACATTGCCATTTGACGCGCCGGCCAGGCACAAGCTCCACGACCTTCATGTCATTGAAGCCGCGATCGTTGAACCGGAACTGGTTGATGGCTCCTACCGCGGGAGATGCTTTCGTGTTTTTTGTCCACCAACCCGCCAGTCCGTTCTCTTCCGTAAGAGCATTGTAAACCTTGTCGGGAGCTGCTTTAATTCCGATGCGATGCAAAATATCTGGCACGGTGTTCTCCTTTATTACCGATATCACGCAACGTGAAAATTGGAGCTGAGGACTTGAGCTTGATACGCCCGCTTTGGTGCGACATTCTCCGCGTCTATCCGGTGCCCGGCACCTGACACTTCTTAATCCGCCGAGGCTGAACGATCCCTGTTTTCGAATCAATGCGGAGTCGTGCGGCTGGCCAGTGAATCGTATTCATCGTGGCGGCGCACCCAGAAGGGCCCGCGGCCATTCTCATCCCTGCCCTTGGGCACCACATCCAGATAGTGATAATGGCTGTTGAACAGTTCATTCCCGCGCGTGTAACACGCGTAGGTGTGGAAGATGTCACCGCGCTTGTCCTTATAGAAAACGCTGTGCCCTTCCCGTTCGGAATGTCCGGGATCTTGCATGGCATAGTTGAAGAAGGCCTTCCCCTCAGCCATTTCGTCCGGTGTGAAAGAAAAGTGATAGTCAAAATTGAAATCTGTATTGCCGGATGAAACCCATTTGAAACTCCAGTCCATCCGTTTCTTATAGGCCGCCAGTCTTTCATAGGGCGCGCGCGACACGGCGATCATGGTCACGTCGCGATCCTTTAAATGCACGTTAATGCCGTTGAAACAGTCGGCCCGCAGGGAGCAGTGCGGGCATCCTGCCTTGTCTTCAGGTCCGAACATAAAGTGATAGATAATAAGTTGACTGCGCCCCTCGAATAAATCGGCCAACGTCTCTTGCCCGTTGGGTCCGTCGAATACGTAGTCCGTCGTAACTTTGACCCAGGGGAGGCTGCGGCGCTCTAAATTAAGTTCATCCTGCATGCGCGTCAACTTCTTCTCCTTAATGAGAAGTTTTTTGCGCGCTTTAAGCCATTCAACTTCTGAAACGACTTTGTGTTTGCTTACTTCCGCCTTCATTCTCTTGTCCTCCAGATGGAATTAGGAATCGCACTCAATGTGTGCCCGATCAGCTTTCGTATTCAATATTGCCAATCTTTGCCTCCAGCTCATCTTGGTTGATTAGAACGTGCGGAAGTGTAGTGTCTGCTTGCGTTAGTGTCTACTTAAAAATGCGTCGACAGGTTGCCAATTGCCTCTCTCGTTTAGACACGCCGCCTGTCTTATTTGGTTACGCCTGCCGCGCTCGATGAAAAAACCAGCAATGAAAAGGACTAGCATTATCGATTCCGCACGCACGAATCTCTCGAATAACCACAGCCAATCCGCATTTCGTTGTACGAGAAAGCGACCACCGGGACAATCCCATGCTCAATCCACAGAACCAGGCTGCGGCCGAATCGCGGCGCCACGACCGGGGTCGGCGCCTTGCTATACATCGAACTACGAGGTATCGTAGGTTCGATGGGAGCGCGCGAAACCAATCCGAATTTCATGAATGGAGTTCCGGAGCTCGTGATCCTGAGGCTGCTCCAGCAAGAGGAGATGTATGGCTATGAGATCGTTCAAGCCATCCGTAGCCGCACCGACGCGGTGATCGCAGTCGGCGAGGGCGTTGTTTATCCGGTGCTGCACGCGTTGGAACGCGATGGGGCGCTACGGTCGCGGCACAAGACCATCAACGGCCGCAGTCGTATCTATTATTCCGTAACGCCCAGAGGATCGCGTCGATTGGTTGATCTATCAGAGGCTTGGACCAAACTGGCGGCTGCGATCCAAAAGCTGCTGACGGGAGGCCAATATGGCGAAGCCACTCAATGAACTTCGCGAACGCTTGCTGCGGGCTGGAGTCGCGCCACGGCATACGCGGCGTTACCTGACCGAACTTGCCGACCATTTGGCAGACCTGACGGCGGAAGAAGAACGCGCCGGCCGCAGCCGAGAGGACGCGGAGTCAGCGGCCCTTGGGCGACTCGGCGCGATAGATGATCTTGCCAGGGCAATGATTGAGAAGCGTCAGTTCCAATCCTGGTGCGTCCGAGCGCCGTGGGCGATGTTCGGTCTTGCCCCACTCTTGGTTCTGGCTGGAGCCTATTTCTTCGCCTGCTTGTATTTGTGGTGTGGCTGGAACATCTTTCTGCCCGGAGCCGATACGCCCTTCGGATCCCTAGCAGCCCCAATCTATAGCTTCGCTAATATCTATTTTCAGGCCGGCAAATCGTACTATTTTAGCGCGCCGATTCTCGTCGGTTGGACAATTGGACTCGTCGCCGCCCGGCAAAGATTGACGGTGGTTTGGCCCACGGTGGGTCTGGCGTTGATCGCTTGGATGGGCGCTACCGCCCAAATTCACGCGAGTCGAACCGCGATACCTCGCGGACTCGGACATGTCAGCATGAAGTTCTTCACCCTCGGGCCTTCTGGTCAGTCTATTTCCGACGGCCTGCTGCATGCACTCGCAATTTTCACCCTCGCGGCGCTGCCCTATCTCATTTGGCGATTACAAAGGGCCATTGCTGCGTAGTTGCCTAGCGCGCGCTCGGGCACGGACCAACCAGGTCCAAATCATTTGCCTTGCGGCTCCATCGAGTCATTGGACGTGCGGACGTTCTGATGAATGAGCCGATGAAAAAGCGGGGGCTGCTCCACCGAATATTCAAAGGCTTTGCGCTATTGGTGATGCTTGTTGTCCTGGCGATCGCAGCCTTGCTGCTCTCGACGGCCGTGAGGTTCGTCTGAGGGAACCTCGGCGAGCAGACCCTATCGACCGGACTGATCCGAGAGGGGGAGTTGGAGAGTCACCCGATCCTCCGTGCCCATCACTCTCGTGATGTGACCTTTGCCAGTCGTGTCTTCGACAAGGTCGATATTCCCCGGCCCGACGGAGAACTTTTTTCCTCCCGCAACTTCGATCTCTCCCCGGCCGCTCAGCGTGATCACGTACTGTTGGCGTGGGGCGCGATGCCAATCGTCAACACTACCAGCCGCCGTCCGATGGAGCTCGGCCCCGGTGACCTGCATCAGCTTGGAGACCTCAGCAGGACTGCCGGGGGTGAACTTCAGTTCGACTTGTTCGGCATGCGTCTGATTGTCCGGACCTGTGTAGAACCGTGTCATGAATACGGGCTTGTGTGTTTGAGCCATAACCACGCCAGGCTCGGCGAAACTCGCGCCGATTGAAGGAATGCCCACGTATCCAACGACGGCACCGGCCGTAAACGTGCACAAAAGTGCCAACATTCTGCGAGTCATTCTGCGTCCCTCCGGCGAGCAAGTATAGCAGGTAGTGATGTAAGCACGGGCCCGCATCACTCGCAGCAGGAGCGAGACCATCGTCTCCGGGGAGCGGCACATGAGTGACTTAGTTAAGTGTAAGCGGCCTGGAACGCATCCAGACACGTCCCGCTATGGAGTAGCCATCCGGGAGTTATCGCATGGCTGCTCGTTGACCCGAAGGGCAGCTGTACAATTGTAGAAATCGGAGGCTAGAAGCTATGATGGAACCCGCCAGCTACAAAATGCCTTATGTTTTCCCAGTCGATGATCTTATCCGGCAGATAGGTGATGAACGCTAGGAAACCGAGCGTTTGCGTCTTCGCCCATTCCAGCCGGCCCCGGAATTCTGAATGCTTTGCCTTGGCGCCTGCTAAGGCCTTGTCAACCCCGAACCGGGCATGAGCCCCGGAAATCAGCCTCTCCGCCTCAGCTGATTGTACGCGCGGGTAAATCACGGAGGTCTCTTCGATGTTAGAAAAGTTCTCAAGCAGATCGCGCGATTTGGACCATTTAACGGATGTCACACTGATACACCCCTGATGTGCCGGGCGCGAACGGCACGATACGAGTAATACGAGTAGTGCCTTACACGGGCAAGTGAGTGGTTTTCGCTTCTTCTGTATCTGAGTGGAGGAATCCACTGACGTTGGAGAACTCGTTTACGGTGACCACTTTCGGATGGCCTAGAGAGTGCACCCCGTGATACGTTGCGTCGACCTCGAAAACGGAGGCGGCATTGTCCATCACCATCGGGACCACGATGCTCTTCTGCCCGCCCAGAAGACCAGAAGAAAGGAGCAAACCATGAGATGCGTCATCGCCATCACCTTTGCCTTGAGCACGCTCGCGCCGGCGCTGTATGCCGCCCCGGTCTCCGGCGAAGCCGTCTATCAACAGCGTTGCGCCGCCTGTCATGATGCCGCCAACCCCCGCGTCCCTCCGCGCGATGAGTTGAAGAAGCTCTCCGTCACCCGCATCCTACGCGCCCTGGACTTCGGAGAAATGAACAATGTCGCTTCTAAGCTACGACAGGACGAGCGTGAGGCGGTGGCCTCCTATCTGGGCGTCCCCGGCGGTAACATCCAGTTTCCCGCCAAAGCCTACTGCGCGGACCGCATGGTGAGACTAACCGGACGCGGGAAAGCGGAATGGAACGGATGGAGCCCGGCCCTCACCAACACGCGCTATCAGCCCGGCGATGCAGCCGGGCTCACCCTCGGCCAGATACAGCGGCTCAAGCTGAAGTGGGCGTATGGCTTCGATGGCGACATCGTCGCCTTCGCCCAGCCCACAGTTCTCGATGGCCATCTCTTCGTGGGAAGCGCAAGTGGCTTGGTGCAGGCCCTCAATGTTGAATCCGGGTGCATCCAATGGGTTTTTCAGGCAACGGGCCCGGTGCGCTCGGCCCTCCTGGCCGTCCCCTTGGGAGACAAGCACGCCCTTCTGTTCGGCGATACCACCGGCTGGTTCTACTCCGTCGAAGCGGAGACCGGTCGTCTGCTGTGGAAGAAGCGCCCCGAACCGCATGAGGCCACCCGCCTTACAGGCGCT
>Ga0210409_10006407_pt1 | contig 12249 bp, 11 predicted proteins | sample IncBWH17MmetaG_FD_161649 | JGI IMG/M metagenome (GOLD analysis project Ga0210409, IMG submission 161649) | Forest soil microbial communities from Barre Woods Harvard Forest LTER site, Petersham, Massachusetts, United States - Inc-BW-H-17-M | ecosystem: Environmental > Terrestrial > Soil >...
GGAACGAGAGCAGAAACAGTCTTTGGGCGCGGGTTTCAGAGCTAAGGACGGATTCCAGCTCGCCATGGCCTTTCCGGTGCGGGCGGGTCGCGCGATCCCGGTTTTCTATGCGGGGCTGAACTTTTAATAATGAAGCCCAGAACTATTCAGTCGATCAAGCTGTGGTGGCTGCTGGCGGCGTTCCTGTGCGGCCTGGCCGCGGCCATGATCGCCGAAGACTTGATCCTGGACTGGAAAGGCCAGCGCCTGGAGTTCTCCGCGCCGCGTGTACACTTCCTCGCGGGCAAGCCCCTGCAGCGGCTGCGCAATGCCGCGCCGGTGCCCTTCGATTTCCAGATCACGCTGTGGGCCGGCGACCGCAACCATGTGTTCCGCCGCTCGGCCGAACGCTTCGTGGTGAGCTACGACCTGTGGGAGGAAACCTTCGCCGTGACCCGGTTGCAGGCGCCGCGAAAATCCACCAGCCACTTGTCTGCAACCGCGGCCGAAGCCTGGTGCCTGGAGCAAATGCCCATGGACATTTCAGGACTCTCGGAAAACCAGCCGTTCTGGGCGCGGCTGGAGATTCGCGCGCAGGATTTCAAGGATCCCGTTCCGCTGTTCGGCCGCGGGCGCGTGGACGAATCGGGGATTAGCCTGGCCAGCCTGATTGAAGTTTTCAGCCGCCCGCCGCAAGCCGCGCAGATGCACTTGAGCGTGGATACCGGCCCCCTCACGCTGGATCAGTTGCGCCGCAGCCGCGGCCACGGATCGTAGGGCAGGGCCATGCCCTGCCAGTCAGCGCGTGGGGCCGTTCCCCACCAGGCAGCGCATGGCGCTGGCCCACCTGCGCGATCATGAGGAAGAGGACTGGCCGACAAGAGCGTGCGGAACCGTCTGATTCTCATCTTTCTGGTCGCCACACTGGTGCCCCTGGGGCTGACGTTGTGGACCTCTGTCCAGCTGCTGGACCGCAGCTTGTCGATCGCCCCCCTCTACGAATTGGACGCGGTTTCGCGATCGCTCGAAAGCACCGGCCGCGAGTTGTACCGCCAGGCTCGCGAGTCCCTGGCGCGCGATGCCGCCGAGGGCCGGGTCGCCGGACGCCGGTTATCGCCCGAGGAAGCGCGCGCGTTCCTGGACCGCGGCTTACCGGAATCTTTTGAACTGGCTGGGGATCGTGGATCGCGACTCGATTACTACGTACGCAAGAGCGACGGTAAGAACAGCGGCGGAAAGAACAAAGATGAAGTGTGGGTCTACTCGCGGCCCATGGGTGTGGCGATGGAGGATTTAACTTCGCAATACGCGCAGGCCCGCAAGGCGCTTTCGGGCCCCGGTGAACGGGATCTGCGGCGCGGTTTCAGCCAGACGCTGTTGGTGATTGCCGCCGCTCTTTGGGTGGCCGCGCTGGCGGCGTTGATTTTCTTCGCCGCGCGGATCAGCCGTCCAGTGCAGCAGTTGACCGGGGGGCTTCGGCAAGTGGCCGCGGGCGACCTGGGCGCCCGAGTACCTGCGCCGTCCGCCGGCCCGCAAGAAATCCGCGCCGCGCTCGACGCCTTCAACGACATGGCGGATCAACTTCAGCAAGCCCGCGAGCGACTGATCCTGGTGACGCGTTTGTCAAGCTGGCAGGCGGTCGCGCGCAAGATGGCGCATGAAGTGAAGAACTCGCTGACGCCGATCCGGCTGACCATGGAAGAAATCATCAGCCGCAAGGGATCAGCGTCTCTGGACGGGGGGGACGCGTTTCTGGAGCAAGCCGCGCAGATCGTAGCCGAAGAGGTCAACACGCTCGAACGCCGCGTCCGCGCCTTCTCCCAGTTCGCCGCGGAACCGCCCGTGCTGCCCACCGAAGTCGACGTGAACGCGCTGATCGAGGAACGCATTCAATTTCTCAAAGCAGCGCACCCGGAAGTATTCTACGAGTTGAACCTCGCGCCGGAGCGCCCGCGGGCCGTGGCCGACCTCGACCTGATCAAAGGAGTGCTCACGAATCTACTCGAAAACGCCGCCGAAGCCGCCAGTTCCGGCGGCACGGTGCGGGCGCGCACCGCGGTGGCCGGGGAAAAACTGAACATCGAGATTCACGACTCCGGCCCCGGCCTGAGCGAACAGGCCAAGGCCAGCTTGTTCGAGCCGTCGATTTCGTTCAAAAAAGGCGGCATGGGTTTGGGATTATCCATCGCACGACGCGGCGCGCTGCTGTGCGGCGGCGATTTGCAATCTCTGGAGGGAGAATTAGGCGGAGCCGCATTCCGCGTGGTGCTCAGCGGGGCAGGGCCGTGGCCTGCCATGGCAGCGCATGGCGCTGCCCCACCTCACCCCTGAAAAACCCCATGCCCAAGCGAATCTTTATCGTCGACGACGAAGAGAACATCGGCCGCTCCCTCAAACTGATTCTCGATCGCGAAGGCTACGCCGTGAGCGTCGCGACCTCCGCCGCGGACGCCCGGGACTTGGCGAGCTCCGCATACGAAGGGCCCGACGCTTGGCTAGTGGATGTGCGCTTGCCCGACGCCAGCGGCATCGACCTGATGCGCTGGCTGAAATCGAACGGCGATGGCGACGCACCCGTGCTTATGATCTCCGGCCACGGCACCATTGCCGACGCCGTCGAAGCCACCCGCGCGGGTGCCTTCGATTTTCTCGAAAAACCCCTGGGCCGCGATAAAGTTCTTCTGGCGTTGAAGCACGCCCTGGCGGAATCCGAACTGCGCGAAGAGAACCGCCGCCTGCGCGAGATGGTGGGCGGCTCGCGCATGATCGGAGCTAGCCCCGCGTTTATTCGCGTGGTCGAGCAGGCCACGCTCACTGCCGCCAGCGATGCCCGCGTGCTGCTGACCGGCGAGAGCGGCACCGGGAAGGAACTCCTGGCCGCGCACATCCACGCCGAGAGCCCGTTCGCCTCGGGCCCGTTCATCAAAGTGAACTGCGCCGCTATCCCCACCGAGCTGATCGAAAGCGAACTGTTCGGTCACGAGAAAGGCGCGTTCACCGGAGCGGCGACGGCTCGCCGGGGCAAATTCGAACTCGCGCATGGCGGCACTCTGTTTCTCGACGAGGTCGGCGATCTGCACGCGTCTTCCCAAGCCAAGCTGCTGCGGGTCCTGCAAGAAGGCGAGTTCCATCGCGTGGGCGGCGAGCGCTCGAACCGCGTCTCCGTTCGGGTGATCTCCGCCACGAATCGCGACCTGGGAGACTTGGTCGCGCAGCACAAATTTCGCGAAGATCTGTACTACCGCCTATGCGTCGTTCCGGTCCGCGTTCCGAGCCTGCGCGAGCGCCGCGAGGACATCCGCGCGTTGGCCGAGTACTTCCTGGCCGAATTCTGCGCCCGCAACAGTTTCAAGTCCAAGAGCTTCTCGGCAGACGTCTATGCGCCGCTCGAAAGCTATTCCTGGCCAGGCAACATCCGCGAGCTTCGCAATGCGGTGGAGCGCATGGCGATTCTGACCCGCCGGGATGAGATCGGACCGGATTCGGTACCTCTCGAAATCCGCTCCGCCCGGCCCTCCGCTACCCACTCAAACCTGCGGGACGCACGCGATTCGGCCGAGCGCGAACACATCCGCCAGGCGCTGGAGGAATCACGCTGGAACGTCTCCCGCGCTGCGCGCGTTCTGGGACTGGAGAGGACCAATCTGCATAAGCGAATCCGGGCCCTGGGATTGTCGCGAGAGCCGTAGCGCTGCGTTGCGGAATCTGGCTTTGCCCCCAAAGAAAAAGGGCCGTCCCGATTTGGGACGGCCCCGTGGAATAGTTGTCTAACTCCTTGAAACGCTAGGGTCGATTTACGTTTTCGGCCTGCAGTCCTTTGGGTCCCCGTTTCACCTCGAACTCGACTTCCGTGCCTTCCTCCAACGTCCGGTATCCGGACATTTGAATGGCGGAAAAGTGCACGAAAACATCCTCGCCGCTCGCTCGCTGGATGAATCCATAGCCCTTTGCGGCGTTAAACCATTTCACAACACCCTTTTCTCTCACTACTTTGGTATCTCCTGTATTTCATTCCCAGCTGGGGCCGGGACTTCGTTCGGAACCCAGCCATTGTCGCACGCAATCTACTCAATTGCAACAGGATATTTAGATTGGAGCCCCTCCGGCGAGCCCTCCGCGGAACCCACAAGGACGTGTTTTGAGACCCCTTGCGCGCGATGGTCCGGAGCACAGTTTTCTGCCTTCCGACCCCTGAAGCAAACCGCCCCTCTAGCCGATGTACTAAGTATGAATTCTAAGTACGCGCGGGGCTTGGGCTATGGCCGGCCCCTCTGCCTACTATCGGCCCCCGGTGTCTTGTTGGCCCTGTCTCTGATCTTGAGCGGATGCAGTCCGAACAACTTCGACTTCGGCAAGGTGCAGTATATGGTCGAGCTCAATCCTGTCTCACTCGATGGCGAGCAGGTGATGCTCACCGACGGCCACATCCAGTGCGGCGTGCAATCCGAACTGTGGGACGTCACCCAGCTCGGGCCGACCCGGGCCGTGGCGCGGCTCACTCAAGCGGGCCGGAATCTGCATTTCGGCGACGACGTGGTCATCGGCGAACCCGGCACGCACACTCCCTACGTCCAGATCCGAGGAACATTCCAACTGCGTGTGCAGGATGTGGGCACCGTCCGCGATGAAAGCGAGAAGATCAAGCTCGTGGACGTCAAAATCGGCGTCGAAATTCCGCACCCCTGTTTTCACGACCCGCTTCCGCAGCTCATGGCGGTCCGGCGGGGGCGCTTCACCCAAGACGCTCTGCCGACGTTCCGCTTCCGCAACGACAGCGACTGGGCTTACGACCGAGTGCAGCACTAGAGTGCGCTCCCCGCGCTCTCATCTCGGCAGGGGGTACACTAACGGTAACGAGCGTACCGGTTTGAGAGCGCAAGCCCGTTTGAGAGCGCAAGGATGAACAGACGCCCGCTGATTTTCGCCGCTGCCGCGCTCCTGGCGCCAATCGCCTTCCTCGCTTCGCGCACGCTGCTCGCGCAAGCGGCTCCCGCGCAACGCCAGTTGAATCTCGACTCGTTCGAGAAAGTCTGGACCACGATCCGCGACAAGCACTGGCAAAAGGAACCCGGCGGACTCGACTGGCAGGCGATCCACGCTGAGTTCCGGCCGCGCGTCGAAGCGGCGGCGAACGCGGATGAAGTTCGCGCCATCTTGCGCGATATGCTGGCGCGCTTGCATCAGACGCATTTCAATGTTCTGCCGGGTAACGTGTACGCGGCGGTCGGCCAGGACATTCCGGGCGAAGCGCAAACCGGAATCGATCTGCGCGTGCTCGAGGGACAGGCCATCGTCACTCGCGTGAACCCCGGATCTCCGGCGGAAAGCCAGGGCGTGAAGCCGGGTTGGAAGATTGTCAGATCATCGGGCCAGGACTTCGACGCGCTGATCAAGCAGGCGCTGAGCGATCCGTCGGTGCACGAACTCACGCTGACCCACGCATTGCTCGCGCGATTGAGCGGCGACGCGGGCGGGCGGGTTCATGCCGCTTTTCTCGACGGCGCGGGGAAGACGGTAGAACTAGATCTGGCACTGGCCGCTCCACGCGGCCAGGCGGCCGTCTTTGGAAACTTGCCCACGCAGCATGTGTGGGTCGAGTCGCGCATGATTGCCGATCGCGGCGGCAATGTCGGCTATTTGGGCTTCAACATGTTCCTGGACCTGGTGCGCGTGATGGGCGATTTCCAGACAACCGTCCAGAATTGCACGGCCTGCCGGGGGCTGATCATAGACCTCCGCGGCAATCCGGGCGGGATCGGCGGTATGGCGATGGGCATGGCGGGATTCCTGGTGGACCAACCCGGCCTGCGTCTCGGAGTGATGCAGACGCGTGACGTTTCGTTGAACTTCGTGATCAATCCGCGGCCGGTGGTGTTCAAGGGACCAGTGGCGATCTTGTTGGACGCTTGCTCGGCATCCACTGCCGAGATTTTCGCCGGCGGACTGAAAGATCTAGGCCGCGCGCATGTGTTCGGAACCCGCAGCGCGGCCGCGGCCTTGCCTTCCGTGATCGAGCGGCTACCCAACGGCGACGGGTTTCAGTATGCCGTCGCCAACTATATTTCGGCGGGCGGCAAGGCGCTCGAAGGCAACGGGGTCGAGCCCGACACCGAAGTGAAGCTGACACGCGCCGCGCTGCTGGCGGGTCACGATCTCGTGCTCGACGCGGCCCTCGATTGGATCAAAAGCTCACGCGCCGCCGCACCCGCCCAGCGCGATTTCCGGATCCGTCCGCCGGAGGCAAGCAGCGCTTCAGCCCCCAATTCTAAGCCGGCCGCCGATCTGGTTCCCAGGCCGGCCCAGAGGAGCACTCCATGAACCGACGATTCCTGCTGATCGCGTTAGCCGGCGGACTGTTTCCGGGCGCACATCTGTCCGCCTTCGCCGCGGATCCGTTGCCCAGTCCCGAGAGCATCCTGGACCGCTACGTCGAGGTGACCGGCGGCAAGCAGGTTTACGAAAAGCGCAAATCGGAAATCGCCACGGGAACCTTGGAGTACCCGGCTCAAGGCATCAAAGGCACCATCACGCGCTATGAAACCGAGCCCGACAATTACTACGCCACGCTCGAGATCCCGGGCATCGGCAAGATCGAGATGGGCGTAAACGGAGACGTGGCGTGGGAAAACAGCGCCATTATGGGTCCGCACATCAAGAGCGGAGAAGAGAAGCGGCAAGCTATCCGCGAAGCCACCATGAACTCCACGCTGTATTGGCGAAAGTTGTTCCCCAAGGTCGAGACCGCAGGGGTGGAGATGGTCGACGGCCAGGAGTGTTACAAAGTGGTGCTGACGCCCGCCGAAGGGAACGCCGAGACCATGTACTTCCAGAAGAAGTCCGGCTTGGCGGTGAAGACCACCATGGTCGCCGTCAGCCAGGCGGGCGATATCCCGGTGGAGGTGACGGTCGCCGACTACAAGAATTTCGGCGGGGTGATGGCCCCGGCCAAAGTGACCCAGAAAGCCGCGGGTCAGGAGTTCACGATCTCCATAGACAAGGTGCAGGTAAATGCGGAGATCCCGGCGGAGCGGTTCGCATTGCCCCCGGAAATACGGGCCCTCCTCGACAAGAGCAAGGCGCCCGACAAGAACAAAGGCGCCGCCAAATAGCGGCCTAATCCCGGGCGGGCGGCGAAGCGTATCGAAAGAACCGGCTCCGGCAACTCCGGCAGCGAAAAGGCCAACGCCCGAGCGTGCGCATCACGTTGGCCCACAAGCCGTCTCCCTTGGAACGACGCACATCGGCCGATCCACACCTAGGACAAATCAGGCGTCCAAGCACCTGTGTTTCCGATTGTTCCCGTTGCCGCTCGTCCACTTCAAAACTCCCCCGCGGTAACCCCCGGAATACCACCACCTCGGCACGCCTAACCGCACTTACTCTCCACCAGCGTATTTAATGTAGCATGCCTGCACCTGTCACGATTTCCACAGCGCCTCGCGATCCGCACCGACAGGTGTAAGCTGTTTAGCTCTGGCGTTTTTGGCGATTTCAAGTTATAAAAGATAGATTGAAGCATTGGTTCTCTAAACTGCTGGAGTCGGCCTTTCGACGCAAAGGCCGGCTGTTCTTGCTGTGCCTGGTGGGAGGCTATCTTTGGATCGCCTTGCGCGGCCCGCAGGGCTTCGGAGCGCTGTTAGAGCGTCGCGCCGAGATCCGCCAGTTGGAGGAAGAGAACGCCTCTCTGGCGCGGGAGAATGAGCGCCGCCGCGATCACATCCGCCGTCTCTCCGACAGCCGCAGCGAGCAGGAAATGGAAATCCGCAAGCAGTTGAAGCTGCTGCGGCCCGGCGAAACCACCTTCATCCTGCCCGATGCTCCGCCCGGTTCGGGTGGTGATTCGGGTGCTGCGTTGGGCGGCCCCGACGTGGGCTACCCTGGCGCTCAACCCGACCCGCAACCGTAACCCAACATCCAATGCCGACCCGCAGGGGAGTTCACCCGCCGGACGGGCGCGGTCGCCGGCGCACTGCCTTCTCTCAAGCAGTATCTTCAAGCGGCCACTGGCATCGGGGAGACCATCCGCGACAGCCGCGAACGCCGCAAAATCCCGGCTGTGGCCGTCGCCCTTGCCCGCGCCAACGACACGTCATGCGAAGGCCTTCGGCACGAACCAGTCACGCCGCGGCGCCAGCTCCACCACACTTCCGGATTTGCCAGCGACACCTGGAGCGCCGACGTTCTGAAAGGATGGTTCGGCACCCTGAGTCCAGCTTCGGGACGTCCACTGCCAGTCGGGGGCTCTGAGCCGACGCTCTGGTCGGTCGGGGCCTCAGGCCTGATGCGCCACCACGCCGCGCTCCCGCAATCCATTCAGCGCCAAACCGTAGCGGCCTCGCACTCCGGTCTTCTCAAAGATGTGCTTCAGATGGATTTTTACCGTTCCAGGACGGATTCCCAGGTCCTGTGCGATTTCTTTGTTCTTGAGGCCTTGCTCCACCAGTTCCAGCACCTGCTGCTCGCGCGCGGTCAGTTCACTGCGCGGATAGCGGTCGGAGCGGCCGCCCATGTCGCGAAACACGGTGTCTTCCATCCAACTCCGGCCCGCCGCGACCGTCCGGAGACATGCCAGCACAACCGCTACCGAGGCCGTCTTCCGTAGGATGCCCCGTGCTCCCGCTTGCAGAAACCGCAGCGCTTCCGCCTCGCTGATCGAGATGCCCCAGATGACCACCGCGGGATGTCCAGTCTTGTCGATGGCCGGCCGGACCCGCATCAGCCATTCCAGAATGGCTTGAATTCCAAAGGCCTTGTCCACGAGCATCACGTCCGGCAGCAGCGCATCCCTGGGATCTGTTTCTGTCTGGGCTTCGATCTGGGCTTCGATCAAGTTAAGAGCACTCTGCAGGGAGTCCGTGGTCCTCAGAAACCGCAAATCCGGGTTGCCGTCTAGCAGCGTGCGAATCCCGGCGGCAGTCACTGGCTGCGTATCGCAGATGGTCACGGTCCGGGGTTTTTCTCCGCCCGCTGAATCCGCCAGAGAGTCGAGCGGGGCGGAGTCAAGAGGCGAGGTCAGGAGTGAGCTTGCAGGGGGCCGCAGGGGGATGCCCAGGGCTGCCCGCGAGACTTCGTTGATCGGATTGGAGTTGGTCATGATTCGTTTCCTATCTTTTGTCTATTCTTTCTTCTTTTTGCTGCCCTATTCTTTTTGCTGCGCATTCCTTTGCCGATTCTTCTGCGTGTACTTCAGGGCCTGACTGAAGCCTGTTCCTAATCGGCCTGTACAGCGTACGCCGGCTATGCGCTACTCCGGCTATCCACCGGAGACTTATCGGTCAGGTATATCACTCTGTTAGTACAGGGAAGCTCACCCGCCTCTCATGGTATGATCGCTTGTAGCCGATTTACTTCTTTGGAACTAGTGCCAGTTTGGTCCACCGGGCCCCATGCCAAATCGTGAAACTCCTGCCACACCGGTGTCCCGGCGGGTCGTGGTCATCAGCCCGAATGCACACATGGTGGCGGAGCTGGAACCGATCCTGCAGGCCCACCTGGCCGACGCTCCCACGAACTATTTCAAGGGCTACCCGTCCCCCCGGGACCTAGCCGGAGCCCTGACCAGCACCGCCGCTCATCTGGTCTTCCTGGACACCGTTTCCGACCAGGAACAGGCCGTAACCTTGCTGGCGGAACTGGCCCGAGTCGGCCCCAACGTCCAACTGGTGGCGCTGCTTTCCTTAAATGACCCGAACCTGATCCTGCGCTGTCTCCGCGCGGGTGCATCCGATTTTCTGGTGCAACCGTTCACTGCCGACCAGCTCGAAGGGGCGCTGGCCAAGCTGGCGCGCATCCAGCCCGCGCTCGAAGCCGGCCGCGAACCCGCCAAAGTCATCGCCGTGATGCCTGCCAAGGGCGCTTGCGGAGCCACCACCATTGCCTGCAACCTGGCTTTCTACTGGAAACGCATGGGCGCCAAGAAGATCCTGCTGGCCGATATGGACCCTTTGGCCGGAACGGTGTCGTTTCTGCTGAAGATCAAATCGATTTTCAGCTTCCTTGACGCCTTGCAGCGTTCCCACGAGCTGGACAAGGATCTGTGGCAGGCCATGATCACTCCGGTCAACGGCGTGGACGTGCTGCTGGCTCCCGAAATGATGCCGGACGGCCCGCAGGAACCTCGCGACCCTTCGCCCATCCTGGATTTTGCCCGCCACTTCTATGACGTCATCATCCTGGACACCGGCGGCGTGTACGGAGAATGGAACCTGGTACAAGCCCGTCAGGCCAATGAACTCCTGTTGGTGACCACCAATGAGCTCCCCGCGTTGCAGGCCGCTCAGCGGGCCTTGTCGTATCTGGACGCGAACCGAATTGGCCGCTGGAAGGTCCGCCTGCTGGTGAACCGCTATCACCGCGACGTGGGCTTGAACCGGGATGTGATCGGAACGGCGCTCCATACGGAAGTGTTCGAGAGCGTGCCCAGCGACTACGAGTCGGTGCAGAGGTCATTAATGGACGGCAAACCCGTGCCCCTCGCCAGCCCATTTGGAAAGAGCCTGTCCCAGATCACCGAGCGCTTGAGCGGACGAGCCGAGTCCACCAAGAAGGCTTCGGGACTGTCGGGCTTGATGGGTTTGTTCTCGCGCACCACGAAGTGACGTTTCCGCCGGAAACGTTTCTCTGATAGAATCCCGGTCATGAAGGACTGGAAGCGCCTCCTGTTGATCGTTTCCGCGATCGCGCTGCTCACGGCCGCCTACGAACGCACCAACGTTCCCGCCGGCATGTCGGATGCCGCGCACGCCTACCTTAGTTCGCTTACGCCGGAGCTCCGCTCCCGCGCAGTCGTCCCCTTCGCCAGCGAGGAGCGCCAGAACTGGCACTTCATCCCGCTCGACAACCGCAAAGGCGTGGCGCTGCGCGAAATGACCTCGGCGCAGAAGCACCTGGCGGAAGCGCTGCTCTCCGCGGGACTCTCGCAACAAGGCGTGATCCGCGCCCACACCATCATGAGCCTGGAAGACGTCCTTAAGGTGAATGAAAAGGGCAAAGGCCCCGAGCGCGATCCCGAAAAATACTTCCTCACAATCTTCGGCGAGCCTTCCGAACAAGGTGCCTGGGGTTACCGCTGGGAGGGCCATCACGTGGCGTTGAATTTCACGGTAGTGAACGGCCGCGTGATCTCCAGCCCGAGTTTCTTTGGAGCCAATCCCGAGACCGTGAAGGACGGCCCGCGCGCCGGTCTCCGCGCCCTGGCCCGCGAAGAGGATCTCGGCCGCGAGCTGGTCAAGGCGCTCACCGACGAACAGCGCGCCATCGCGATTGTGGACAAGACCGCGTACAAGGACATCCTCACCTCGGACTCGCGTAAAGCCGCGCTCAGCGGCCAGCCCAACGGTCTGCCGTTTGCGAAGTTCACGGCCAAACAGAAGGAGATTCTGACCGAACTGGTGACGGACTATGCGTCCAACTTCCCGCCGCCCGTGGCCGAGACTCGGCTGGATCAATTCCGCAAGACGCAGGACAAGGCATTCTTCGCCTGGTCCGGCGGCATCGAGCGCGGCCAGCCACACTACTACCGCATCCAGACACCGGCCTTCCTAATCGAGTTCGACGACACTCAGGACAACGCCAATCACATCCACAGCGTTTGGCGCGATTTCAACGGCGATTTCGGCTTGGATCTACTCGCACAACACTATCAAACAAGTCACTAACCCTTCCGGGCGGTCGCGGAAATTTATCCCGCAACCCGCTCCAACCTCTTTATTTGAGGGGCCCCTTTTACCGTGCTTCATCACCCAGATCACGTACTGGAAGACCCGTTTTATACGCAGACCAGACAACTGCTGCCGCACTTAACGCTCGCTGCTCCCGCCCACCGCACGACCAAGCGCAAGAGGAGGACCTAGGAATCCACACGCCGGGTAGCTGCCGCCCCGAGTGGGTGGACCGCAGCACTTACCGCAATCCAAAGGTACAGGACGGCGCCAAGGATTCTGGGATGCGGTGCGGGCAAGTGGTTGAGGACACAGCAAAAGTCGTCTGAAGATCGTCTGTGACTGGCTGCGGTGAAACTAGCTTTTTTCGCCGTTAATGAACGTGAATGAACATGAATCGAACGTCGGATGAAAGTGTTGACTAGCGGGCCGCTGGATCGCGTTCGATGGTCATCAAGGTGAACGTCCCCGGCAGCACCGGTCCCCGGCCCCGGCCGCCCGCGGGGACTGGGCCGAACTTCGCCGACACGATGAATACGCGGTGATTCGTTGGGTCGAGGCCCATGTTGCGCGCGCCCTGCGGGGTCTGCACCGTTTCGAGTACGTGATA
>Ga0210409_10006408_pt1 | contig 12249 bp, 10 predicted proteins | sample IncBWH17MmetaG_FD_161649 | JGI IMG/M metagenome (GOLD analysis project Ga0210409, IMG submission 161649) | Forest soil microbial communities from Barre Woods Harvard Forest LTER site, Petersham, Massachusetts, United States - Inc-BW-H-17-M | ecosystem: Environmental > Terrestrial > Soil >...
TCTCTGGCATTACGGGCCAAGATGGTTCTTACCTTGCCGAGTTCCTGCTCGCCAAGGGCTATGAAGTTCATGGAATCATCCGCCGCGCCAGCACCTTTAACACGCAGCGGATTGATCATATCTATCAGGATCCTCATCAGCCCTGTGCAAAGCTGTTTCTTCATCACGGCGACCTTTCCAGCACCGAATGGGTCATGAATCTGATTTACAGTCTTGCTCCAGAAGAGTTGTATCACCTGGCCGCGCAGAGCCATGTGCGCGTCAGCTTTGATATGCCCGAATACACCGGCGATATCACCGGTCTCGGAACGATGCGCCTTCTGGAAGCCATTCGTCGTGGAGGATGCAAAACGCGTTTCTACCAAGCGTCCAGTTCGGAAATGTTTGGTTCTGCGCCGCCACCGCAGGGCGAGACGACTGTGTTCCAGCCGCGGAGTCCCTATGCCGTGGCGAAGGTTTATGCGTATTGGATGACGCGCATTTATCGTGAGGGTCACGGTCTGCATGCTAGCAACGGCATTTTGTTCAATCACGAAAGTCCGCGTCGCGGAGAAACTTTCGTCACGCGCAAGATTACTCGGGCCGTTGCGGCAATTCTTGCGGGTAGGCAAGATACGCTTTTTCTTGGAAATCTCGATGCCAACCGAGACTGGGGCTACGCGCCGGAGTACGTCGAAGCGATGTGGCAAATGCTCCAGCAGGACCGCGCCGATGACTTTGTCATCGGCACCGGTGAAGCCCACACGGTCCGGGAGTTTGTCGAGGAAGCCTTCGCCTATGCAGGCCTTGAGTGGCGCAGCCACGTGAAAATCTCCGAGCGTTATATGCGTCCGCTTGAAGTTGATAGCCTCATCGCAAATACGGCTAAAGCGCGCGAAAAGCTTGGCTGGGCGCCGCGGGTTGGGTTCCGAGATCTCGTTGCCATTATGCTAGACGCGGACATCCAGGCGGCTGGTCTAAGGGCTCCCGGACGTGGCAAGGCAATTCTAGAGGAGAAGCTCGGCCCCTGGAATTGCTGGGACGATTCGGTCACCAAAGTCATGCAAGCCGTCCAAGGAAGAGCTTCGCAACATTAGAATAGGACACTTCACGTGGGCTACTGGGAAAAGCGGCGAGTCGTCGTCAGCGGGGGAGGCGGCTTCTTCGGCTCGTTTGTTGTAGAGAGGCTGCGCGCCTTAGGCTGTCGCGAAGTCGTCGTGGCGCGCAGCCACGAATATGACTTGCGCGAAAAGGCTGAGGCCTTGCGTCTCTTCCATGAATCCCGGCCAGATATTTTTATCCACCTTGCCGCCGTGGTCGGAGGCATCGGCGCAAATCGGCGGAATCCTGGCCGCTTTTTTTACGATAATGCCGCGATGGGGTTGAATGTCATCGAAGCCGCTCGCCGTCAGGGTATTGAAAAACTGGTATGCGCCGGCACCGTCTGCTCCTATCCAAAATTCACGCCTGTTCCTTTCCGCGAGGAGAATTTCTGGGATGGCTATCCCGAAGAAACGAACGCTCCCTATGGCTTGGCGAAGAAGATGCTTCTCGTGCAGCTCCAAGCCTACCGCGAGCAATATGGGTTAAACGGCATTTATCTGACGCCTGTCAATCTCTATGGCCCTCGAGACAATTTTGATCTCGAAAGCTCGCATGTCATTCCAGCGTTAATCCGCAAATGCTGGGAGGCGAAACACGCCCAGAAGCCGGAAATTCTCGCCTGGGGTTCTGGAAAAGCCACACGCGAATTTCTCTACGTTGAAGATGCCGCGGAGGCCATCGTACTTGCTGCTGAGAAATACCAGAAGCCGGCCCTTGTGAATCTAGGCTCAGGAGAAGAAGTCAGCATTCGTGAACTCCTCGAGACCATTTGCACCCTTATTGGGTACGATGGTACCGTGCGCTGGGACGCCACCAAACCTGACGGCCAGCCGCGCCGCCGCTTGGACACATCTCGTGCTCTCGCCGAGTTCGACTGGCGCGCGAATGTTACCCTGCGCGATGGATTGCAGCGCACCATCACGTGGTTCAGCGAAGCATTGACTCGCGAATCGACCCGATCTGCGTAGCGCGTTCACAAGGAGATCCTGCGGGACCACTCGGCCGTCCCTGTGCCAGGCGGTTATCCGTCCGGAGAAGCCTCCGCAGTTCCTCCCCACGATATCCGACACCACTCGCCCTCGGATGGTGGACCGGAGACCAACTTCTGCGATTTACGGCCCACATCTGCGCAGAACTTTGTATGTCGAGCCGGCCCGCGGCGTGCCGCCAAAGCTGAAAACCGGAGCCGTTGCGGACAGTGCGATCTGGTCGATGAGCGTTGCTGTACCGGTCCCGCCCACCATGCGCATGTCACAAACCGTTGACGCGCTCGGAAGGGGGTTTGTCAGTATGTCCGTGATTGTGGGATTTGGTCCGAGACCCGCTCCCCCGGCCGTGATGGTCCACTCGCAGGTCTGCCCGGTGCCCACCACCCCCATCACCGTCGGCGATGTCCCCCAGCCCGCTCCGAGGACCAGCTCGTCGTTATCACAGGCGGAGCCTTGGTCAGCAATATACTGTTGCTGGCGCAGCGCGCTGTTTTGAACGTTCAGCGTTACAGGTTGGAATGGCCCGTTGTTGTAACTGCACTTCAGCGCGTGTTCCGCGGAATCACCATAGCAGGCATCCAGTCCTGCCCCCGCCGTGAAAGGTGTAGTGGTTTCAGACACCGCCAGAGCACCAAAGAAATTGTTTACGCTTTCTGTGTAGTATTGAATTGCTCCGGTACCAATATTCACGTAGTTGATGCCGGTGGTGGCGTTCTGCACCATCGTGGTATGACCGCATTCGACGCCGGAAGCTATGAAGTTATTAGCATTATTTTCCAGACGAAAGCAGTATGCTCCATTCTCATAGGTGTGGAATATCCCCCCTCCGTACCAATTCACAGGCCCAGCATGGCTGATACGCACAACGGGCGTCCCGCCATCAGCGGCATTGACTGTGGCCTCCATATGGAGGCCATAGAAGTTGATATTTTCAGCGTAATAGTTCGTTCCACCGTCGATGACTATGCTGTTCTGCCCGCCACCGGGATCCACGATGCTGCCGCTGACCCAGCGAATGGACGAAACTGCCCCCGCGGCGGCCGAGCCTTGAATGAGGACAGGTTGAGCGGTGGTGTTGCTTCTGTTTCCGTTTGCTCCACTAACCCAGGTATCTTCAACGGTTAATACCGTGCATTGCGCGTGCGCCGTTGTCCCGCCGATATGTACCCCTACGCCGAAGGGATTAACTACAAGATTGTTTCGGAAGATGGAATTGTCCTTGCAACCGCGCAGCACCACGGCGGCGTCGGTCATCGTTCCCCCATTCGAGTTGTGGAATTGGATCCCCTCGACCTTGAAGGTATTCGAAGCCCCGCCCAATGAATCGTTTGTGCAGAGCAGGCCGCGTACATTCGTTGCGTTGGAAAAAGAGGAAATAGTTGCCTCTTGCCCTGTCGCTGTACCGGAACTCACTATGCTTCCATTGTTGTACACCATCACGGCGCATGATGTGCCGTCTTTGATCTTCACGCCCCAGTTGGCGATGGGCGACATCAAGAGCACAACTGGAACGCTGCTCGTATTTCCCACATTGATTTGCTCGCTGATCGTTTGCAACCCCCCGAGGTTGGTGGCATCACACGTCCCGCCGCCCATCGCGATTACCGTCGCGATGCAGGAATTCACCTGGATGCTGGCGTCTGCCGCGCTCTGATGGCCCGCATATACTCGTGTGCTAAAGTTGCCTACAAATACTCTATTACCTGTCTGACCGTGAGCTGTAGGGGCAAACAGACAAAATAAGAGGAGAATACGTCTATTCATTTTGCTGCTCCTAAGAATATGTTAATCATATGTTTTCCTCATCGAGTATACAGGCAAGCCCTGGTTGCACCAGCGTATTTGCCCTAGAAGTTCAACACGGTCTTGCGAGGAGATCTCAAGCACATCCAGAAATGTTGATCATGCGATGGTTTGGTGCAGTTCGCAGAACACCACCGCACTGGCAGGCACTAGCAGAGCTTGCGGAAGCCTCGGTGAAATCTTAGTTCGCATTGCCCGCCTTGTTGCTTTTTTTGCTCTTCTCCGTAGGCCAATTTTGTACGCCAAGAAATCTGTGTTAACTGTACGGAGTTTTTTCCTGACAGTATATTTATATCTCTAGACTTCGAAGAGGAACCATTCCCTACTGCACGGTAAGACTGAGTACAGTACTCTGCGTAGTGGATCCCATCGTCGCGGTTACAGTCAGCTGGTAGGCTCCGGCGGGTGTGCCATTTGGATTCGTCTGTGATCCGCTACTGCCGCCACAACCGCAGAGCAGCAGGATCAGGATCAGCGGAAGAGAAAACAAATATCGTTTTGCGGTTCGTCTTCCCGACGAAGAGAAAAACATGCAGCCCATGATTGCCGTGGCCCAAAGCCAGCCTAAGCGATGAAACGCCGGAGAACGCAGTGCTCCCATAGTTCGCGACGTAGTGGTTACGCTTACCTTTAAGCTCGCTGCGCTGGTCGAACTGATATTGACAGTCGTAGGCACGGAGCAAGCGGCCCCCGTCGGAGCGCCTGTGCAAGTCAACGAGCCAGTTCCAGCCAGTCCCTCACCGCCGATCGTAAGCGTGTAGGCTGCCGTTGCCCCAGCCGTCACCGTGTCTGAACCGGAGCCTCCCGTCGGCAGGCCCAGCCCGAGGCTGGGGTTCGCTCCAGTTCCAATCAAGCTCACTTTTTGCGGACTCCCGGACGCATTGTCCATGATAGTTAATGTGCCAGTTCGAGTCCCCGAGGCAGACGGGGCGAAAACCACTGCGATCTGGCAACTCCCGCCCACGGGTACTCCCAAACCACAGTTGTTCGATTCGGAAAAGTCGCCAACCGTGGCGATACTGGAAACAGAAAGAGTCGCAGAACCCGTGTTATTCAACGTTACGTTTTGAGCTGCGCTGGACGTGCCGACAGCCTGCGACGCAAATGTCAGAGAAGTTGGAGCAAGACTGACCTGCGGAACCTGACCGGTTCCGATCAGCGCAATCACGTGGGGACTTCCCGGCGTATTATCAGTGATGGTTATATTTCCTGTCCGCTGTCCCCCTGCCGTGGGGCTAAAGACAACCTGGAACTCGCAACTCGCCGCGGCAAGTAACGTTGACGGGCAGTTGTTAGTTTGAGAGAAGTCGCCAGTGGTCGCAATGTTGCTGATTGCAATATCGATTGACGCGCCGGTGTTGGCCAGGAGTATGGGAGCCGCCTTTGTTGAACTGCCTACTGGCTGGGGATCTGGAGTAAAGTCCGCGGTCGCTGGATAACTGAGCGAGGGTCCGGCAGACAGAAGGATCTTTGAAACAAAATACTGGAACGATGGGACGAAACCAGATATGACAGTGTTTACGAGAGGAAAGTACACTCCGTTCGTCGCATTCCGGATAGGAAATGGACCTTGTGTAGTACCCGACAGATAAATGCTTCCTGCCGAATCAATTCCAAGACTACTTGGATTGTCTCTGTCACCTCCGATGTAGCTGGAAAACACTAACGATGTGCCAGAGGCGTTGAGGACTGTGACAAAACTATCGATCAAAAAGCTATTGGGCAAGGCGACTCCGAAACTGCTTTGGATCGGTACCGCGACGGGTACGCTTCCAAACGGCGGGGCGTTTACAAAAACATCCCCGGTAACATAGGCCTGTCCAACTGAATCCGCCTGAATTCCCACGGGGGTCGTGTCTTGTCCCAAGTAGGTCGAATAAACAAGTGCAGAACCGGTGGGATTGAATTTGCTTACAGTTGCCGAGACACTCGCCGTGCTGCTCTGGATTGGATTTGCCAACGGAAAGCCCGACCCAGACTTGGCTGCAACGTATGCGTAGCCATTCGCATCCCCACTTATGGCTAGGCCCGTCGAACCTCCACTGCCTCCCAGGTAAGTTGAGTAGATCGGAGTTCCTGTCGGATCCAATTTGATCACGAACGCATTATCTAGTGTCCCTACAAGACTGCCTTGAAAGGGTGCGATGGTGGGGAAGTTGGTTGAAAGCGTGTCACCGGTGATGTATGCATTCTCCGCGGAATCAACAGCTATCGATCTGCCACCATCACTATTGTTTCCGCCCCAGTAGGTGGAGTAGAGCAAGGCTGTGCCGGTCGCGTTGAGAGCGGTAATGAAGGCGTCCGGCGCGGTGGCCAGCGTGTGCTGAAATGCTTTCAGGGTGGGAAAGTCATTTGAATCCGTCGAGCCCGTGATATAAACATTGCCTTTGGTGTCCACAGCAATCCCGTCCGGCGAGTCGGTGCCGCTTCCGCCAAGGTAGGTGGCATAGACTACACCGCCGGATCCATTCAATTTCACTACGAACTGGGGTTGACTGGCCGACTTCGGGGCCGTCTGGAATGCGCCCGCAGTGGGGGTGATTGTCCCTGTGCTTAATACGTAACAATTGCCCTGGGAATCGATCGCGACGAAACCCGAGTGCCCAGAGAAAAGATTTGAAACAGAATAGATCACGGAACCGTCGCTCCGGAGCTCAGTAACAGCCGTCGATCCAAAAACGCAAGTCTCACCGGCGCCGTTCACCGCGATTGGTCCAGTCAGAATTCCAGCCTGACCGGGGTTCAGGTAGCTGGAATAACTGAGCGTTTGGCCGGAAGCAGCGACGGCACTGAGAATGAAAGATAACAAGAAGACCAGAAAAAAGTGGGGAGCTCGCCGCATCCTACTTCTCCTTTACAACAGCATTCTCAGGGAGCTATTACTCTTACTCTAGCCTTACGGGAGTTAGACCACGAGTGCTCTTCATGTCGCAGTCCTGCCCGAGTCGAACAGCAGCGTATTCCACATGAATTGGTTTCTCGCCAAATGCGCGAAACAGGGGCACAACGCCCCCCTCGAGGACATTTCCATTATGACCCTCTCGGCTGAGGTTTCCAAGCGTGTTAAGTATCCTCACGGTGACGCGAGATTTGCAAGAGAGTCTTAATGGTCGTACATCAAAAACCCAGTTGTGGCGATTGGAGACGAGATCATATCGTCCGTACCGGGGCAAGTCGTCCGACAACGCAGCGACTGCTTCAAGAAATTAAGATAGACTGTCTTACTCGATTGGTTCTTCGTGACAAATGAAAGATTCTGAGGTCAGGAGGCGTAGATGAGGGGCGTGGTCCTTGCCGGCGGTACCGGCAGCCGTCTCAATCCGCTAACTCGTGTCACCAACAAGCATCTTCTTCCTGTCTACGACAAACCCATGGTGTATTACCCCATCCAGGCGCTCGTCAACGCCGGAATCCAGGAGATCCTTCTTGTCACGGGGGGAAAAAACGCCGGAGAATTTTTACGACTTTTGGGGAACGGGCGTGACTTTGGCTTGAAGCACATCAACTACACTTACCAAGAAGGCGAGGGCGGCATCGCGGAGGCTCTGGGGCTAGCAGAGCATTTTGCTGACGGCAAACCAGTCTGCGTAGTGCTGGGTGACAACATTATTGAAAATAATGTTCGTCGATCCGTCGAAAACTTCAAGAAGCAAAGTAATGGTGCAAAAATCCTGTTGAAGGAAGTTCAAGACGCAGAGCGTTTTGGTGTTGCCGAGGTTCGCGGGAGTCGCGTCGTCAGCATCGAGGAAAAACCGCGCAATCCCAAATCGAATTACGCGGTCATTGGGATCTACTTGTACGATGCCACTGTATTCCAAAAAATCCGCCGCCTGAAGCCCTCCGGCCGCGGCGAACTTGAAATTACAGACGTTAACAACTTTTACCTCGAAGAAGGCAATCTGACCTACGAGATTCTCGACGGCTGGTGGACTGACGCCGGCACCTTCGAATCCCTCTTGCGCGCGAACAATCTCGTTGCGGAGACCGGCGCCAACAAAATCTCCAGTGAACAATCCGCCGGACGTGCCTCCAGTACGGAAGCCGTGCGATGAAGATATTCGTCACCGGCGGAGCGGGGTTTATAGGCTCAAATTTCATCCGCCTTGTTTTGGACGCCGGAAGTAACTACGCGATCGTCAACTACGACAAGCTAACCTATGCAGGCAACCTTGCGAATCTCCACTCGATTGCGCATCATCCCGGCTATCGATTCGTCAGGGGCGACATTTGCGATGCCGTCAGGGCGGAAGAAGCAATGCGCGGTTGCGATGCGGTTGTCCATTTCGCCGCAGAATCGCACGTCGACCGGAGCATCTACTCGCCTGCGGAGGTAATTCAGACCAACGTTACCGGAACGTTCACCCTCCTTGAAGTCGCTCGCAAGTTGGCCGTTTCGCGCTTCGTTCACATTTCTACTGATGAAGTTTACGGGGACATCGCTCCAGGAGCTTATGCCAACGAAAACTCTCCACTGCAGCCAAGCAGCCCATACTCAGCCTCTAAAGCCGCTTCGGATCTCCTCGTCCGTTCTTACGTGCGCACCTACAAATTTCCCGCGCTGATCACGCGCTCCTCGAACAACTACGGTCCCTACCAGTTTCCCGAAAAATTCCTGCCGCTTATAATCACGAATGCACTCTACGATAAACCGCTCCCCGTTTACGGCGACGGCAAGCAGCAGCGCGACTGGCTGCACGTAGAAGACAATTGCCGTGGAATTTTAGCAGTTCTCGAACGCGGAAGAATCAGTGAGGTCTACAATATCGGTGGGTCGCATGTGGAAGAGAACCTCGCCATGGCCCAACGCTTGCTTCGTTTGACGGGCAAACCAGAGGGCTTGCTTCGCTATGTCGTGGACCGCCCCGGCCATGATCGTCGTTATGCCCTAAATTCCGGCAAGATAGAAAACGAGCTGGGCTGGAAACCGCAAATCTCCTTGGAGGACGGCGTTCGCCAGGCCATTGAATGGTACAAGGACAACAGCAAATGGGTTTCCGCCGTACGTGCGGGTGAATACCTGTCCTATTACGAGAAATACTACGATGATCGCGAAGCTTCGCTCAAAGCGATCACGGGTTCCGGTTTGAAGTTGCCCGTCTAGAACTGTATGCGTACTATTCTTTGCAGATGGAACGAATCGAAACCTCTCTGCCAGGCGTTTATGAGCTGCGCCCCGTAGTCCATCGCGACTTACGCGGCTCTTTCCTCGAAACGTACCATCACGCCAAATTCTTCGAACTCGGTATCAAAAATACCTTCCTCCAAGACAATCACTCTATCTCTGCGCGAGGAACGCTCCGCGGCCTTCATTATCAGTTGCAGCACGCGCAGGCCAAGCTCTGTCGCGTCATCGAAGGCGAAGCTCTGGACGTTGCATTGGACATCCGTGTCGGCTCGCCGCACTTTGGTAGGTGGACGAGCGTCCGCCTCTCCGCCAAGGAACAAAATCAAATCTATATCCCCGTCGGATTCGCGCACGGATTCTTGGCGCTGACCGAAACCGTTCAGCTCCTATACAAATGCAGTGATTACTACGCCCCATCCGACGAATACGGCATCCTCTGGAGTGACCCTGCTCTTGCCATCGACTGGTGTGCCGTTACTCCAGTTCTTTCACAAAAAGACGCCAACAATCCCAAGCTCGCCGACGTGCCACAGCAATTCCTGCCGCGATACTTACCCAAATGAAACCGACCATTTTGCTGACCGGTAAGACCGGCCAACTAGGTTCTGAACTCAATCGATTGTTGCCGAGCCTGGGGGAAGTGATCGCTCCGGAGCGAAACGAGCTGGACCTGCGCGAGCCGGAAAAAATTCGGCAAATCATGCGGACGGTAAATCCGCAACTCGTCGTCAACGCAGCCGCGTATACGGCCGTTGACGCAGCGGAAACCGATGAAGCCAATGCGCTCGCCGTGAATGCCGAAGCCCCGCGGTTGCTCGCCCTAGAAGCGAAAGAGATTGGCGCCATCCTCGTTCACTTCTCGACCGACTATGTCTTCGACGGCTCGAAGAAGGCTCCCTACGTCGAGACAGATCCTCCCAGGCCGCTCAACGCGTACGGCAGATCCAAACTCGCTGGCGAACAAGGGATTCGCGATTCCGGCGCCGCCCACTTGATATTTCGCACGTCCTGGGTCTACGCGACACACGGGCGAAATTTCCTTCTGACCATTTTGCGTCTCGCCGCAGAACGAGAAGAATTAGAAATCGTCGCCGACCAGGTGGGCGCCTCGACCTGTGCTCTCGATTTAGCCGAAGCGACGACAAGAATTGTGGCCGGGATAATTGTTGGCGATAAGAGCCAGTTTGCTTTTCCGAAGTCCAGCGGCACGTACCACATGACCGCAGCGGGCCAGACTACCTGGTACGAATTTGCAAACGTCATCCTCGAAGAGGCGCGCCGTTCACCGCAAGACTTGTCCTGGCTCGCCTTAGCAACCAATAGGCGGCCTTTACTCGCACGCCGCGTGCTCCCCATATCGAGTGAAGAATTCCACTCACCAACCCAGCGCCCAGCCTACTCGGTACTTTCCAATGCGCGCCTGAAACAAGTTTTCGACGTAACCCTCCCGGACTGGCGCACTCAACTGCAAAGATGCTTTTCTCCCGAACGTACTCCACTGAATCCCTCTGCCGTCCTTTCTTCCCGCTAACAATCGTGCTCTCTCAGCCGCCGGTGGCATTGGGCCGTGCGGGTATGCGTCAGCGATTTTCGCACCCAACTAAGGCTTTCTCGCACTCTTCGAAGTACTTCCATGGAATCCCACGCATGGCGTCATCCCATAGCCAAAAAACTTCTAACAGCCGTGGCGTTTTTTGTGGCAACCCGCGCAGAGTGAAATCAAATTCTGCGCCGCATCCCCGCCTAGTTGGCTCCTGCGTCTTATGTGGTGAACCTGCAAGTTCTTCATGGTGCCGCAGTCTTGGCACCGCCAACCGTCTCGTTCCAACACCTGTTTTCGCAGAACAGTGTAATCTTCGGCCTTCAGTTTGAGTCTCGGTTGCCTGCGGCGTAGGCGGATCGAATTCGTTGAGCTATCCACATGAACTCGATGGATGACCTTCTTCAAGTCTGGCACCGGCCAGAAAATCAGCGCAGATCATCTCCAGGCAGTATCCGCGAGACTTGTCGGTCCCCAGCATCAGGCCGGCAGTTTCAAGGGCCTGCTCGATCACGGGCAGCTGGCTCCTATAAACCTTGAAATAGAGAATCTCCCAGGGTTCCGTTTCTTTGCCGGTCAGATGCCGTTCGACCTCTCCTTTAAACCCTTCCTTGGGTAGTTCCTTGGCTTTATGCAACCAGGTTGCACAATCGAACCTTTCTCCGTCCTTCCTCGCCACTTTGACCAACTCGGTCGCTTTACTCCAACCTACCTCGCGAAGTTGCTGCTTTGGAATCCGTGTGAGGTTCTCGTGAATGGCCATCAGGTAGTAGGCCTTCCGCCGTGAATCCGGGAAACGCTTTGCCAGGAATTCGTCGAACGACTTCAGTCTCTCCAACCTCCGGTACTGCTTCGACCTCACCTCGCACAGATACTCCCCAAGCTCGACAAAACGCACGTCCTTCTCCTGCTCCTTGGTCTACTCGCAGCGCAAGATCTCGTCGACTTGCCAAAGATTTTGCGCGTTACCCCTCGCGGACATCGTTGCGGTTGTGCGGCTAATCAAGGTACGCATGTCAGTTGCTCTTTGTCCCGAGCTGGTGCTCAGGGTTGGGTGTGGGCCCGATGGGCTCCTGGTGGGTACTGCCGGAAACGTCGCAGGAGCGCTCGGGGTGCTGCATGTCGATGATGATCGTGGGCTCGGCGTTTTCCTCTTTGGCGATGGCGGGGAGGGTGCGGAGGAGTTGGTTGGTGATGTAGGCGAGCACGGCGGCGCGGCGAGTGGAGATTTTATCTTGCGCGAGGAGGAGCAGCAGGCGGGCGAGGAAGTCGTTGATCTGAGCGGCGGAGGTGAAGTCGTCGAGGTTGGCGGTAAGAGTGGAAGCAATTTCGGCGGGCTCGGGCTGATTTTGTGGCAGCCGATCGTGGGCCGGGCAGAAATGGGAGTTTGGGGTGGTGGCAGAAAGACGGCAGCGTCGTCCGTTGGGGTAGAGATGGATGCAGCGGGCGGAGTTGTTGATGAAGCTGGGGTTAGAGGCTGACTGGGTCATTTTGATTTTCCTTTTTGAGGTGGAATTTGGAAAAAACATAGGGCAACGCAGAAGTTTTTGAAAACGCCGGAGTTGAGCAAAGAGCAATTCGTAAGCTGCTGAAAACAAAGGGTGGGCAACGTGGCGACTGCGACGGAAAAAAGCTCAACGCAGAGGGCACTGAGGCCGGGCACAGAGGACACGAAGAAGAGCGAGGCACGCGACAAATCGGAAATCGAA
>Ga0210409_10006409_pt1 | contig 12247 bp, 7 predicted proteins | sample IncBWH17MmetaG_FD_161649 | JGI IMG/M metagenome (GOLD analysis project Ga0210409, IMG submission 161649) | Forest soil microbial communities from Barre Woods Harvard Forest LTER site, Petersham, Massachusetts, United States - Inc-BW-H-17-M | ecosystem: Environmental > Terrestrial > Soil >...
TCGAGAACTTCCTTCACCGCTTGCGGCTTCACGGCCAGCAGGATGATGTCCGCGCCGGACACGGCCGCGCGATTGTCGGTCGAAGCTACCACGCCCAATTGCTTGGCGAGCGAGCGCGCCTTCTCCGCATGCCGCACCGTGGCGTGCACGCGTTTCGGGTGCACCAGTTTTTTCTCCAGGAACGCGCGGAGCAATATTCCGCCAATCTTTCCGGCGCCCAGCACGGCCAGCCGCTTGTCCGCCAGCTTACTCAAATGAGTCGTTTTCATGGTCCCAGCATTGTTGACGAGGCCGCGCCGCACGTCAACATTGTTCCTTCGCGGCTACATTGCTTTTTGGGAATGCTGTAGCTCGCCTCTTCAGAAGCGAGGGATCGGTGCAAACCTGGAGAAAATACCCGCGTCTGAGGACACGGGCGACAACCAACCCGCCCAGTCGTTGTCAAGGATTTCCAAGGACCTCCGCCGTTACTTTCCCACAGGCACGAGGCGCTTCAACTCTTCAAACCAATTCAACACGACGTTGATTTGTGTCGTCGCTCCCTGCTCCTGCTCGACAGGTTTGAGCATCAGGAAGCGCTGGCCATCGGGTGACACATCGAAATTGTGGAGTGGGACCGGAGGTTGTTCATAATGTCCTTCAAAGAGCATCCGGGGCGTGCTGGCGGTAAAACCATGCTCGGTCGAGATATCAACGACCATCATCTTGTCACCATTGCGGTAAAACAGTTCACGTCCGTTTGGGTTCCACACCGGCTCGGTTCCTCCTTCGGCCGAGATTTGCCACTTGCCACCCGGGCCTGGATAAGCCTGCACATAAACCTCAAGACGGCCGGATTCGTCCGAGATATAGGCCAGCCAGCGCCAGTCCGGCGAAAAACGTGGCTCATTCTCATTCGACCCTGTCCGGCGGAAAGGGAGCGCTTTGCGGTCATTCATTCGCAGAATCCAGATGTTTTGTCCCGAAGTGGGATTGATTTCACCGAAGGCCAGGACTTGCCCGTCCGGAGACCAGGAGACCGGAGCGTTAATGTACGGGCTGGTGGTTAATCGCTCAAACCCTCCACTGCCATCGGCCAGTTGCCAGAAGATGTTCAGCGGTCCTGCACTGTTTGATTCGAACGCGACCCTCTTGCCATCTGGCGTCCAGACCGGGTTATAGTTCTGACTTCCCTCGAACGTAAAACGGGAGAGTGTCTCACGTGAGAGATCGTAGAGCCAAGTTTGAGACTCCTGTTCTATGATTGACACTGCGATCCGTCGTCCATCAGGGGAGAGGTGCGGGAAGCGGTAGGAGCGCGGCGGTGCCGGCAAAATCTGCTCCGTTCCATTGCGATTCACCCAAACCAATTTGCTCTGGCTTCCCTGAATGCCCCCTGAAACGTAAACCAGAGATCCCGTGGCCGAAATGCTGTATTGGGCGGCTCCAGTGGTTGGGGATTGCAGGACGCCATTCACCACGGGGACAGCCGTGCCCGTGGCCTCCAGCCGCTGAGGATCGAACGGCACGGCCATCAAACTCCCCGCTTGCGCATACACCAAATGCCCAGATTGCGCGTAGCGCGGATTGGACGCCCCTTGAGCTAAGTCCCTGCGTATACCAGTCCCGACCGACTGGACGGCAATCTGAGCGTTGCTGAGCGTAATTCCACTCCGCCCCGCCGTGAAAAGCACTGCTCTGCCGCCGGGCAGGAAATCCGGCCAGCGATGGGTCACATCGCTCTTCCCGAAATGCACCAGGGGCTGAACGGCGCCTCCGACATCCGGCACTTGCAGGAGAGTTGAAGCTGCACCCGGTGTGATGGCGATTATCCCCTGGTCGCCCCAACTGGCCCCGGCCCCGTTGGTGGCGCCAACAATGCCAAGGTCCAGCGTCGCTCCTCCAGTCACCAACACCTTCTTCAACCTTCCCCCTGCGAAAAACCCCACCCACTGGCTATTTGGTGAAAAAAATGGCGTGGTACCACCTTCGGTGCCGGGGAGTGGGTTAGCCACCAGGCTATCCATTGACCGCAGATAAATCTGCTGGACGCCACCCTGACGCGCGACATAGGCGAGGTGTGTGCCATCGGGAGAGATGGCCAAGGCAAGGCCGCTATCCAGTCCCGCTAATTGCTGGCCCGGAGATAGCGTAATCGCGAGCCGCGACACGGGTTTCGTCGGCGGTAAGGGCCGGTAATTCCAGACGGCCAAGCCCGAAATTGCCGCGCCCAACACGAATATGCCCACGCTAAGAATCAGCCTCCGCCACGCTAGTGCGTCGATGACTTTCGCTGCGGCAACCGGTTGTGCGGTTGCTGTTCGCCCCGAACTCGTGTCGCGTTTCAGACGAACCAGGTCCGTCCGCAACTCTGCGGCGCTCTGGTAGCGCAGCTTGCGATCCTTATCTAGCGCCTTGTCGATGATCCGTTCCAGCTCCACTGGCAACTCCGGATTCAACCGCACCAGCGTTACTGGCGTTTTGTGCAGAATCGCATCGAAGATGGCCACCGAAGTGTTCCCTTGAAACGGCAAGCGCCCCGCCGCCATCTCGTACAGCACCACTCCGAGAGAAAACAAATCCGTGCGCCCATCAATTTCTTCTTCGCCCAGCGCCTGCTCTGGCGACATGTAGGCCACCGTGCCCAGCGCCGTCCCCGGGCTGGTCAGATCCTCCTCCGACGCTCCCGCCGTCGATAGTTGCGAGAGCCCGACACCTTCGGGAATCTTGCGCACCTGCCGGACTTTCGCTAATCCAAAGTCCAGAATCTTGGCGTGCCCGCGATCGGTCACGAAAATGTTGGCCGGCTTGATGTCTCGATGCACGATTCCCTTGGCGTGCGCCGCGTCCAGCGCGTCCGCAATTTGCGTCCCAAGGTCCAACAACTCCTCGACTACGAATGGCTTCCCCGCCATTCGGTGCTTCAGTGTCTGGCCCTCCAGTAGCTCCATGGCCAGGAACAATTCGCCATCGCAATCCTCAATGTCGTAAATCGTGCAAATGTTGGGGTGGTTGAGACCCGACGCGGCGCGCGCTTCCCGCCGCAGCCGTTCCAGCGCCTGGCGGTCCTTGGCATATTCTTCCGGCAAGAACTTCAGAGCCACGAAGCGGCCCAGCTTGATGTCCTCGGCTTTGTAAACTACACCCATGCCGCCGCCACCGAGCTTGTCGACGATGCGATAGTGCGAAATGGTTTTGCCAATCATTGATCGGTCAAATCCGTTGAGTCACTATCCGTGACATTACTTCGTCCCCGTGGGAACTTTTTGCTTCAACTCGTCAAACCAGTTCAAAACGACGACGATTTGCGTTAGCGCCGCCGCGCTCGACTCGCTGGGCTTGATCATCAGGAATCGCTGGCCGTCGGGAGACACGTCGTAGTTAGAGATCGGAACCGGAGGCGGTTCGTACTTCCCCTCGAAGAGCATCCGGGGTTTGCCCGCAGTAAAGCCAGGCTGAGCGGCAATGTCCACGGCCATCATTTTGTCGCCGTTGCGGTAAAATAGCTCCCGCCCGTTCGGATTCCAGACGGGCTCCCCGCCACCTTCCGTCGAGATTTGCCACTTCCCGCCGGGTCCCGGATACGGCTGCACATAAATCTCAAAGCGTCCTGATTCATCCGAGGCATAAGTTATCCAGCGCCCGTCCGTGGAAAAACGGGGCGAACTTTCATAGAACGGTGTCTTGAGGAAAGGCTGCGCCTTGCGGTCCTCCAGCCGCAGCACCCAAATGTCATATCCCGTGGTGGGATTCACTTCCATGAAGGCCATTAGTTTCCCATCTGGGGACCAGGACATCGGAACCTGGATGAACTCGCTGGTTGTCAAGCGTTCCAGCCCGCCACTGCCGTCGGCTAGTTGCCAGAAAACATTCGGCACCCCTTCCTTGTTTGATTCAAACGCTATCCGTTTGCCGTCTGCCGTCCAAATCGGGATAGGGTTGTAATTCCCGTCAAACGTGAACCGAGTCAACGTGTCCCTGGACAGATCGTACAGCCAGACTTGAGATTCCTGCTCGACGATTCCCACGGCCACGCGCCGGCCATCAGGGGAAAGCCGCGGGAACATGTAGGCTCGCGCAGGGGCAGACAAGGGCTGCTCTGCTCCATTGCGATTGACCCATACCAGACTGAGTTGGGTCGCTTGAACGCCCCCTGAAACATAGACCAATGATCCCGTGCTGGAGAAACTGTACTGGGCCGCCCCAGTGGCTGGGGATTGAAGGACTCCCTCTATCACGGGGAGCGCTGCACCCGTGGCCGATAGCCGCTGAGGATCGAACGGCACGGCCATCAGACTCCCACCTTGCCCATACACCAAGTGCCCCGAGGGCGCGTAACGGGGGTACATCGCTCCTTGAACCAGATTCCGTCGTTCGCCCGTTCCAATCACTTGAACAGCGACTTGCGCGTTGCTGAAATTAAGTCCCGTCGGTCCGGCAGCAAAGAGCACTGCCTTGTCGCCGGGCAAGAACTCCGGCCAGCGTTGAGTGGTGTCCCCTTTTTCAAAACGAGTTAGTGGTTGCTGGGGGCCTCCCGTGTCAGGCACTTGTTGGAGAACTGAGTTGACATGTGTGGGTGCGAAAGCAATCCTGCCGTGGCTGCCCCAATTGGCCCCGCGAGGGCTCCCGGCATCGGCCAGGCTCACCGCCGCTCCACCACTCACCAAGGTTTTCCTCAGTTTTCCGCCGGCAAAAAACCCCACCCATTGACCATCGGGTGAGAAGAAAGGGTTGACAGCTCCTTCCGTGCCGGGGATTGGCTTGGCCTCCAGGTTATCCATCGAACGCAGGTAAATCCGCTGGGAGCCCCCCTGACGAGCGACATACGCGAGTTGAGTTCCATCGGGAGAGAGGGCCACAACAGGGCCATCGTCCAGACCTGCTAATTGTTGCCCTGGCGGCAGATTGATTACCGTGCGTGTGACAGGCTGCGGCGGGGAGGGCTTCAACCTCCAAGCGGCAATGCCAGAGACAGCTGCGGCTAACAGCGTCGTGGCTGATCCGAGGACTAGCTCCCGCCGCCCGAGCGTGCGAACGCCCATCACTGCGGCCGTCGGCACCGATAGACCCGAGCCGCCCTCGGCGATCCATTTCAATTCATTGGTCAGATCATTTGCGTTCTGGCAACGCTCATCGGGCTCTTTTACAAGGCACCTTCTAACGACGCGGTCGAGCGCAGGCGGAGTCATTGGTTGAAGCGAGGACATGGGCGGAGGTTCGGAGGACATGATGGCCGAGATCACACTTGCCTGGGTGTTTCCTTTGAAAGCTCGCTTGCCCGTCGCCATTTCGTAAACGACTGCGCCAAAGGCGAAGATGTCCGTGCGTGCGTCCACCTCTTTACCTTCGAGCTGCTCGGGAGCCATGTATTGCAATGTCCCCACAACGGATCCCTCCGCCGTCAGCGGGTCCTTCGCCGTAGGAAGGTCGGAAAGCGGCACGTTGGACGGAACGGCCTCCTGCTTCAACTTCGCTAAACCAAAGTCGAGCAGCTTCGTCCCCGTCTTGGTGAGCATGATGTTGCCGGGCTTCAAGTCGCGGTGCGTCACGCCTTTGCGGTGCGCTTTGTCCAGCGCGTCGGAAATTTCAATGGCGTACTGCAACGCTTGCTCCAGCGGCAGCGCTCCCTTTTGTAATCGCTGCGCCAGCGTCTCGCCTTCCAGATACTCCATCACCAGATAATCGACCCCGTCTTGATGGCCGATGTCATGGAGCGTGCAGATGTGAGGATGATTCAGGCTGGCAATGGTTTTTGCTTCACGGTCGAAACGCTCGCGCAATTCGGAGCGATCGGCCAGATGCGTGGGCAGAACTTTGATGGCGACAATGCGATCCAGCCGCGTGTCACGCGCGCGGTACACCTCGCCCATCCCACCCGCACCTATAGCGGAGAGGATTTCGTAGGGCCCTAGTCGCTTGCCGGGCAGGATTGGCATGAGGCTCCGACGGACCAGGAAACGCGGAAGTATAACGCATCGAGTATTGCCAAAATGTTATTTTTTTAGTGAATGCAGGGAATGTTTGTGATGCGGTGGAACTGCTCGAATGGAACCTAATCGTGGCGCGCGCCGCCGAGGACTTGCAGGGCGTGCGGCAACAGATCGGCAACGGCGTCGAGCGATTCGAGCGCGCCGCGCGGGCTGCCGGGCAGATTGACGATCAAAACGCGGCCTCGCACGCCCGCAACGGCTCGGGACAAGACGGCGCGGGGCGTTTTTTTGCGGCCTTCGTCGCGCATCAGTTCGGCAATTCCGGGCAGCAGTTTCTGGCAGGCTTGCAGGGTGGCTTCGGGAGTGGAATCTCGCGGGCCGATTCCCGTGCCTCCCGTTGTCAGGATCAAGTCCGTTGCGCCGCTGTCGGCGAGAAACTCGAGGCGGTCTCGTATGGCCGCTGGTTCATCGGGCAAGATAATTTCGGTGATCACGTCCCAGCCGAGTTGCGCGCAACGCTCGCGCAGGCCTGGGCCGGAAGAGTCCTTGTGTGTGCCTCGCGATACAGAATCACTGATGGTTAGGATGGCAACACGCATTGGAAATCCCGGTCCCTCGGCCGTCGAGGTCACTTAAGAAATTAATGGGAACGCCAGGGGCTAAAGAGTCTGTGTGACAACTTGATTTTGAACAGACCAGCGGCTAAACAGGCCGCGGAAAAACTCAAAGCGCTGTCATTCTGAGCGAAGCGAAGAATCTCTCCTTGTTTCTTTTCTTATGCTTAAGTCGAAGAGAGATTCTTCGCTTCGCTCAGAATGACAAAACAAGACATTATTTCCGCGGCCTGTAAAGCCGGGTTGATCCCAAACACCTTACGGCACGGCTGAAGCCGTGCCCCACAAAAATTTGCAGTTGTCACGCAGTCTCTAAAGCCCAGTTGATTATAAGCTTGTTTTGTCAGGGCTGAAGTCCTGACCCACAACCCAGGAGCGTGCCGCGCCAGTGAGAAGCGGACTAGCTTCCCACGCTCTGATTGGCTTCGTCCATTAGGCGCATGGCTTCCATCAAGAGGCCGGTGGTGGAAAGAGTGATGGTCTCGCGGCCCGAGGCGGCGCCGAATTCGATTTCAAAATCGCCATCGAGCCAACCGATGACTTGATAGGCGACCGTGTCGCCTTCCGTGCCGCCCAATTGAGCATGCTTGCACTGGCCGGCGTTGAAGAACAGTTCGGCCTCTTCTTCGCCGCGGCGCAGCGTGAGCCGACAAGTTTTTTGGCCCATTTCGAGAGATTGCATGAGTTCGGTGACGCTCATTTCCTCGAGGCGGCCCTGGATAACTCCGGGGCGAGACGCATGCTTCTGCATTTTTTCCAGGTGCAGGCGGTCAACAATCTTTTTCACTTGGCGAACCAGGTCGGCCACGAAAAACGGCTTGGGAATAAAGTCCTCGACGCCGCCGCCCACCGCGGGGCGCAGCTTTTCCTCGATATCGCCGCGGCTGGCGACAAATACAAAGGGAATATTTCGCGTGCTTTCGCGGCTGCGCAATTTCTCGAAGAGTTGCCGGCCATCCAGGCCGGGCATTCGGAAATCGGAGATGATCAAGTCGGGTGGATTGTCGACGGACTTGAGCAGCGCGTCGGCGCCATCGCAAGACGAAGTTACCGCGCAGTGCCCTTCCATCCCGCGGCACATGAGCTCGCGGATCAAGGGATTGTCATCGACAATCAGGACCTGTACGTTTTGTGAAGGGGCATTCATTCGAAGCCGTTACTTCTTGCGTCGCAGATAGTGGCCGCTCTTGCCGCCGATTTTTTCGAGCAAAACGATATCGGAAATTTCCATGCCTTTGTCCAGGGCTTTGCACATGTCGTAGACCGTGAGCGCCGCCGCCGACACGGCTACGAGCGCTTCCATCTCCACGCCGGTCCGCGCCGTGGCGGTGACGCGCGAGGCGACCTCCACGCCATTCTTGCATAGCCGCGCAGTCACATCAATGTGCGTCAACGGCAGCGGGTGACAAAGAGGTATCCACTCCGCGGTGCGCTTGGCCGCCGCAATCCCCGCAATGCGAGCGATTTCCAGGGGGTTGCCCTTGGGCAGTTTCTGCTGACGCAGCGCTCGCAATACCGGCGGCGACATGCGCACAAACCCGCGCGCGAGCGCCGTGCGTTCCGTGACCTCTTTGGAGGTCACGTTGACCATGGCCACTTCACCGCGTTTGCGAAAATGCGTCAGTTTTGCCATGGTCAACTCTACTATGCCTTTCCCGCGATGGAAGTTTTAATGTGCTCCGCCCGGAACCCGATCCCGATGATGCGCGCGGGAATCCTGCGCAAAAAGGGCCAGCGCCGGAATAGCTTCAACGGCCAGGGCAACAAAATCGGCTGGTCACTTCTTAAGACCCGAGCGAGAACGTGATTTTGCACGATGGTTTGCATGCGCTGCGTGGCGCGAGTCGGAAATTCACGCCGCCGCTGAACGTCCGCAAGTTCAGCTTCCGATGGGCGGCCTTCCATGAAGATCGGAGCCAGTATGTTGGCGGCAGCGACGGCGTCCTGAATGGCAAGGTTGATCCCGACGCCTCCGATGGGGGACATGGCATGAGCGGCGTCGCCGATGCACAAGAGTCCCGGTCTCGACCATTGGGATAGCCGATCCACGGAAACCGTCAGGAGCGAAATATCCTTCCAATCGCGCAGCTCTTCGACCCGCTCACCCAGGAACGGACTCAGCTGAACGATTTCCTGCCGAAATGCGGCCAGGCCTTTTTCGCGTACTTTGTCGGCGCTACCTTTGGGAATGACATAAGCGCATTGCCAATATTGCTCGCGATCCAACATAACAAAAATTTTTCCGGCTTCGACGTGTCCAAAAGTTTGCTTGGGATCGCTCGGAAGGTGGCTCAGGCGCATCCACATCACATCCATGGGCGCGCCCTGATCGATGACCTGCAGTCCAGCTCGTTCGCGAAGGATCGACCGGCGTCCGTCGGCGCCGACAATCAGGTCCGCGCGAATTTCCTTTTCCCCATCTGTTGTTTTCGCGCGCACTCCCGTAATCAGTCCGTTTTCCTCAACAATATCGAACACTTCGGCGCACATCTGTAAATGAAATTGAGAAAAAGCCTTTCCCTTTTCGGCGATAAAATTCAAAAAATCCCATTGGGGCATAAGGGCAAGAAATTTGCAATGCGTGGGAAGGTACGTGAAGTCGGCGAGGGTAACGCTCTCGGCCCCAACCTGTCCTGCAAGCTCTCGAATCTCCTGGTGAGGAATCCTTAGGAATTCCTCCAGAAGGCCGAGCTCATGCATGAGTTGGAGGGTGGAGGGATGAATCGTATCGCCACGGAAATCACGCAGGAAATCCTTATGCTTTTCAAGCACGTACACATCAATGCCCGCCCGGGCCAGAAGAAAACCCAGCATCATGCCGGCGGGGCCACCCCCGGCGATGCAGCAACGAGTTTGAATTCTCCCGGTCACGCGAAGAAGTTTAGCAAGAGTTGCGCCTCAGAACACCAGGAGCGATATTCCCAGTTGCCCACTCGCCAGCGCCACGCGCCAGGTGGCGAGTGTGGGAATCGCGTTTACGGTCGGCTATATCTTCGCTTTCAATTTCGTAAATTCGGGCCCAACGATAGCCGCGCGAGCGGCGGATGATTGCGGTGGTTCGCTTGGCTTTTATCTCGCGGGATTTCGGGGCTGCAAGAGCGGACCTGATTTCGTCCAGTGCAGGTTCGCCGGCACTCACTAAATCGCCCCTCTGCGAGGTACGACGTCAACCCATTCGCCTGGGGCAATGTCGGGGCGATCGGGCGTAACAATCAGGAATCCATTTGCCAGTGCCAGAGCTACGACGTCGCCGGAGCCTTGCCAGGGTAGTTGCGTGACGCGGGCTTCCCTGCCTTCCCATTCGATCCTAGCGGGCAGGAAATGGGTCACAGGGCCTTTCTCGCGGACTGGAGTGGCGAGCTTGGCCCGGAAGACCGGAAGCGGCCTGGGAATCGCGCCACTTAGCAGGTCAACCGCAGGCAGGACGAACAGTTCGAACGTCACCATCGTGGAAACCGGATTGCCCGGCAGGCCGAAGACAAGCTTATTGTTGCAGGTTCCAAATACAGCGGGGCGCCCGGGGCGAATCGATACCCCCGTGAAGTGAAATTGCGCGCCCAGATCGGCGAGCACCTGCTCAACCAGGTCATACTTGCCCATGGATACGCCGCCGGAGAGAACCAAAACGTCCTTTTCGAGGCCGCGTTCGATGGCGGCGCGAAGCGCGCTTTTTTCGTCGGGCGCGTTTCCGAGCTGAAAGGTTTCCGCGCCTGCCGTGCGCGCCAGGATTTCGATGGAAATTCCATTGCTGTTGCGGACCTGAAGCGGCCCGGGCTTGCTTCGCGCATCCACGACTTCATCGCCCGTGGAGAGAATTGCGAGGCGAGGCGCTGCGAATACGCCCAGGCGGGTGGCGCCTGCCTGCGCCGCGAGGGCCATCTCCGCATAGCCCAGCCGTGTCTTCGGCGCGGCCAGCAACGTTCCCATTCGCGCTTCGCTGCCGCGAGGGACGATGTGATCTCCCTTTTGCGCCGCGCGTTCAAGTGTAATCGTCCGGCCTTCACGTTTCGTATGCTCGATCATCACTACGGCATCCGCGCCCTGCGGGACGCCTGCGCCGGTCATGATCTCAACGCATTGTCCCGGCAGGACGGGCGCATCAAAGCTTCCGCCCGCGCGAAGTTCACCGAGGCATTCGAGGTGCGCGCCGGGGCTCAGCGCATCCGCGGAGCGAACCGCAAACCCGTCGCGCGTGGAACGGTCGAACGGAGGATAATCGCGATCGGCGAGGACCGGTTCGGCCAGAATGCGGCCGAAGGCCTGCTCGATTTCCACCTGTGTCCGCAGCAACGGCCGCGGGATGGACCCGGCAACCTCGATGACCTTTTGTCGCGCGTCAGTGTAGGACAACATGGGATTGGCGAATCAGATCCACCGGGCCAGCTGCGTGCCGGCGCAAACAATGGTGGCGTCGCGGTCCGGCCCGGTGGAAATCATGCCGATTTCTACGCCCAGAAAATCGGAAATAAATTTCAAGTAGTGCAGCGCCGCGCGCGGAAGCCTATCGATATCCTTCACGCCGAAAGTATCCGATTGCCATCCGGGAACGGTGCGATATTCCGGCGTGACTTCGGCCATGTCGTCGGCGGAGGCCGGCATTTCCTTCACGGATGTGCCTTTGTAGCGGTAGCCCGTGCAAATTTGAATTTCTTTCTGTGTGTCGAAGACGTCGAGTTTGGTCACTACGAGCGAGGAAATTCCATTGATGCGAATCGCATAGCGCAGGACGAAGAGATCCAGCCAGCCGCACCGCCGCGGACGGCCGGTCACCGCGCCGTATTCCTTTCCGCGATCGCGCACTTCGGTGGCTTCAAGGTCCGGCATCTCGGTGGGAAAGGGGCCGCTGCCGACGCGCGTGGTGTACGCCTTGGTCACTCCGGCCACGCCGTTGATCCGCGTGGGGCCAACGCCGAGGCCCGTGCAGGCTCCGCCGGAAATTGCGTTGGAGGAGGTGACGTACGGGTATGTGCCGAAATCAATGTCCAACATCGTGCCTTGCGCGCCCTCAAACAAAACGGAATGTCCGGCGTCCAGCGCGTCGTTAATCAGCTCCGAGGCGTCAATGACCAGGGGACGAATCCTCTCGGCGAGGGCCAGATATTGTTCGGCGAGGCCCGTGGTATCGAGAGGCACGCCATAGGTTGCGCGGCACACGGCGTCCTTCTCGGCAATGACGCGGGCCAGTCTTTCTCTAAATCGCGACGGATCGAGCATGTCGCCGACACGAATTCCATGCCGCGCCATCTTGTCTTCGTAAGCCGGGCCGATTCCGCGCGAGGTTGTGCCGATTTTCCACGCGCCGCGAGCCGCTTCGGCCGCTTTCTCCATTTGACGGTGATAGGGGAAGATCAAGTGCGCGCGGTTGGAAAGATGTAAACGTCCTGCAAAGTCGATTCCCGCTTTGCCCAGCGTGTCCAGTTCTCCCACCAGGGCCGCCGGGTCCACGACCACTCCCGACCCAATCACCGCGTGCTTTCCGGGGCGCAAAATCCCGCAAGGGATCAGCTGCAGGACGAAACGATTCCCGTTGAAGATGACGGTGTGGCCCGCGTTATGGCCCCCCGCGCATCGCGCGATGTAATCGAACGATGCAGCGAGGTAGTCCACGACCTTGCCCTTGCCTTCATCGCCCCATTGTGCGCCTACCACTACGATCGACTTCATTGGCAAGTTGCTCCCGCTGGCATTCGCATACTCATTCCCAAAAAATAAGTAAGTAAAAAC
>Ga0210409_10006410_pt1 | contig 12246 bp, 9 predicted proteins | sample IncBWH17MmetaG_FD_161649 | JGI IMG/M metagenome (GOLD analysis project Ga0210409, IMG submission 161649) | Forest soil microbial communities from Barre Woods Harvard Forest LTER site, Petersham, Massachusetts, United States - Inc-BW-H-17-M | ecosystem: Environmental > Terrestrial > Soil >...
AAAACATTTATCCTTTCCCCTGCGATTGCGTCAATCGCAGACACCATTGTACATCGGACGAATCCGAACCGACCGCGGAGAGCGCAGGGTGTTAACCATTGGCAATCAACGATTGTGGCGCGGAGTACCTCTGGGCAAAGCCCTATCGTCCGAACTAAACACGAAGAGCAGAGTGACGCGCGGGACGTGCTTCAAACACGGAGCGGAATCGCGTGTGCTATCATGGCGCGATCGAAAGCATCGCGATCGCGCACAGGGAGCCGCATTTGACCGCGCGTATTCTCAACGGCAACGTAATTCGGGACCAAATCTACGCGGAACTGCAACCGGAGATCGCGGCGCTGGCGTCGGCGGGAATTCGCCCAGGCCTGGCGGCCGTGCGCGTGGGCGAGGATCCCGCGTCGAAGCTTTATGTAAATAGCAAAGTCGCGGCGTGCGAAAAGCTGGGGCTCGCGAGCTTTCATCTGACGCCGCCCGCTTCGACGACTACCGAGGAATTGCTGGCCATCGTGAGCGAATTGAACGACCGCGAGGACGTGGACGGAATTCTGGTGCAGACGCCGCTGCCCAAGCAGATTGACTCGAAGAAAATTTTGGATGCGGTGATTCCAGCGAAGGACGTGGATGGATTTAATCCCGTGAACGTCGGCCGGCTGGTGGCGGGACGTCCCGCGCTCGTGGCGTGCACACCCGCAGGAGTGATGGAGATTCTGCGGCGCGGCGATATTCCGATCGAGGGCGCGAACGCCGTGGTGATCGGGCGCAGCGACATCGTTGGCAAGCCGATGGCGTTGCTGCTGTTGCATGCGAATGCGACGGTGACGGTATGCCATTCGAAGAGCAAGGATTTGCCGGGCATCGCACGGCGCGCAGATATCATCGTCGCGGCGATCGGCAAACCCGCGATGGTGACGCCGGATTTCGTGCGGCCGGGGGCGACGGTGATTGACGTGGGCCAGATTGTGATCAAGGACGCCGCTGAGGCGGAGCGCATCTTCGCGAGATTTCCGGCGAAGCTCGAATCCTTCCGCCAGAAGGGCTCGGTCCTCGCGGGAGACGTTCATCCCGACGTGATGGACGTAGCCGGCGCGTACACACCGGTGCCCGGCGGTGTAGGTCCGCTGACCATCGCCATGCTGATGAGCAATACGGTGAAGGCGGCCCGCATGCGGCGCGGGGCGCGCGTTCCGGTTGCTGCGTTCTCCCATCGCTGATGCTGCGCATTGGACTCACTGGCGGAATTGCTTCGGGAAAGTCCACCGTAGCCGGCATGCTGCTCGATTTGGAATATCCCGTGCTAGATGCCGACACGATCGCGCACGAACTGCTCGAACCCGGCCAGGACGCTTACAACGATGTCGTCCGCGAATTCGGCGACGGCGTCCTGAATAAGGGCGGCGCCGTGGACCGGACGAAGCTCGGAGCGATTGTCTTTTCAGACTCGCCGAAGCGCGCGCGGCTCAACCAAATCCTGCATCCGCGCATCCATGAGGTGGTAACGAAGTGGTTCGCGGCGCTCGATCGCCGGGGCGGGCCGGACATGGCGTTCGAGGACGCGGCGCTGATTCTGGAAGGAGGCGCCAGGAAGAACCTCGACCGCGTGGTGGTTTGCTGGTGCACGCCGGACCAGCAATTCGAGCGCCTGCAGCAGCGCGGACTTTCCGCCGCGGACGCGAAACTGCGAATCGCTGCTCAGATGCCGCTCGATGAAAAGCGGCGACTGGCCGATGAAGTAATTGATTGTTCCCGCTCGATCGAGGAAACGCGGCGGCAAGTGAAGGCGGTGATAGGCAAACTGAAGGAATTCGCCGCTGCGGAAAGAAACAAATCGTGAAGCGGCTGCGTATCATTTGTCAGAAGGAAATCGCGCAATGGCACGATCTAAAAATCAAGGAAGCGCGGCTCGGCTGCTGGTCCTCGGCCTAATCATCGGTCTCGCCGCGTATTGGGCAGGCTCGCGCTACGGGCAGCACGCACCAGGTTCCGTGCAAGCGGTGCCCGCGAACCTGCCGGCGGACGAACGCCCGATTACGCTGGACGCCACCGAGCAGGAAAACGTTCAAATCTACAAGCAGTCGTCTCCGGCGATCGCCAACATCGTGACGCGTGCGGTGCAATATGATTTCTTCATGGACGCCGTGCCGGTGGAGGGCGCGGGCTCCGGATTCGTGATTGATACCGACGGGCACATCCTGACGAATTATCACGTGGTGCAGGGCGCGGAAACGATTGAAGTCACGCTCGGCGACCAATCGCGCTACAAAGCGAAATACATTGGCGCGGACACGCGCAACGATATCGCGCTGATCCAGATTGATCCGAAAGGGCGAAAAATCACGGCCCTTCCGCTGGGGGATTCGCGCAATCTGCTGGTGGGCCAGCGCGTGCTCGCAATCGGCAATCCATTCGGATTCCAGAGCACGCTGACGACAGGAGTGGTGAGTTCGCTCGGGCGCACTGTACAGACCGGCGAAAACACATTTATTGATGAGGCAATCCAGACCGATGCGGCGATCAATCGGGGAAATTCCGGCGGGCCGCTGCTGAATACGCGCGGAGAAGTGATCGGGATCAACAGCGCAATCTATGCGCCGACGGGAACGACCGCCGGAATCGGATTCGCGATTCCCATCAATACGGCGCGGCGAGCGGCGGAGGATCTGATCTCGACGGGCCGCGTGCGTCGCGCGTCGCTGGGCGCAGAGGGCCGGGCGATCTGGCCGAATCTGGCGGACGCGCTGCATCTGGGCGTACAGCAGGGCATTTTAATCGAACGCGTAGTGCCCGGCGGTCCCGCAGCGCAGGCCGGCATACGCGGCGGCACGCGATCGGTGCTCGCGGGCCTGCAAGAATTGCGGGTGGGCGGGGATGTGCTCGTGGCGGTCAACGGAAAGGAGATCACCAGCCAGATGGACCTGAATCTTCTGCTGAACCGCGCGTGGCCGGGAGACACGATGACGCTGACGATTTACCGCGACGGCAAGAAAATGGATGTCCCCGTAAAGCTGGGAGACGGTTAGTCGGCTGGCCGTCGGCTACCACGGAACTTTTTCTCGCCATTCGTCGCGGACGCGGTCGCGCTCTTCTGCGGTCGATCCAAACCACGATTCAGCGGCATCGCGGACGCGCTCGAGCGCGGCTTGCATTTCATCCTGCTTGGATTTCATCATGTCGGCATCGGCAGTCGTGGGGACGCGAATGGGCGGCGCCACGAACATCACCGCGCGCGAAAAGGGATATGGAATCTGAAACAGGTCCCACGACTTCTGGAATGTATGCGCGTGCTGGACCGCGATGTAAAACACGGAGATCGGGCTTCCGGTGCGTCGCGCGAGGATCACAGGCCCCGGCTTGGCGACGTAGCGCGGTCCTCGCGGCCCGTCGATGGTGAAGCCTACGTGGCGGCCCGCTTCCAGGCTTTGGGCCATCGCCGCCAGCCCTTCGACGGCGCCGCGCGATGAGCTGCCCTGCGCCGTCCCGAACCCGAGGCGTTCGATTACGCGGCGCGTCCACTGGCCGTCGAAATTTACGGTGTTGAGCACGACGATGCCCCGCTGGCGCCAGATCCACGCCGCGGAAAGTGTGCAGCGATGCCAGAACGCCCCGATTCCCGGCTCGTCCCCACTGCGAATTTGTATGGCGTTGTGAATGCCGACGATTTCCACGCGCAGCGTCGGGCCCAGCAGGCGAATCATCCAGTACGCCGCCCAGGCGATCACGGGAATCTGCATCCGTCGCCAGCGCGAAAGCTGCGGCATGGCAATGCCAGATGCCGTTGCCGGAGTAGCGGGCGCGCCGGAGCTAGAGGTGGCGTTCACTGCGGTATAGTATAGGCGGACTCGATGCACCTTCGGTTCCAATTCGTGCCATGCGCCGGAAGTGTCTCCGGATTTGCGCGCGGGAAGCTGATTGGTTTTCTGCTGTGTGTACTGGTGGCCGCTCCCATCGCCGCGCGCGCCCAGAGTGCGCCTGCGGACGCGATTGGGCGAGTCGAAGGCAGGGACATATCTTGCGAGAACGGCACGCCGACGAACGGCGGGACGACGACGGTTGGGTCCAGCCTTTATGTTTCGAACGGCAGCGTAGTGACGGTGCATTCGGGCCAAGCGGTGATGACCCTGTACGCGGGGGGACAAGTGGAAGTCTGCGGCCCGGCAAAATTTACAATGCTCTTGTCGGGCGATGCAGTCACCCTGGCGCTGAATTTCGGACGCGTGCGCGTGGAATTGCCGGCGAAAACGGCGCTGCGGATATTCACGCCGACGATTATCGGCACGCCGATTGACATCAGCGGCGGAGCGCGCGATGTGACCGTGGGATTGAGCCTGGACGATTCGCTGTGCGTGCTGGCAACGAGCGGCGCGATCCAACTGGAACATCAATTCACAGGTGAAAAACTGATTGTTCCGCAAGCGGGTGAATTTTTCCTGAGCGCGGGCCGGCTTCTGCCGGTCGCGGGAACGCCCGGAAGTTGCCAGTGCACGGCGACTGAGACGAGTCCGGTGGCGCCTCCCCGCGCGCCGACTCCGGACTATGCTGCCTCGGTGATGCCGCGGGCAACGCCCGTGGATGTGCCCCCGCCCTCGCAGGTCGCGGCCGAACGCGAGACGAGGCCGAATATCGAAGTCGGCGTGCTGGCAGCAGCGAACGAGACGCATCCGGTTGCTCCCGCGCCGAAAAATATTGTTCCCGTTGCGCCGCCGACTTCCGCGCCGGTGTACACGGCGGTTCTGCCGCCGCTGACGTACATGGCCGGGATGCCTATTCGGCCGCCCGATCCCACCCCGGATATGGTGCTGCTGATCCGCGAAGCGCAGGTCTCGCCGGATTGGGAATTCACGGGCCATGTAGCCGCACCAGAATTCGCGCAGGCCATGCAGCAGGCACTGGGAGAAAAGGCTGCGGCGCCGCAAACGCAATCGGCGGCGGAGAATCCACCGGCAACTGCGCCCGCGAAAAAGAAGGGCGGATTCTGGGCATCGCTCAAGAGAGCCTTCGGAGGGGGCGGAGGAAGCACTTAGGATTGGGCTAGGCTCCGAAGACGAGGATCGAAGTAACACACGTTCGGATGGCAAACTTCAAGAAACACTTCCCGGTGTGACGGTGCCTATCGAATCGTCACATTCCTTCATAGTTTGGCCCGCCACCGCCCTCCGGCGGAACCCACTGAATAATCTGGTAGGGATCGGCGATATCGCAAGTCTTGCAGTGGACGCAATTCGCGGCGTTGATCTTTAATTTTGGCGCGCCCTTGTCGGTGATCATTTCGTAAACTGCTGCCGGACAAAAATACTGGCAGGGATTGCCGAATTCGCGGACGCAACGGTCGCCGCAGATGTTCGGTTCGAGAACGAGGAGGTGGCAGGGCTGGTCTTCGTCGTGGCGCGTACCGGAATGATAGACGTCGGTGAGCCGGTCGAAGGTGAGTTTGCCATCGCCTTTGAACCGCGTGGATTGATCCACCAGCACGCGTTCACGATGAAGGTTTTCATATTCCTTGTAGCCCGCCTCGGAGCGCATGGGATCCACCAGTCCACGTCCGCCGCTAACCGTCTGCAGCGCCGTGTTGACCATGCCCATCAAGAATCCGTCGTGGAATCCCTGATGAACGTTTCGCACCGCCCACAGTTCTTTCTTGATCCAGCTCTTCTCGATTTTCTGCTGGTATGCGGAAAGTTTTGCGGCGGACGTATCTCCGGCGCACAGCGCATCATAGATAGTTTCTGCGGCGAGCATGCCGCTCTTGATCGCGGTATGAATACCCTTCAGTCGCTGCGAGTTCAACAGGCTCGCAGAATCGCCTGCGATCAGGCCGCCGTCCACATAATTGCGCGGCATCGAGTACCAGCCGCCGTAGGGGACGGTCTTCGCGCCGTACCGGACGAGTTTTCCGCCCTCGAGAACGCGGCGGATGTAAGGATGGGTCTTGTATTTCTGGAATGTAGCGTGCGGGTCGAATAACGGATTGTGGTATTCGAGCGCGACGACCATCCCGACCGACACGCGGTTGTTACACATGCCGTAGATCCAGCCTCCTCCATAGATGTCGGACGTAAGCGGCCAGCCGGCCGTATGCGCGACGTAGCCGGTTTCAATTCGCCCGGGCTGCACATCCCACAGTTCCTTGATGCCGATGCCGTAGGTCTGGGGGTTGAGGCCGTCGAGCTTTAATTTGTTGACCAGGTCCTTGGTCAGCGATCCGCGCGCTCCTTCCGCCAGCACCGTAACCTTGGCGCGAAGCTCGTAGCCCGGCGTAAAGTTGTCCTTGTGCTTGCCATTTTTGTCCACGCCCTTATCTTCGGTGAGGACGCCGGCAATCCCGTTTTTCTCATAGAGAAGTTCCCTGCCCGCGAACTGTGTGAACAGGTTCACGCCTTTTTTCTCAACAAGTCCTCCCAGCCACTTAACGATCTTGTTCACCGAGACAACGTAGTTCCCGTGATTCTTAAAGGGCGGCGGAGTAATCGGGAATTTCCAGCTGCCGCCTTCAGTCAGGTAGTAGACGGCGTCGCCGGTGACGGGCGTATCGAGTGGCGCGGTTTTTTCAAAATCGGGGACGAGTTCGCGGAGCGCGCGCGGGTCCATAATGGCGCCGGAAAGTGAGTGAGCGCCCAGTTCCCGGGCCTTTTCGAGCACGTAGATGTTCTCGGGCGAAAGTGCGGGTGATTTTTTCGCGGCGTTATGCTGCTCGATGAGGTTGGAGAGATGCAGCGCGCAGGAGAGGCCCGCCGGCCCCGCGCCGATGATCAAAACGTCTGCTTCGAGAGTTTCGCGCTCGATGGTCATGGCAAAATCTTAGCAGAATCGGAGCGATTCAACGCAGCTAGGTATCAAATGGCCGTGTAAATACATTCAGCGCGCCGCCGAACGCGGGGCGCTCGAGAACTCGGGCGGCGGCGTTGGCGAGATAATGGGCGTAGGATATACTTCCAAACCTCAGCCGATTGCGCGGGGCCGCATTGTCTCCGCGCTCGGCGCGCGTACAGATTCCATCTGCACAATTTCAGGCACGGGGTCCTTTGTCCAAGACGACTGCAGAGCACGCAACGGTGACCGGACCGGTTCGCACGGCTCGGACGGCGCGCCGAAGTGTCGCGGTGATCGGCGGATCGGCGGCGGGATTGTTCACGGCGTCTCTGCTCGCGCGCCGGGGCGCGGAAGTGCGCGTGTTCGAACGCATCGAAAGGCTCGAGCCCGAGGCGCGCACGCTGATCGTGACCGATCGCATGCGCGGGCTGCTGGGCCGCGCCGCCGAAGGCAGCGTCGTCAACGAGATTCGTCGGTTTGAGCTGTTCACCGACGGACGGGCTGCGACGATTTCGCTGAATCGCCCCGATCTGATCGTCGAGCGGCGCGCGCTGATTCAGAGTCTGGCCGAAGAGGCGCGGGGTGCCGGCGCAAAAATTGAATTGGGGCGGCGTTTTCAAGGATTGCGCGTAAACGGCCGCGGTTTGACCGTCGAGGTCGAACGTTGCGCCAACGGGAGCAGCGAAGAGATTCACGCCGATGATGTGGTGGGCGGAGACGGCGCCGCGAGCCGAGTGGCGAAGGCCGCCGGTTGGGCGCCGCTGGAAACTGTGCCTCTGTTGCAGGCGATGGTGGCGCTGCCGAAGGACATGGCGCCGGACACGGTGCGCGTGTGGTTCGTTCCGCAGGACACGCCCTATTTTTACTGGTTGATCCCCGAGTCGCCGACGCGGGGAGCGCTCGGCATGATCGGAGAAACAGGCCCGGAGACAAAGCGTAGCCTGGAACAATTCCTCGAAAAGCGGAAATTCGAGGCGATCGAGTTCCAGGGCGCGCGGATTCCAGTCTACAAACGCTGGATTCCGGTGCGGCGAAAACTAGGCGGTGGATCGGTCTATCTGGTGGGCGACGCCGCTGCGCAAGTAAAAGTGTCCACGGTAGGCGGCATCGTCACCGGATTTCGCGGAGCCCTCGGCGTCGCCGAGGCGATCCTGAACGGCGGCAGCAGCCGCGAACTGCGTACGCTGCGCCGCGAACTTGATTTTCATCTGCTGTTGCGCCGTTCGCTGCACCACTTCCAACAATCCGACTACAGCCATCTGGTGGACCTCCTGAACGACCCCGCGAAGAAATCGCTGGGCGAGTATTCGCGCGATGAAGCGTGGAAGATGCTCTGGCGAGTGTGCTTGAGACAGCCGCGGCTGGTGTTGCTCGGCCTGCGCGGCCTGCTCATGCGTCACCGTTCGATTGATGAGCCTCGCGTCACGCCGGACGCGAACGCCCGACCGCGCACGTAACAAATTTCATGGCCCGCCGGAAATCCGTCCGCGTCGTCGCGTTGATTCTCATCCTGGTCGTGTGCGCGGCGGCGGTGGTTGCGTTTCGCGGAGCCGGACGCTGGCTGATTCGTGAGGATTCGCTGGCCCCCGCTGATGCGATCGTGGTCCTCAGCGGAAGCATGCCCGCGCGAGCGGAAGAGGCTGCCAGAGTTTTTCGCATGGGCTACGCAAAGGAAGTGTGGGTCAGCCGGCCGGTTGGTCCGGGGGAAGAGTTGGAGGCGATGGGCATCCGCTATCTTGGCGAGGAGGATTTTAATCGCCAGGCTTTGGTTCACGAGGGCGTGCCGGAGGGGGACGTCAGCGTCTTCCCCAAGCCGATTTTGAACACCGAGCAGGAAATCGACGAAATTTGCAGCCAGATGCGGCGCGAGGGAAAGACGAGCGTAATCATCGTGACGTCTTTGCAGCACACGCGCCGCGTGAGGGTGTTGTGGCGAAAACTGGCGGGAAATGACCAGCGATTGATTGTGCGAGGTGCGCCGCAGGACGGGTTCGACGCCGATCACTGGTGGCGCGACACGCGCGACACGTATGCGGTGTTCCGGGAAATCCTGGGATTGATGAACGCGTGGGTGGGTCTTCCAGTAAGGCCGCAGGTCTAGCAGAACGTCACGCGATGTTCGCCACGCGCGATGTTTCGCGCGCCTGAAAATCCGCCGCGCCTATTCTCGCGTTGCCAGCGGAATGGCGGCGGGCTCGAGAATTTTCCAGCGCTCCCATTCGGATTTGCGCGTCAGATCGCGTAGTCGAAGCTGCCATTCGATGCCCAGCTCCGCGTCGTGATGGGAATAGAAGGCCTGCCAGGAGCTCCCGTTGACTCCGTTCTCGGCGGCTCCGGCGTTCCCACCGCCGTTACCGCCTGCATCGGCAGGATCGTGGCTGCGGAATTCGGCGAGGCCGGCGGTGTCGAGGGGAAGCCGAAAAAATGTCACGTCGCCGTCGTCCACGGCGGGACCGTATCCGTTGCCCGAATTTTCGGGAATTGCGTTGAGGCGATGGCCGCGGAGTTCCAGAGAATTCGCGCGCAACAGCAGCTCGAGCGAAGGCGGGCGCTCGGCCGAAAGACTCGGTCGCGCGAGAGCCAGCTCCCAGAGCGAGAGCGCTTCGCCGCTCTTCGCGGAATCAGGATAGTAATCGAGACAACGCGTCTGCCAGCCCGTTGCTTTGCGGTCCGGTAGAACTTCGGAGATGGTGGCCACGGCATGGCTGCGCCAGCGTTCAAGTTTCACCGCGCCAACGAAGGTGCCGTACTCACGGATGAATTTCTGGTCGTCCTCCGAGGCGCGGAGCGCATCGCGCCAGAAGCGGTCGCCAAGGCGGAAAGAGAGGGTGAAGACTTGCTCGAGCGGCACCGGGGCGGCATCGCTCAGCCGGCGGCGCCATTCCGGATCGTTCAATTCTTCGAGGCTCTGGACGCGCTCGAATAGGCGGCGGATGGTCCAGTTTTGCTGGCGCAGCAGCCGCTGCCAGTGCTGGGCCAGCACGTAGAATACAAAAACGACGATTACGGCGATGCCCAGCGCCGGCCAGAGAATTTCCATTCGGACTCTCCCGGGATGGATCGCTATCGAACGCGGCAGTTATCGGGTTCGCCGGGATTCTACTACCAAATGCGGCGCGTGCCTACGCCGCCAGCGCAAAATTGATTTCAAGAGCAGGCCGACGATTCGCCGGCGTTAGCGCTTAATGAGGGGCAGGACGGCCCGAAGCGTGGTTCCGCCGCTGCTGGAATCGAATTCGAGGGTCCCGCCGAGCTGTCTGGCCCGTTCGCGCATGCTGGCTATGCCGACTCCCGCGGCTTTGCTAATTCCGCCGTCGGGCTTCCAAACGTCAGATGGGAGGCCCTTACCTCTGTCGCTGACTGTGAGAATGATCTTGCTCGAGGTGACAGAAACCTGTACGCGAGCGGACTTGCTGCCGGAATGATGATGGACGTTGGTGAGAGCTTCTTGCGCGATGCGAAACAGGGCGAGTTCGAGGTGAGCCACGAGTCGTGGCAGCTCCGCCGGCAAGACCAATTTCACTGCGATCCCGCTCCGGCCTCCGAAGCCGTCGGCGAACCAGCGCATCGCAGACGCGAGCCCGGCATCTTCGAGCAGCGGCGGGTGCAGCAGGTAGGATATGGTGCGAATTTCGCGAATGCTCTCGTCCGCTAGAGACCGGCTCTCGGCGAGCGTCGCCAGAATCTTCGGGTCGGATTTGTGAAGCATGCGGCTGAGGCTGTTCATATTCATCATCAAGCCGGCCAGGGACTGCGCGGTACTGTCGTGGAGCTCGCGGGCCACGCGCCTGCGTTCTTCGTCCTGCACGTGCATCAGGCGCGTGGACATCACTCCGGAGCGCGCGGCAGCAACCTCGGCGGCCCGGCGCTCGGTTTCATCCTGAATGGAAAGCAGAATTAACGGTGCGCCGCCCTTGGGACTGCGGAACTGGCGGGCCTGCAGCATCATGGACTTGCGGCCGATCGCAGGGAAATCGTGTTCCACCTCGAAATTCGATATTGTCGTATTGCGAGAATGGACCTTCTCGAGCAATTCCCGCAACTCCGGGATGTTCCATTGCCCGTCTCCAAGATCGTAGATGAGAACTCCCACTGTAGCTTTGGGGATAGCCTGAAAGGTTGTGTAGAAGGAACGATTCGCGGTCACCACACGGAGGTCGGAGTCGAGCACCAGCAAGGACTCCTGGACGGCTTCGATAATCGCTTCGGCGTACTGGCGCGCATCCTCGACCGCGTCGCTCGCGCGCTTCAGAGCACTGATGTCCAAAAGAGCGACCACCGCACCGTCGATTTCGCCCTCAGCTACGCGGTAGGGATGAATTCTCAGCGATCGCGGGTTTCCGCCGACGTCAGTTAGCTGGCGCTCGCGACTTTTTCCCGAGTCCATCACCGCGGCGCAGTCGTGCCTCAATTCCGGAATCGTGGCGCTCAAGCGCATGTCGCTTACGGGTCTCCCGATGTCGCTGGGCATCAGATTAAACAGGCTCTCCGCCGCGGGGGAAAAGCGCCGTATGCGCAAGTCCCTCCCCAGAATGAGGACCGGAATATCCAGGCTGCTGAAAAGATTCGTCAGATCGCTGTTGAGCTCGCTCAATTCCGAGTGGCGGTGCTCGAGCTCGTCGTTGAGCGTCGTCAGTTCCTCGTTGGAGGACTGGAGCTCCTCCTTGGCCGTTTCCATCTCCTCGTTGATGCTTTGCAACTCCTCGTTCCTGGAGAGAATTTCCTCGTTGGCGGACTGCAGTTCCTCGTTCGCGGTTTCCTGTGAACGGATGATCTCGTCCATCCGCGCCCGCGTTTCTTCGAGCTCCCGTTCCAGTCGCGCCAGGGCCTGGCGTTGAGGCACCTCGCGTCCGCGCGCCGAACTCTTCTCTGTTACTGTGGATGGCCCTCCGTGAGCTGGATTCTCGCCGTCGTCCTTGAATACGACCCAGAAATTTCGGTCACCGCCCTGGCGCGGCGACAACGGGATCACCTCCACCGCCGCTTCCCTTGTCTTTCCGTTCGCCGCGATGGGAATGCGCTCTCTCCGGACGGGCATGCCCGTTTTCTTGCTTTTCTGGATTGCCGAGCGAATTTCCCATAGCAGGCTCTCGCGAGCCATTTTCACCAGGCTCAGGCTCGCCGGCCCCGCGACCGGTTCCAGATAGCCGGACGTGCGCCCACTGAACTGAATGATCTCCAGATTTGAATTCACCAGAACCGCCGCCGGGCCGTGCCGCGCCATCAGAACGCTTTCGGCCCCGGCGGATTTCGCCAGCAATTCCTCGCCCGCCGACGGAAGCGGTGTGATGCGGGCGACCTGCGCCTCCTGCGCCGCCGCTCTTCGTTCAAAGACCAGCCGGCTCGGACCAGTTTTTCGCGTATAAATTCGGTAGCTCCGATCCAATGGAGCGAAGAGGTCGGAATGCGATGTAATGGTCTCGGCCCGGCCGAGGAGAA
>Ga0210409_10006411_pt1 | contig 12245 bp, 7 predicted proteins | sample IncBWH17MmetaG_FD_161649 | JGI IMG/M metagenome (GOLD analysis project Ga0210409, IMG submission 161649) | Forest soil microbial communities from Barre Woods Harvard Forest LTER site, Petersham, Massachusetts, United States - Inc-BW-H-17-M | ecosystem: Environmental > Terrestrial > Soil >...
CTTGCAAGGAGCGTCGTGGCCGTCATCGCAAAGATTCGGAGTGATGAATACAAAATTGGGGGTGGATGATTCTGAAAGCAGATCGTGGGGCAGCTTGGTGAGATTCACAACATTCGAATCGCAATTTGGCGAGTCGATGATGGAGTGGAAATAGACGAAAGGGTTGTGGCGGGACGCATATTGATCCCCGAGCGGAACGGACGCGGAAGGAGCCTCCGCGGCCTGGGTCAGATCCTGAGTGTTGAGCACAGGATGTCCACAGGAAGTGGCTTCGCGATCAGGATCATTGCCCATATCCTCCATGGATGCGCGCCAGGTTTTTCCGGCAGCGTCGAGTTGATCGGGAAGAGTCTTGATCGAGGACGGATAGACGCAGCCGTTGCCGATGGCTTGACCGTCGGGGGTAGTGCCGGTGAGCGCAAAATCCGCGTAGATCTGGCAATCGTTGCGGGTATTGGGTGTAGCAGCTTGGCCACTGAGCATGGCGATGTAATTGTCGAGACTTACGTGTCCGGTGCCGTAGTACTGGTTGAGGAGAACTCCTTGTGAGGTGAGCGTCTTGGAAAGGAACGGAGCCTTGGAAGCAGGACCGAAGGTGACATCGAAACCCTCGTTTTCGAGAACGATAACGAAGACGTGTCCTATGCGATGGTCACCAGAGTCGTCGGAATTACCGGGCGCGGCGCTTAACGGTGAAGAGAGCGTCGCGAATAGAGCAGTTAGCAAAATAAACGAGCGAGTTGGCTTGAACATGCAAATGTATCTCCATTTTCAGTGAATTTAGAATTTACAGCGCGCGAAATGCGCGGTGCCGAAACACGCCCGCTGAGACACTAGGTGGGAAGTGTTACGGGCAGATTATTGGCAGATGGCATTTAGACGACACACGCGCATTGCCAGCGAGTAGCGAGTGGGAGCGTTAGAGGCCGCGTTGTTGATAGGTTGGGATTGGCAGATTACTCGTTAGCCGGCTTGGCCGACCGCGGCGTAGTCGAGGGGTGGGCTGGCTTCCAAAGCGACGCCGTCGCGATAGGTGACGAAGCGGCTCGAAATGGCCAGCACTTTGGCGCCTGGCACGATAATTCCAACTAAATTCAGCGGATCGGCGGCCGAAATTGTAATTGTTTCGCCGGTTGGTGACTCTGCGCGTGTTGCTCGCAAGGATTCCACTGCCGCCGGAAGCGCAAATTGTTCGCCGAGAAATCCACTCACGAATCTTCCGCCGCGCACTTCGCCCCGGTCTTCCAATCGTCGCAACGTGATTAGGATTTCGCGCCAGTTCGGCAAATTCGATTCGCGCATTAGCACTTCGCGGAAAACCACTCCGTAGCGCTTGAGCAGAACGGAGCACAGGACTTCGACTATGCGTTCATGGTCCTCCGCCGCGGTCGGAAATAGTAACGACCAGCGTCCTGAGCTGTAACGCGGGCGGCCATCGCGTCCGTTACTGAGATCGCGACGTTTTGGATCGATCAATGCGCGCAAATTGTCAAAGCCGTCAGCGGTGATGAGCCCTGCAGCGACGAGTTCCCACAGCCCAGCCTCGACTTTGTCTTTCAGTTTGTGTGTGGCGCGAAGAATATCAGCAAAAAACGATGCGCCCCGCTCCTTGAGAAATGCGAAAACTTCTTTGGCGGTTGAACTCAACATTCGGTCGATATCGATTTCCCGCTGGCGTACCGTCATCCAGTCCGACTCGTCTCGAACGAAGAACGTTATCGGCGCGGCGCCAGTCGGTGCGATTCGGTGAGTCCGGTCTGATAAATCGTCGACAATCGCAGGGCCGGGCGACAGTCGTCCCCATCCGACCATGCCGTTGAAGCAAAGTTGATCGAGTATTTTTGGATCGTAGCCTGCAATGCGGCGTGCCAAGAGCTGGCGCTCCCAAGCATTCGCCGGCGCTTCGTAACCTTGCAGCTGGCGCAAAACTTCCAGCGTGCCGTGCTCGCCGAAGAGTTGTGTTTCGGGCGTCAGGTGCTGCCAACGCAACAGCCAGCGCATGAATTGCGCGGCGGAGACACTTTCGATTTCTTTGCGGAGCTTGCCCACAGTCGCCCGGTGAATGCGCGCGAGAAGTCTGCGCTCGCACCATTCCATATCGTGTGAATGCGGGTCGGAGAAGCGGCCGCGCAAAACGGCGCCGGTGCCTTCGAGGCGAAGCATCACTTTTTCGATTTCAGCGGCGGGCAATACGAGTAATTCGGCGAGAGATGAAACGCCAAATGGGCCGCAATGCTGCGTCCATCCGGCGACCAATGCCAGCAGCGCATCTTCTTTGGTTGGCGTGGAGGATTCTACGTCCGCGAGCGCTGTTGCAAATTTGGCTTCGGGAAATATTTCGGCGAAAAGCTCTGCTCGTTCGGCAGTGACCCAATAGGAGCGATCTTGCGTCAGTGCGCGCGCGCCGCGGCCTTGTTGTACCAATTCGTCAAAAAAAGCTCTCCACTCGCCGATGGAACGGTGAACAGTGCCTTGCAGCGAGCCAACTTGGATAGCTTCGACGGCGTCACCAATCTCTGGCAGAGCGATGAGCGTTTGCAACGCGTCATGCAACTCTTCGGCATCACGCACGTCTGGCCAGGCTTCGCTACGAATTTCTTCGATCGCGGCGGCATCAAGACGGCCAACATCGGATAAGACGCTTTCGGGCAACATACGGCGCATGTCCACTGCGCGTGCGCGCCGTTCTTCAAGCGGTGCGTCATCAAGATACGCAAACGGATTGGCATTTAGAATTTCGTGCGAAAATTGCGACGGCACCGGAGTATCTACCGCAACGCACTGGATGCTGCCGTCAATTATTTGCGCCAGCACTTGCCGCAACCCTTCGACGTCCATCGCTTCTGTCAGCGCGTCCTTCATTACTTCGTTCACGAGCGGATGATTAGGGATGCGGACAGCTCCCTCCAAATTTTCCGGGCAAGCCGCTGCGTCTGGAAAAACGGACGCCAGCAGATCATCGGCGCGCATTCGCTGAATAGGTGGCGGAACTTTCGCGCCGCCCTGAAATCGCAGCAAGATTAGCGCGCGAGAGGCGTTCCATCTCCAGCGGGTGGTAAAGAGCGGCGAATCCAGAACGGCCTGTTCCAGTACCTGCTTGACTGATGAGGGATGAAGGAAGCGAAAGACGTCCGCAAGCGGAAAACTATGTTGCTCCGCTAAACAAATATTGATTCCGTCATCGGTGGCCGCGGCTTGCAATTCAAGATTGAAAGACCGGCAAAAGCGTTTACGCAACGCGAGGCCCCACGCTTTATTAATTCGTCCGCCGAACGGCGCATGGATTACCAGTTGCATGCCGCCGCTTTCATCAAAAAATCTTTCCGCAACGACGGTCTTCTGTGTGGGCACGGTGCCGAGAACCGCGCGGCCCGCGACGATATGTTCCACGATTTGCTCAGCTCCGGCGCTATCGATGCAGCACTCCTGTTGAAGCCACTCAATCGTTGTGTGTACCGCTGGCAAATTGCGCATTTCTGAGGAGGGAATGACATCGCAGGTCATCGCGCTGACCTTCTCGCGCAGGTCCGCGACTTGTTTTGACAACTCCGCGGTACGCGCCGGCGCTTCTCCACGCCAAAACGGAACGTTGGGAGGTGCGCCGTGCGCATTCTCTACCAGCACACGGCCCGCCTGCACGCGACGAATGCGCCAGGAGCTGTTGCCCAGCAGCATGATGTCACCACGCAAACTTTCCACCGCGAAATCTTCGTCGACGGTGCCGACGACGGTACCTTCAGGATCGGCTACCACGGTGTACAGCGCGTTATCGGGAATGGCGCCGCCGCTGGTAATCGCTGCGAGCCGGCTGCCACGTCTTCCGCGCACCGTTCCAGCTACGCGATTGCGATGAAGATAAGCGCCACGCCTGCCGCGCCGCGCGTGGATTCCCTCAGCAAGCATTTCCACGATGGCGTCAAAGCTCGCTCTTTCCAGATCGCGGTACGGATAGCTGCGGCGTACGCGTTCAAAGAGTTCATCTTCCGTCCACTCTTCGCTCGCGCACATGGCCACCAGCTGCTGCGTAAGAATGTCCATGGCATTTTCTGGAATCTCCAGAGAATCCAGATCGCCCTGCCGCATGGCGCGAACCAGAGCCGCACACTCCACCAACTCATCGCGCGTGGTCGCAAAAATTCGGCCTTTGGGAACGGCGCCGAGCCAGTGGCCCGCGCGTCCGATACGTTGCCATGCCACGGAAATCGAACGGGTCGAGCCGATCTGACACACGAGGTCAACGGAACCGATGTCGATGCCCAATTCCAGCGACGCAGTTGCCACCAACGCTTTTATTTCACCGCATTTGAGTTTGTTTTCCGCGGCGAGCCGCAGCTTGCGCGAAAGACTGCCGTGATGTGTGGCAACGGCCTCCGGCCCCAGTCTTTCGGCCAGGTGGTGCGCGACGCGTTCGGCCAGGCGGCGTGTATTTACGAAAATTAGCGTTGAGCGATGTTGCCGAACAAGCGCAGCGATGCGGTCGTAAACCTCGTCCCACATTTCATGGGAAGTGACCGGGCCCAATTCGCTTTTAGGAACTTCGATGGCGATATCCACTTCGCGTTGATGCCCAATTTGGACGACAACGGGGTCGGGACGTGAACTTCCTGCGAGAAAATTGGCGACCAACTCAATGGGCTTCTGCGTGGCGGAAAGGCCGATACGCAGCGGCAGTTTATTAGCCAGCGCGTCCAGCCTTTCCAGAGATAACGCCAAATGTGTCCCACGCTTTTCGTTGGCGACGGCGTGGATTTCATCCACGATGACGGTTTCTACGGTTTTGAGAATTTCCCGGCTTTTTCCGGCAGTGAGCAAGATGTACAGCGATTCCGGAGTTGTAACCAGGATGTGCGGCGGCCTTGCGAGCATAGCGCGTCGCTCCCGCATCAACGTGTCGCCGGTGCGCACCGCGGTGCGAATCGCCGGCATCAGCAGGCCGCGCTGGCCGGCAAGCTGCAGGATTTCTCCAAGAGGCTGCTCCAAATTTTTCTGAATATCGTTTCCCAGCGCCTTCAAGGGCGAAACATACAAAACCTGCGTTTCATCAAGCAGCTCGCCGGCAAGAGCTTTGCGCACCAGTCGATCGATGCAAGCGAGGAATGCCGCCAACGTTTTCCCCGACCCGGTCGGCGCGGAAATGAGCGTCGTTTTTCCCGCGAGAATCTGTGGCCAACCTCGATGTTGGGGTTCAGTGGGCACACCAAGGCGAGTCAGGAACCACTCGCGGACTACGGGATGGGCCCAATCGAGCGCGGACGAAGAGACAATTTGTGGTGAAGGGTCAGTCATGGAAGAGCTGATGGCCCGTGTCAGCTGTTTGGTTGGCCAAACTGTTTTGAGGTTTTTGCGAACTGAAAAAATACAATACACCAAAAGAAGTTGCGACGCATCTTGCGCTGAGTCCAAGAATCTTTGGCGTGATAATTCGGGCCGCGATGAGATAACATCGGCGCCAAGTTTCCGCAAGACAACAGGAATTCAATGAAAAAAATGCGTGGCAATCTTTTCTCCGTCGCGGCGGGTGTGCTGCTGATTCTTATGGCGGTGCTGGCCAGCGGCGCAGCGCTGCGTGAGTCTGTCACCGTCGACGAAACGGCGCACATCGGCGCCGGAGTCAGTTATCTGCAAAAGCTGGATTTGCGGTTTAACGAAGAACATCCGCCGCTGCCCAAGGTGCTAGCGGCGCTACCGCTGGTTTTACGCGGGATGCATACGGATTATTCGCACATCTCGTGGACGTTCAGCGACGCGTTTTTCCCAGCCTACCTCGGGCAATGGGTCTTCGGTGAATGGCTCCTGACAAAGTGGAATGAACCCGTCAGCACGCTGGCGTGGGCCCGCGCGCCGATGTTGGTTGTGGCGCTGATTCTGGGCTGGGTTTTATTCGTCTATGCGCGAAAGCTTGGTGGTGACTGGGCCGGGCTGCTTTGTCTTAGTGTGTATGTCAGTACGCCTGCGTTCATCGCTTTTGCCCCGCTTGTGCATACCGATATGGCGGTCACACTTTTTTCGTTGCTGACGTTGTGGCGCTTTGCGGAGATATGGCGAAACCCCATTCGCAAGAACGCCGTCCTTTTTGGGATATGCCTTGCCGCGGCGCTTCTTTCGAAATTCACTGCGATTATTTTATTTTTTGCCTTCGTGGCGTTTGCTCTGAGCACGCGTTGGCGAGCTGTGTCTGGCCAGCCTATTCCTAAGGATGAGCTGCGTGCGTGGCGGCGGCTTCGCTGGCGTGTCACTCTTCGGGGCATTCTGTGGGCTGCGTTCATCGTTTATCTTTTCTATTTTATATTTTCCATCCATCAGCCGACGACTGCGCTTGACCGGCTTGGCCATGGAGCGGCGACGGAACCTCTACGCCGGCTACTTATGCCGCCCTGGCTGTATCTCCGAGGTGTGTTGATTGTTCTGATCACCGCAAGCCGCCCAACATATATCCTTGGCCACTCATATCCTCACGGCGTGTGGTTCTACTTTCCAGTGATATTCTTGTTTAAATCCGCTCTCGGATTTCTCGGGCTGCTGGCACTGGCGCTTAGTTTTGGCCTAACGCAGAGACGCAGCGACGACGACGCGAACACGCGAGCAATTCCCGAGGAATTCGCGATTCATTGGCGCGTACTGTGGGTGTCTCTGATTGTTTTTACCGGTTTTTGTTTGTTGAGCAGGCTAGACATCAGCATTCGCCATTTCAGTATTCCGCTCGTGCTACTCATCCTGCTGCTCGCTCCGTTGCCGCGAATGATCGAACGGCTTCACTATTCCAAGCCTAACGGTGCACGCTTTGTAGGCGTGCTTGCCGTGGTTTTGACTTTGAGTTGCCTGTTCACCGCGGTGAGCGCCTACCCATATTATTTTCCTTACCTCAACGCCTTAAGTTTCGGCCGGCCGGGATATGCGTTGGTCAACGATTCCAATCTCGATTGGAATCAATCGCTCCCGGAGGTCAAAAAGTTTGCCGAACGGCACGGTCTGCAGAGCATCAACCTGGATGAGTATGGATTCACCGATGCTACGGTAGACGTGCCGCAAGCGAAAATCTGGGATTGTCAGACGCCGTCCGCGGCGGATGAAGGAAAGTGGGCGGCGGTCTCTGCAAACATGATCATGGACGGGCACAATTGCCCTTGGCTCCTGCAGTATGAGCATCTGCCCCTTGCAGGCGGCAGCATGTATGCGGTGCACTTACCTGATCACATTCCTGAGGTTGGCAGCGTGGGCGGCCCGCCACGCCCTTCCGATTTTCGCGAATTTGGCGGGGCGCCATTCGATCTACGGAGTTTTTTCCTGAACACCATTCATTATCCTGAAAAACTTCCGCAAGCGTGGGAGGAGATGCAAGCCAGGTTTAAATCGATGAACAAGCCACAATCAAGCCCGACGGCGCCCTAACTCACGTTGCGCTACGTGGCTGCGATGTTTTCAGGGCCCAGTTCAGAGCATTGCGAAGCGGACTCTAAAAACTCGACGCTACCTAACTGTCGAGGCCCGTGGCTCCAGCGTTCGCGAAGCATGCGGTTGAGCGGTTCGGAAAAAAAGCGCGCGACGATGTCTCCGGTTCCCGCTGCAACGACAATGGTAGCGACGAAAAGCAATGGCACACACCAGAGTGGACTTCCGTACTTCACAAAAATTGCGAACAATGCGAAAACTACAAACATGTGGGTCAAATACACTTCGTAACTGCGTTGGCCCAGGCGCAGCAGAGGCGCAAGCAAGCGAGGACCTTTCCAATGCGTTTGCGCGGCGGCAATCATAATCATGCAAGTTCCCAGCGCGATGATGGTCATGTCCAGGCCGGGCTTGGTAATGAGCGGAACATAGAACACCCGCAAGCCGACGAGGATCGAGACGATTAGCATTGCTCCGACCGCTGTGAAGGCACGCAACGTGAGGCGCGAGAAGCGAACGCGGCGGACCAGCAGCGCGGTGAGACAGCCGAGAGCAATGGCATCCATGCTTCCGAGGTAGGATTGCTCCGACCAAATGTCATTTCCACGCGCGAATACCGTGCGAGCGAATGGGCCCAATGCGACGAAACAAAGGAGAATGGCCGGAAAGAGCCTTCTACGGCTGAAGATCAGCGCAACCGCCGGAAAAAACAGGTAAAACATTTCTTCCACGGACAACGACCAGAGTACGCCCCAATTCCCGGGAAGCCAGCCGCGATGCGCCTGCAACACATTGACGTGCAGCGTTAGCGCGGCCAGCAGCGCGCGGCCAAGGCCGCCCGTTTTTTCGGAAACGACGAATGGCGAGACCTTTGCGTAGTGCAAAGCGGTCAGCACGGCAAGCAGCGCCAGAAGCATTGGCGCGATCCGCGCGAAGCGGAGCAAATAAAAGTCTCGCAGACTGATATTTGAGAGTGTGCCCCAACGCCGCAGCGCGGTAGACGTAATCAGAAAACCCGACACGGCAAAAAATATCTGCACGCCAAATTGTCCGTTCCAGACCAGAGATGCAATCACCGGTTTGGAAATATTGGCGGCATATAGAATCCCGGCGATCGCCAGGCGCATGTGCACGTGGTTTAGCACCACGAAGAGTATTGCCAGCCCGCGCAGGACGTCCACGCCGTCGAGCCTGTTGGAAATTCTACCGGGGTCTTGCTTCGGTGAGGATGCCTGGTGGGCGGGGGCAAGAGTTTGCGAGGCCATCATCGAGGAATTTAGCGTAGCACCGCTCTAATGCCCTCAGCTTGGTCGGTAGAGTATCTTGTGACGAAGTAGCCCTGAAGCCGAGAACAGATCCCAACCTGGGCGAAAAGATGACCGGTCTTCTTTAGGATTCCGACCAGACCGCCAACTCGTTACCGTTGGGGTCGATGAAATGAAAGCGGCGGCCTCCCGGGAATGAGAAAATCTCTTTGGAAATTTTGGCACCGGCTTTCTGCACGGCGAGTTCCGCCGCCTCCAGGTCGTGAGCGTAAATCACAATTAGCGCGCCTCCCTGCATGGCCGCACGCTCTTTGCTAAAACCGCCATAGAGGCGACCGTCTTCGAAACTCGTATAGTCCGGCCCGTAATCCGTGAACTTCCAACCGAATACTTCGCCATAGAACACCTTGGTCCTGGCAATGTCCGCAGCTGGAAATTCGATGTAATCCATGCGCCCATCATTCGATTTATCCGGCACGGTATTTCTCCCTTTACTCAGATCAACGCGGTTGCTATGCAATCAGACCCGACGCAATCTGGCAACAAAATTATTCGACGTATTCCGGGAAAAGGAGATTTGGTCGACTCGCAATGAAAAAGCTAGGGCTTGGCTTGGCTGGCCGCGGAGTGCGGGCTGCCGAATCCGATTTCGAGCGGCGTATCTTTGGGGAAGACCACTTCGTGGCCGCGCGAGAGGAAGTTGGTGTACACCGAGGAGGACGCGCCGTACACGCCCAGGGCGATCGAAACCGGTTGAGATTTTGCTCCCAAACTAATTAGCGCTCCCACCAATCGGAAGCCAGAGCCACCGGCCGCCGTGCGCACGCCGGGATCGCCCGCGTTGTCCACTGTGCCATGTTCGTCATCAGTATGGGAGGCAGCAGCGGCTAGCAGGATTGCCACTCCAGTGGAAAGATAACGCGTCTTGCTGTCGGTAGTGCGAGCGCCGCCCTCCTCGTCCAGCACCATATGGTCACGTTTGTCGACATCGACGCCCTCGATGTTGCCAGTCATGCGCACATTGCCGCGGTGGGTAAGTTCCGGCCGCGTTTCGTTCGCGCTACTATTTTGTGCCACCAGCTTTGGAGCTGTCTCGGCAGCCGCGCGTTCCGCTTCTGCGGGAATTTCTATGCGCTCGAAGATCAGCCGTAGCTCACCGTTGTGATGAAACTTTTGGGCGGCCTTGGCTTGCACGACCTGGCCGAGGATTCGACTGTTCACCGGCAAAATTAATTGGTGCGTAGGCGAATAAAGCGGTTCAGTCAGCACCGCTTCAACACGAGTTCCGCGTGTCGCGGTAGCGGAACTGACTTCGCCGGTGAGCCGCGCCTTCAACGTGGTGTTGGGAGGCAAAGCGCTTGCCAGAGCGGTGAGATCGTCGGAGGTGCGGTGAATTTCGCCAAACGAAAGAGCGCTGTCGAGGTCGGCGTTAAATCGGGTGCCGGGCTCGATGTACTGGTGGCGATATGGCGATTGCGACACAATGTAGCGTTTCAAGCGGTCCATTTTTCCCGGAGCTGTCACTTCCTCCCATGATTCGTGAATTTGATCTTTGGCTTCGTTAATTTTACCTTTCCCAGCCTCAGTGGCGCGTTGTGCAGCGGTTTTTTGTCTTTCCGCGGACGTGCTCAGATGTACGACCTGCGCGGTACCGGCCGTAACCGTGGTGGTCACGGGAAGTTGCCGGCCGTCGGGGAGGGTCACGGTATCAAACGCCACGCCATATTTGTGAAATGGGGAAAAGTCGCCATTGGCGTACGACATAGTTCGCCGAACGGCCGTCACGTTGTCGACTTTTATGACGTGGCCGGTGGCGACACTACCCGCGGGAATCACCGGCTGATCGAAGGCGTAAACGGTCTCGACGACTTTCCCGTGTACCGCATCTCCGGGATTGGAAATGCGAGTGCGCTGATCGAGGGCGATGCGCAGCGTGGTGCCTTCCGGAATACGCAGATCAATTTTCGCGGTGGGTCTTACAATGGCCTCGGTGTCGGCATCATTTTCATTTTTGGCCAACGCGGGAACGCACATGGAAGGCGGCGCGTCCGGCGCAGGCGCTTCGAGGCAACCGCCATGTTGTTGCTCTTCCGCGGCCGTTCGGGATTCTCCGGAGTTGGTTTGGGCCGAAACCAGGGCGGGCAGAAACAGCAAAAAGAAGGTGGAATACACCATAGGACAGGGCCTGGGCATCAATGTTTCCTTCAAGCATCTTCGGGGGGAGAAAATGCAATTGCAACATGGTCTTACTGAAATAACAACATAACCCGCTGCGAACACTTTGTCTACCTGCATGCACACGCGGGCGCTGAAGCCATGGATGCACTTTGTCATAGGAAAAGTTGCCGCCAGCCGGGGAAGTTTTTATGGGCCTAAAAATGCCTGGCCTGTTAGTGTTGAGCCGGCCGGCGCTCGCTTTAGATAGTAAAATTACTTCTTGGGTTTTGGCGCGGCATTTTGCGATTTCTGGTGCGCGAGCTGAGACGCCTCGTGGGCTTTGAAAGAAAACTCCATGGCCTGCTTGGAGTGTTCGTGCCCGGTCAGGTGATCTTCTTTTCCATGATGCACTGCGGCGGCGCGATGTGCGTGCGCGGCCTGTTCGTGAAATTCAGCGGCGCGTTGATGTGAATCGTTTGGCATGATGGTCCTTTTTTAGCAAAGCGAAATGATGTAACCGTCTAAGCATAGGCTAACTTAAGTGCTCATAAATTTTAGGGGTTCAGCGTACCCCGAGGCTGTGCTGTATTGAACCTGTTCAGGCGTGTACCCACGCACGTGTGGCGCGCGAACAACGTGCCGGATATTTGAGCCGGTGATTACACCGGTTGATTACATCGGGGATTCACAGATGGTCATTCTGGTGATGGGCATCGAAGGGACGGGCAAGACCACAGTGGGGAAACTCCTGGCCGGGCGCCTGCACTGGGAGTTTGCCGATGCTGACGATTTTCATTCCGCTGCCAATAAGGAAAAAATGAAACAAGGGATCCCACTTACGGATGCGGATCGCGCGCCCTGGCTCGCGGCCATCCGTGTGCAGATCTGGCGCTGGATCGCGGCGAAGGAAAATGGAGTAATTACTTGCTCGGCGTTGAAACAAAGTTATCGCGATGAGCTGTTGTCGCCGTCTGACGGCCAAGCTGGGAATGCAGATGAAATCAAAACTGTGTACTTGCACGGGACGTATGCGCTGATTGCCGAGCGGCTGCGCCAACGTCACGGACACTTCGCCGGCGAAGCCCTGCTATCAAGCCAGTTCGCAACGCTGGAAGAACCAACTGACGCGATTAGCATCGACGTCGACCAGACGCCAGAGCAAATCGTCGATGAAATCATGCGACGCCTGAATCTGGCTAACGCAACTCGTTGAATCCGTCGTAAGGCGCGACAGTGCCCACCCGCAAATTGCTGCGCGCGACAAAACAAGACCCAGGTTCATACCTCAACTGCGTACCTGGGGCACCTTACTACAATGTTGTGCTGGGGTTATGAAGTTGTATTGGCGTCGACTTGGTTGTGACGCCGGTGTGCAGAAGGCGCTCGAAATTTTCCAGGTTGTGGCAAAGTAAATTGTAATGCCCTCGACAGAGA
>Ga0210409_10006412_pt1 | contig 12245 bp, 8 predicted proteins | sample IncBWH17MmetaG_FD_161649 | JGI IMG/M metagenome (GOLD analysis project Ga0210409, IMG submission 161649) | Forest soil microbial communities from Barre Woods Harvard Forest LTER site, Petersham, Massachusetts, United States - Inc-BW-H-17-M | ecosystem: Environmental > Terrestrial > Soil >...
CGCACCGCCAATGATCGCGATGGTTAGCGATTCCGCAAGGACAAAGAAGAGGACTTTGCGATCGGAATAGCCGATGGCTTTGAAGACCGCAAGTTCACCAGTACGTTCACGGACGGAGATAGCCATGGTGTTGCCGGTGACCAGCAGCAGAGTGAAGAAGACGACGGTGCCGATGGAGACGATCAGGAATTGGATGTTGCCGAATTGCTTGACCCAGTTGGCAGCGAAGGCGGATTCGGTTTGGGTTTTTGTCTCGTAGGGCGAGTTGTCAAATTCCGCGTCGATGGCTTTGGCGATGCGGGGAGAATCGTCGGGATTGTCGACGCGTAGAACGTACCAGCCAGCCTGACCTTTTTCATTGGCGGCAAGTTTTTCCTGGAAATAATCCCACTGAAACCAGAACTGCGTTTCGTCGTCTTGCGGACGCTTGCCGTGATAGATGCCGACGAGATTGAACTCCCACGCGCCACCACCGTACAGGGTGGTCTTGATGGGAATGCGGTCGCCAATTTTCCAGTGGAAGCGTTCGGCGGTGCGAGCGCCGACAACGGCTCCCTGACGATCTTTCAGGAAGGCGTCCCACTGCTCATCAGAGACGATCAACTCCGGAAACACTTTGCGCTGATTTTCGGGGTCGATGACGAATTGAGGGAAGAAGTTTTTTTCGTCGAGATAGATGCCGCCAAACCAATTGTTGTGCGTGACGGCTTTGATGCCGGGGATGCGGAGAATTTTGTCGCGATAGGAAAGCGGGATGGTGTTGATGATGGAGGTGCGGTTGATGACGACCAGACGGTCGGCACCAGCGACGTCGGCGCCGCGACCGAAGGCGTCTTTCACCACCGAGAGAAAGACAAAGAGCAACAGGGCCACCGCGAAAGAGCCGATGGTGAGCAGCAGGCGCACTTTCTTGCGAAAGAGATTGGCGAAAATGATGCGAGCGAATTTCATGCGACACCTCCGACCGCGGCAGGCTGCGGCAGATGTTTGCCTTCGACCAAGGCTCCCTTTTCGAGATGCAGCGTGGTGCTGGCGCGAGCGGCGACGAGCGGGTCGTGGGTAACCATCATGACGGTCTTGGAATGTTTGCCGACGAGCTCTTCGATGAGAGCCATGACTTCATCGGCGCTCTTGCGATCGAGGTCGCCGGTGGGCTCGTCGCAGAGGAGAAAGGTAGGATCGGAAACGATGGCGCGAGCGATGGTTACGCGCTGCTCTTGTCCGCCGGAGAGTTGCCGCGGAAAGTGATTCATGCGATCGGAGAGGCCGACAACGGAGAGAGCGGTTTCGACGTGCTGGCGGCGTTCGGCTTTCGAAAGTTTGGTGAGCAGTAGCGGGAGTTCCACGTTTTGAAAGGCGTTCAGGACGGGGATGAGGTTGTACATCTGGAAGATGAAGCCAACGTGGCGGGCCCGCCAGGCGGTGAGATTGCCGGAAGACATGTTGGTGATTTCGTCGCCGTCCACGGTGATGCTGCCGCGCGTCGGGACGTCGAGGCCGCCGAGAAGATTGAGCAAGGTGGTTTTGCCGGAACCGCTAGGGCCCATGAAGGCGATAAATTCGCCCTTGCTGACGTCGAGATTGAGTCCTTGCAGTACGTGAATTTCCTCGCCACCGCGACGATACGTCTTGTCGAGATCGCGCACCTGAATGAGGCTTGGATTTGCGCCGCTGTTTACGCCAGTTCCGTCGACTTTAACCATGGGAAAAGCTCCTATTTCTTGATCTGGACTTCTTCGCCGTCTTTGAGGGATTCGGGACCTTTGATAACGACGATAGTATCAGGCTGAAGACCGGTGAGGATGTCGACATCCGCGCCGCGAGTGGCTCCGACGGATACGGGGCGACGTTCCAACGTGTCATTTTTCACCGCGAAGACAACTTTTGAGCCGTTGTCGGTACGGATGGCGCTGGCGGGCACTACCGACAGGGCCGCGGCGGTTTCGGATTTTTTCTGCGGCGACTTGTCGAGGTCCTCAAGAAACGTGACCTTTACGCCCATGTCCGGAAGGATGCGCGGGTCTTTGGCGGGATCGAACAGATTGACGTGGTTGGGGTCGGTGAAGGAGATGCGCACTTTCACGGTCGCTTTCTGGCGATCGGCGGTGGGAATTACGGTGCGAACTTTGCCCGGAAAGGTGACATCGGGATAGGCGTCGAGAGTGGCGTTGACGGGCTGATCGGCTTTGACTCGCGCGATGTAGGCTTCGCTAACGTCGACTTCAATTTCGTTGGAATGCAAATCGACGATGGTGGCGATACCGGTGCGGGTGAATCCGCCGCCAGCGGAAATGGGCGAGACCATTTCGCCGACTTGGGCATCCTTGGAAACCGCGATGCCGGCGAAAGGCGCGCCGATGGTGCAGTTGTCGACGGCTTGCTGCTGTTCGCGAATGCGGGCTTCGGCGGCGACGACTTGTTGTTTGGCGAGGGCGATTTTGGCGCGAAGGCTGTCGGCATTCATGTTGGCGGTGTCCAGGGCTTCCTGGGTTTGTACGCCGCTCTTGACGAGTTCGTTGGCGCGATGTAACTCGATCACGGCGTTGCGCAACTGGACTTCGAAGTCGGCGATCGCGGCTTGCGAAGTATCGCGATCGGCTTTTGCGGAATCCAGGGCGCGCCGAGCGTCGGAGTCATCCAGAGTCGCGAGAAGTTGGCCTTCCTGGAGGCGAGTGCCTTCGTCGAAATGGACGCTGGTGACGCGGCCGGTGATTTTGGCGGCGACGGTGGCGCGGCGGCGCGGAGTGACGTAGCCGCTGGCGTTAAGGACGCCGGATGGGCCGGTGGCCGGCTTGCGTGCGGCAGTAACTTCTACCTCCGGCTTGTGGCCGAAAAAGGCGGAGGAAGCGACCGCGGCCAGCGCTACAACGATGACCAGAAGGACGATCCAGATCCAACGTTTAGCCGAACTGGTTTTCTTGCGCTTGGCATCGGTGATGCGCAGCGAACCTAGATCCGGTTTGATAGATTGTGGCGGTGTCGCCATAGGGCGGCATCTCCTCCGTCTTGCCCGAGGGCTTGCACCTACATTACGCGGGCTGAAGCTTAAAGATTTCGATGATTTCCGTGTGTAAATGTGACGCGCAGCCCCCAGAAATGTTTCGGGACCTTACAGGGAACGACTCCGTGCCACAGTCACGAAAACGGTTCTCCAGCGCCTAGAGCCGTAAAGCACAGGCAGGCATAGTGGGCACTATTGTAACGGGCATTTGTGATTCGTGGGAGGGGCAAGGCGCCCGTCTCCCGTCCTTGCGTCTGGGCAGGCGGAAGGCGGTGGGTACGTGAGTAAAGGAACGGGTGGCGAGGCCACGCGGGCGCGGCCTCCAAGAATTGGCGTACGGCCTCCCCTCCTTCGTCGGGACAAGAAGAAGGCCATCCATCCCTACTAAGCGAAGCAAAGAGTACCCCAAGATGGGCGGCGTAAAGCCGCCCCTACCAGTACAGGAGGAAGAGAAAACAGGCGGAATCGGGATGGTAACGAGGGAACGCGTTCACGGACGGGAGCGGTGGTAGAAGAATTGGCCGAGGCCGATAGTGAAGAGGAAGTTGCCAAAGAGGGTGTGGTCGAGGCAGGTCAGCAGGAGTGAGGCGGATTGATGGTAGGTGAGCGAGAAGAGGAAGCCACCCATCACGCAGAGAAGTACAGCGAGCCAGTTGCGGAAAATGATGTGGACGAAGCCGAAGGCGAGGGCGCTGGTGGCGAGCATGCCCCAGCCGTTACCGAAGAGCGGCGCGTAACGATGAAAAAGCCAGGCGCGATAGAGAAGTTCCTGCGGGTACACGGAGAGGAGCGGGTAGAGGAGCATGACGAGAGCCCAGAGTGCGGGTGTTTTCTTTACGAAGGAAAACAAGCGGTCGGGCGCCAGGAAATGGACGGCGAGGCCGAGAGTGGCGAGGCAGATGGAATCTCGCATAAGAATCGGAAAGAGGAAGGCGCGTGGGTTACGCCAGGCGAGGAGTTGTGCTGAATCGAAAGTAGGATCGTGCTTGAGCAAAAGGAACACCGCAGTGGCGGCGACAAGCAGATATGGAATAGGAAGATTGGGAATGCGGCGGTAGTAGATAAGCAATGGAAAAGCAAAGAAGACAGCAACAAATTCGAGGGCGAGTGGTGCGAGCTGGAGCATCGCTGGGGCTTGAATCAGGAAGTGGAAGGTTTGGGCTCGCCTATGCGGTCTCCTGCGGAGGGATCGCGGAGAGAGTCTCGCAGGCTGTTGACGGCGGATTGTGCATGATGAACCTGGCGTTGGATGGCCTCGGCTTGCAGGCGATCGTCTAGAGTTAGCGCTGGGATGTCGCCTAACAGCTCGGAGTAACCGAGGATTGCGGTGAGCGGGTTGCTGATTTCATGCGCGGCACCCGCGGCGAGGCGGCCGAGAGCGCTGAGCTTCTGGGAGTGCGCGAGACGAGCCTGCACCGATTTGAGATTTTCGACGGAGGCATGGGTCAACTGAACGAGATGCGCGAGTTCGCGGGCCAGCAGATTAATTTTCCAGTAGACCAGGATGCCGAGGACGAACATGGCGCCGAAGACGATGCGAAGGCGAAAGGTGGTGATTTCCGGAGATACGCCCTTTTCGTAGAAGCCGACGAAAGCAATGATGGGCAAAGAGAGGATGCCAAGCATGGCGATGCGCGCAGTCCAGCGGTTCTGTTTGTATTCCCAATCGGAGGACGCGCCTCTACTGGGTTGATACGAAGAGCTGAGGGCGGAAACCACGGAGAAAGAATAAACGGCGACTAGAAACGGGGTGTCATAGAAACCGCCAGTGTAATATTTGCCGCGATCGATAGCCACGCCGAGAAGCAAGTTCCCGCCACCGATCAGGATGAAGGCGAACAGAAAACAGGCGTAGAAACGGCGCCATTGGCCGGAATATTTTGTGCTGAGAACGAGCAGCACAACCACGATGACAAAATGCTGGATGAACGCAAGCAGATAGTAAGCGGGATTGTACTTGGTGTAATCCCGGGTGAAAAGCTGCCAGGGAATGGCGAAGTAAGCGTATAGAGCGAACCACCAGAGTGATAAGAGGGCGAAGTCCAGACGACGGATGCGGAGATCGCTGCCTGGGAAAAGAATATGCGGGCGGAGCGTAAGCGCCAGCAGGAAGAAGACTGACGAGAGGAGAAAAAGGGCGTCGCCGACAATGGGTGAGGGCGTAGAGGTGAGCCGCATGGTGTCAAAGTAAAACCAATAAAATTGTGAGAACAACATGAAGGCCAGGCCGGCGGCGATCAATTTCCAGAACTGCGGAAGAATGCCGTAGTTATGCTGGAAATTTTCGCGCGCAGAGAGAATAGCGACAAGAAGCATGGCGGCCGGGAAGGTATCGCCGATCATGGTGAGGGTATAACTGGGCTTGGCAAAGGTCGCGACAAGAAGATGGGCAACGAGCAGCGTTGCTCCGAGGACGAGACAATACTTGTGGCGCGTGGGGAGTCTCATGCGGGGTCACCCACCGCTTGAGGCTCGGGGTTTCCGAGGGGAGTTGCGTTCACGAGGGCCGCGGGCAGAGTGATGGCGAACAAAGCGCCGCCTTCGGGACGATTGCGACAGAAAATTTCACCCTGATGCTGCTGGATGATTCCATAACAAGTGCTGAGACCCAATCCAGTTCCCTGCCCTACGGCCTTGGTGGTGTAGAAAGGCTCAAAAACGCGCTCGGAATCCTTGATGCCAGAACCGGAATCGGCAAATTGGATCAGTAACTGGGAACCAACGGCGGCCAAGGAAATATCCAGGGTGCCGCCCGCTTCCAAGGCATCCGCCGCGTTGGCGAGTAGCGCCAAGAAGACATGCAGGAGTTGACTGGAGTCTCCGAGGACCGGCGGGCAGTCTTCCTGGGCGCGCAAATTGACGCGAAGATTTGGGAGCTTGGCGATACGACTTAGTTGGATGGCGCTTTCGAGTAGAGGCTTGATCTCGGTTGGAGCGAGCTGGATGGGCGTTTCCTGCGCAAAGCGCAACAAATTCTGCACCAAATTTTCGGTACGCACGGCGTAGTGCGCGACTTTTCCAGACATGGACGGGATTCTCGGGTCTGCAGAAACGCGCTTGGACAAGGCCTGTGCCAGCTCGCGGATGGCGAACATAGCTTCTTTAATTTGATTGGCGGAGCGCGCCACAGCCTCACCGAGCGAAGCCAGCTTTTCCGTCTGGATGAGGTGATTTTCGAAACGCTCGATGCGCGTGTAGGTTGCCGACAAACCCCGCAAGGTGCGCAGAAGGCTAGTAGTCAGAAGATCCAGCTTGATGGAAAGCAGCAGGGTCAAAATAAAAATGGTCAACAAGGTGATTCCCAAGCGGACGGGAAACAATTGCGGCAACGACGCGTGAGCGGTCAACAGCCAGATGCCGATCGCCGGAGTGGATAGGGTGACCAGCATGGCGAGATTTGTGGAGAGAAAAGAAGAGCGGGCGGCGGGATTTTCCGTGCCCAGCCGCGGGGAAGCGTCGGAGTCTTCCGAAGAGGAAAGCCGGGCGCCTACGAACGTGAAACAAACCAGAGCAGAGACCGCGGCAGTGAACGGAACGTCGTACAGGCTGCCGGTGTAATACTTGCCCAGATCGATGGCCGCGTTGCTGAGGCCTGACGCCAAGCAATACGCGGCGCTGAAGGCGAAATAGATTCGATAGAGCGCCTTCCACTGGCCGGTCGAGCGAAAAATTGCGGACGCGGCGGCGATCAGGAAAATCTGATTGCCGATGGCATCGGCAACATTGAATTGGAAGTTGTAAACGTCCACAGCACCCGGGAGAAGCCGAAGAGTGAGAACGCAAAACGAGAACAGGTAGAGCGAGTAGATGATAAGGATGCACACGTCCAGGAGGCCAAAGGCGCGGAATCTGGAGACCGAGGGGCGTTGGGGCTCGAGGACAATCGCGGCGGTCAGCGGGACAAGTTTCAAGAAAAGGAGCAGATCCGCGAAGGGCAGATCCGGGGCAGGCTTGTGGAGATACAGTTCGTAAACCGACCAGATCGAGAGGCTGATCAGCCACATGCCGCAGCCGGAACAAATGAGCAGCCAGAAAGCGCGGACGCGAGAGCGGGTTGCGACGGCGTTTCGAAAAGACAAAATAGTCGCGGCGGCGACCAAGGCAACCTGCAGGAAATCCCCGATGGCGGCGAGGGTGAAGCCATTTGGAAGCAATAGGGCAGCGAGCAAGGAAACGGCCACTATTGCGGGAAGAAATACACACGATGTCCGCAAAACGCGACGGAACGGTTCACCAGCTTCATTGGCGGGCAACGACGACGAATTTTGGTCAGCGTTCATAGAGGCCAACTGCAATGCATCCGACTCGTTTAAGTGCAGCGTTCGGGCTAACTTGGACTGCGAACTGGTCTGACAGTTCGCGACCCTTCCCCCGGGAATGACGCTTACGTGTTCCTCTATTGTTGGGTAAAAGCAAGGATGTGCGCCGGGAATTCTTGGAGAATGTGCGACGAGGGTTACTTTGGCGGGATGGCCAGGGCGGGTTTGAGGAAACCCAAGAGGGCAGTCAAACCGCCGTCCCCATGAACATGCCGGTCGAAACGCAAAAGAGAGTCTGCACGTCGAACGGACGGTGATGGCGCCAGCGAGGTTGTTGGGAAAAACGTGGAACTAGGGGCGATTGCGGGGGCGACTTGACACTATTGGGGCGAAAGTAATAAGAAGTAGCTTCGCGCTTGCGATCCTGTCTAGCTCCAAAGGGGGCCCATGGATTCCTCACGACGAGACTTCCTGAAATTGGCAACCATAGGAGGGACCGCAGCCGCTGTATTTGGTTTTGATCTTCAACCCGCCTACGCGGAACTCCGAGCACTAAAAATCGCACGAGCAAATGAGACGCGGTCGACGTGTCCGTATTGCGCGGTAAGTTGCGGGGTCATTATTTACACCATCGGTGACCGGGCGAAGAATGTTACGCCGCAGGTGGTGCACGTCGAAGGGGATCCGGATCACCCTATCAATCGGGGAACCCTGTGCCCCAAGGGATCGTCGCTGCAGCAGGACATCCTGAATGAGCGGCGGATACTTAAGCCGCAGGTGCGCCGGCCTGGCGGAACGGATTGGGAAGACATTTCCTGGGATCAGGCAATCCTGGAAATAGCGCAAAAGGTGAAGAAAACCCGGGATGACGGGTTTATCGAGACAGATTCCGCCGGCCATAAAGTAAACCGTTGCGAGGCCATTGCGTGGACGGGTGGCTGCACGGACACGAACGAGTTTAACTACCTGGTAGTGAAGGCTATGCGCGCCCTGGGGGTTGTGCACCTGGAAAACCAGGCCCGAGTTTGACACGGCCCCACGGTCTCAAGTTTGGGACCAACGTTCGGACGGGGCGCAATGACGAATGGCTGGGTGGATATCAAGAACACCGACATGATGCTGATCATGGGCGGGAACCCGGCAGAGAACCATCCCTGCGGCTTCAAGTGGGCGATTGAAGCCAAACGTAACCGCAACGCAAAGATGATTGTGGTAGATCCGCGATACACGCGGACGGCTGCGGTCTCCGACTTGCACCTGCAGATTCGCGCGGGGGCGGATATTGCGTTTCTGGGCGGGTTCATCCGCTACGCAATCGAGAACAACCGCATCGCCAAAGATTACCTGCTGAACTACACGAATGCCGCGTACATCGTGAAGGATGGTTTCAAACTTCCAGAAGACGAAGGAGTGTTCTCCGGGTTCGACGCCGAAAAGATGACGTACGACAAGAGTACGTGGAATTACGCCAAAGGCGATATCGGAGGGAAGGTACAGCCGCAGCCGCCGGCCGCCCACGCGGAAGCTAAGGCGAATGGAGGACCTCAGGGCGGAATCAAGGGTGGACCGGCACCTGCGGCAGGATTGCCGGAAAATGCGGCGTTTGATTTGTCGTTACAGGACCCGCGCTGCGTCTTCCAATTGTTGAAGAAGCATTATTCGCGGTATACGCCGGAGATGGTGGAGCGTATCACGGGAATCCCCAAGGATAAATATTTGCAGGCCGCGGAACTGTTCACGTCCATTCGCAAAGACGGGGATATGAAGAAGGTCGCGACGATTATTTACGCGGTGGGGTGGACGCATCACTCATTTGGGACGCAGATTATCCGGACCGCGGCGATGATACAGCTATTGCTGGGAAATGTGGGACGCGCCGGCGGCGGCGTGAATGCGCTGCGGGGACATTCGAACATTCAAGGCGCAACGGATATGGCGGGCATTTTTGATAATTTGCCCGGATACCTGAAGGTACCGATTCCAGCAGACGATACTTTCGGCGGTTGGATGAAGAGAATCACACCAACACCTTCGAAGATCGGCAAATGGGACTCGTGGAACTACTACAGCAATACTCCGAAGTTCGCCGCCAGCTGGCTGAAGGCCATGTACGGAGACGCGGCAACGAAAGAAACGGATTTTGCGTTCAGTTATCTGCCCAAGGTGGACCGGAACTTCTCGTGGGTCTATCTGTGGGACAACATGTACAACGGCATCGTCAAAGGAATTTTTGCCTTTGGGATGAACGGAGTGATGATCGGGCCGGATTCAAAGAAGAATATTGATGCGCTGAAAAAGGCCGATTGGCTGGTGGTTGGCGAGATTTATCCGGATGAGACCAGCGAATTCTGGAAGTCGCCGGGAATCACGCAAGAAGAGATGAAGAAGATTCAGACGACGGTGTACCGTTTGCCGTGCGCGGGATTTGCGGAAAAGGACGGATCGTTCACAAATTCCGCTCGCTGGCTGCAGTGGAAGAGTGCGGCGCTGCCGGTGCCTGGCGATTGCCGGTTGGACCACGGAATTGTGGCGCAGATCTTTTTGAAGATTCGGGAACTGTACCAAAAGGAAGGCGGGAAATTCCCCGATCCGATCTTGAATTTGACGTGGAGCTATACGGATCCGAAGAACCCGTCGCTGGGCGAAGTGTTGAAGGAGATCAACGGAAAAACATTTGTGGATGTGGAAGACCCTGTTACCAAGGTACAGCTGAAAGCTGGACAGCAGGTACCGGGATTTGCGTGGCTGAAGGACGACGGAACGACTTCCTGCGGCAACTGGATTTATTGTGGCGCGTACAGCGAAGCAGGAAATTTGACGATGCGGCGGGATCCCAGTGATCCGTCCGGCATGGGGGTGCACCAGAATTGGGGCTTCTCCTGGCCAGCGAACCGGCGCGTGCTGTACAACCGTGCGTCGTGCAACGTAGAAGGCAAGCCATGGGACGTGTCGCGACGGCAGGTTTGGTGGAGCGAGTCGGGGCAGAAGTGGGTCGGAAACGACGTGCCGGACTTCAAGGTGGATTCGAAGCCCGCGGATCATATGGGCCCGTTCATCATGAATCCCGAAGGAATGGGTCGACTGTTCGCACCGCTAGCGGCATTCGCGGAAGGGCCGTTCCCGGAATTCTACGAACCAATCGAGAGTCCGATTGATAATCCGCTGCATCCCAAGCAGACACACAACCCGGTGGTGAGGCGATTTAATACTCCGGATGACAAATACGGAACGCCGAAAGATGGCTACACCATTGTGTGCACGACTTATCGTCTGACGGAGCATTACCACTACTGGACGAAGAACAATCCGATGAACGTGCAGCTTGTGCCGGAGCCATTCGTGGAGATACCCGAGGAAATGGCGCAAGACATGGGGCTGACGGGTGGAGAGAAGTTGAAAGTTTCCAGCATCCGGGGAGACTACATCGCAAAGGCAATGGTGACGAAACGCATCAAGCCGATGATGATCGATGGCAAGAAAACTTATCAGATCGGAATTCCAATTCACTGGGGATATCGCGGGATAGCGGAGGATGAGGGCAAGACTGCGTTGACACCCGCGAACCGGCTGTCGCCGACGGTGGTGGACCCGAATGCATACACGCCGGAATTCAAGGGATTCCTGGTGAAGGTCGAGAGAGCGTAGGAGAGCAGCGATGAGCCAAGCGACACTACGCGTCCAGAAGATATCAGGGCACGCGGGATCCGTACCCGGTGAGGATACGCAGCGACAGGATCTGGTGTGCAAGCTGATCGACACAACGACTTGTATCGGGTGCAAGGCTTGTGAAGTGGCGTGCGTGGAATGGAACGACATGCCGTTTTCGTCGACGGTCTTCGACAACACGTATCAGACGATGCCGGAGACGCGGTGGAATTACTGGAACCTGATTCTTTTTAACGAGCATGTTCGGGAAGACGGCACTTTGCAGTGGCTGATGCGCAAGAACGGGTGTATGCACTGCGCGGAACCAGGGTGCCTGGAAGCATGCCCGGCTGATGGTGCAATTGTGCAGTACACGAATGGAATCGTGGACTTCCAGCAGGACCACTGTATCGGTTGCGGATACTGCATCGCTGGATGTCCGTTTGACATTCCGAAGATGAATACGGTGACGAAGCGGGTGTACAAGTGCACCTTGTGTACGGACCGCGTCAGTGAAGGGCTTGAGCCTGCGTGCATCAAGGCGTGCCCGACGGGATGCCTGCATTTTGGAACGAAAGAGGACATGAAGGATTTGGCAAACACCCGCGCGAAGCAGTTGCAGGAGCATTACGGATTCGCGAACGCGGGGGTCTACGATCCACCGGGAGTGGGCGGGACCGCGGTGATTTATGTTTTGCATGATGCTACCAAGCCGGAGATTTACGGTGGGTTGCCGAGTAACCCGTCGATTCCGCTGTCAGTGAAACTCTGGAAGCATCCACTGAAGTGGCTGGGAAATCTGGCGATTGTGGGCGGACTGGTGGGGTTGTTCGTGCACTACCTGAAGTTTGGCCCGAAGCCCCATGAAGACGAAGATATTCTCGAGGCGAAGGAAAAAGGATGAGCTACCCCGACCAGATATTGCCCCATGGGCGCGTGCTGCGGTACGCGTTCAAAGAGCGTCTGAATCACTGGATCGCGGCGTTTTCGTACATTTATTTAATGTTGACAGGGCTGGCGTTTTGGACGCCGTCGCTGTATTGGCTTGCGGCGATTTTTGGGGGTGGGCCGCTTTCGCGGATGATACACCCATGGGTCGGATTGATTTTCACGGTGTCGGTTTGCGTCATGTACGTGTACTGGCACCATCAGATGGGTTTTGAAGAGGTAGACAGACAGTGGTGGAATTCGCTGCATTACTACATCACGAACCAGGACGAGAAAATGCCGCCGGCCGGCAGATACAATGCCGGGCAGAAATTGTTGTTCTGGGCGTTTTTCTTCGGCGCGTGGTTGCTGTTGCTGTCCGGACTGGTGTTGTGGTTTACGGATTCGATTCC
>Ga0210409_10006414_pt1 | contig 12242 bp, 7 predicted proteins | sample IncBWH17MmetaG_FD_161649 | JGI IMG/M metagenome (GOLD analysis project Ga0210409, IMG submission 161649) | Forest soil microbial communities from Barre Woods Harvard Forest LTER site, Petersham, Massachusetts, United States - Inc-BW-H-17-M | ecosystem: Environmental > Terrestrial > Soil >...
TCGCGGCGTGGCTGCACAGTACTACGCGATCCCGAAGTTCCCCGAGGACTTCAGCTCCCCGGGCCCGGTGACGATCTACCTCGACACCGCGGGCAATCGCCTCGATGAGCCGGAGGTGCGCTTCACACCGCAGCTCACCGCAGCCGACGGCATAGACACCACCTTCTTCGGTGGTAGCGACCCGGACGGCGATGGCTACCAGAACTTCTTCGGCACGAGCGCCGCGGCACCAGATGCCGCTGCGGTCGCGGGCCTGGTGCTGCAGGCGGCGGGCGGTCCCGGGAGTCTCTCGCCGCCGCGCGTCTACAGGCGCATGGAGGAGACAGCCACGCCCATCCCGGTGCCCAACATGCGCTGGATCGCCGGCGCCTTCGCCGGGCCGCTGGAGTTCGCCGTCGGCGGCGACTGGACGCGCTGGGATCGCGACTTCTCGGTCGAGGTGGAGGGCATCGGCCACCACTCGGTCGCTTCGATAGTCCTGGATATCTCGGCGATCGGGCTTGTCTTCGACCCGAACCCGAATCGCTTCAGCGTCGGCGACACGACCGGTCCGACCATCGCCGATATCACCCCCACAGTCACTGGTCCTGGCAACACCGTGCTCACCATGACGTTCGCACCCGGCAAGTTCACGAGCGGCCAGTCGTTCGACTTCGGGGACAGAGTGTTCGCGCCGATCCAAGTCACCACGCAGGTGGATCCGGATCGCTTCCGCGGCATGAAGGTGACGATGACGCTCGATGACGGTCGGCAATGGACGGCGCCGGTGGTCACGCTGCCGAAGCTGCCGATCAACAACTCCACCGGCTTCGGCCTGGTGAATGCGGATGCCGCGACGCGTTAGGGGCTGACGAGTCGTAAGACGCCGGGTGCCTGCGAGACTCTCGAGGCACCCAGCCATTCTCAGCAACCCGCACAGCCTGGAAACATTTCGGGCAAATGGCGTCGTCCGCAACGTCGACGCCTGCTACACGGCCTTCGACGTCAAGCCTGGCGACAAGCTCTACCTCACTCCCAACGACCGCCTGAGGATCTGGTCGGTCCTGTCACCATGCGGCGGCCGCCTGCAATGCTCAAACTAAAACTGGCGCTAAAAATGTTGGCCATTTTTGTCGCGATTCTCGTGACTGCCGGCTTCGTCTATCAGCGGATCGGCACGGCCGTGGACGCGAAATATGCCCCGTCCAGGGCCGAAATGGTTGCTGTCAACGGCCATATGATTCACGTTGTCTGTACGGGAGAAGGACCGCGGACGTTTATTTTGGACGCTGGACTAGGGGCTTGGTCCTTTGAATGGTTTCGTGTCCAGCCATTGCTTGCAAATGTGGGGCGTGCCTGCGCGTTCGATAGGCCGGGATTGGGATGGAGTGAAAGCTCGGGTACCGCCCACGATGGCGCAGCCGCTGCCGATGAACTGGCGGCGATTGTCGCCGCCATCAACCTTCCCAAGCCATTCTTTTATGTGGGTCATTCGTTAGGTGCAAATTTTGCGCAAATCTACTATGCGAAATACCCTGTCGACATTGCCGGACTGGTTTTGATTGAGCCCGGCGATCCGAAAGATCTCTTGGAAGATTTTCACGGCACACGTGCGATGGCGATGGATCGCCCTGATTGCAGCTCCGCGTGCCCTGCGGCTAGGATTGCGGGTGAGCTCGGGATGACTCGGCTTATCCCGCTAATGTTCGGTGTAGGGAAGAAGAACCTGCCACCCAATATGATCGCCGCGTATCACGCGGGCTTGGCCCGCCCAGTGTCGGCTCGGACGACTGTTGCGTATCTTGGGGCGCTTCCGAAGACCGCCTATGAGAACTTGGACGTGAAGACATTCGGCAAAGTGCCAGTGTTACTCTTCTCGTCGTCTAATCCGCGCAAACCCGAGGGGAAAGAGACCATCGCGGACGTTGAGCTTTGGCACACGAATTACCTTGCATATCTCGCCTCGCTTGCGGCGAAGTCCGAGCACGCAGCTGCACCGATTGTTGTCCCGGACTCTGACCATGCTTCCATGGTGATGGGTGAACGGCCCGCGGCGTTTCTCGCCGCCCGGATCGTCGCGTTTGTCACCAGTCCCGGATCCGCCGCGGCGAATAAGGAGCTTGAGCTAAATTCCGCTATCGCTGTCGGCTCAGATTGACCCTACCTCTCCGGACCGCCGCGAAAATTACTTACGACGACAGCGTTCGTCAATGCGGGCTTTTGCCGCCGCGAGCGCGACAAGCAATGAGCGATGTCCTCGCCGACTGCACTGTGTGTAGATCGGTATTCTGCAGGAATGGGTGCCACCGCTGGTGCAGCGCCTTAGTCCGCTGCGAAGGCATAGAACACACCATTCACGCTACCCACTAGCACGGTTTCATCGGCCAGGGCCGGACCGGCGACGAAGCCGCTCTCATAGAGGTCCGGACCATGTGGCGCCTGCCAGCGCCAGCGCATCCGTCCGGTGGTGCGATCGATAGCGCTGAGCCCGCCCACGTGGCGCATCTGATACGGCTCGATCCCTCCGGCACTGGCGTACACCGTTTTCTCGGTTACCAGCGGCCGGCCCCACGCGATGCCATAAATGTCAGTACGCCAGACGACGCGGCCGTCCCGTGGATCGTAGCAAGTGATGCGCCGCAGATCGGAGGCGCCGATGTAGAAGTATCCACCGTAGGACACGGCGGTGGACTCAGCCGCTGAGCCCCACAATAAGGTGTACCACAAGGTTGCGCCGGTGGCTGGATTCAGTGCGGCAACCCACCCACCCCGATTGGCCACGAGTAGCTTGTCGCCAACCAGAGCCGGTGACGCATTGATAAATGCCTGCGTGTCCTGCTTCCAAACCTCATGCCCGCTGTCGCGCTCAAGCGCATACAGCAGGCCATCGAAGTTGCCGAATATCACCCGTGGGCCGTCCACCAAAGCGTCCGCGCGAATGCGGCTGGACCCCTCGAGTCGCCACACCCGTGCACCACTGTCGGCTCGCACCGCATGGAAACTGCCAGCGGCAGAGCCGACAAACAGCACTCCATCGGCCAACACGGGGCGCGGCGCGCGGTAGTCCCATTCGTCAACCGTCGGGTGCATCAACACACGAGGTGCACGCTCGCCGCCGAGATCGTAGCGCCACAGTTCCTTGCCATCAGACCGGCTGAGCTTGTAGAGATAACCGTCGTCGCAGACGAAGTAGACTGCATCCTCCGCCGCCAACGCCTCACCGTACACTGCGCGCCCGACCGGCACCGCCCACGCAAAGCTGCCATCGCGGATACGGATGGCGTTGAATACCCCGGACGTGGTGCCCACGTAGGCAACGCCGTCGCGCACGGCCGCCGGCGCATAGATGCCGCCGCCGAGCTTGGCACGCCACTTGGGTCCGGGGCCGGTGGAAAGTGCGGGTACCGGAGCCTCGCTCGGCAAGCGCTTGACGCGCGCCATGGCGAGCGGCGCGTGAAAGGGAAAGAACGTGCCCTCGACGTGATCGTGGTCGCCCTTGAACTTGAACGACGTCCGGTAGGAGCGCAGCTGATAAGTGTCGCTCTCCTTCTCAACGTCCCCGGGGATCTCCAGACCGTAGAAATTGTTGACGGGGTCGTAAATGTACGCCTTGAGAGCGCCTTGTGGATTTCGTTTGAACTCAAAGCCGATGGGTACCCGGTCCTGGGGAAAGCCCGTCATTCCGTACCACTTGCCTTCGATGGAGTCGGTCGGCACAAGCGGCATTGCTGCACTGGCCACGGCCGTCGGGACGCCGAGTGACAGAAGGACGCCACCGAGGAGGCCCCAGATAGAAGCGAGAATGCGGTGACGGACCGCTGTCCGATTGTCCCCAATCGAGGTCCCGTCTGCGAATGCATCCATGCGCCAAGCTCCCCTTAGCCGCCACGACAGCGCCCGGACCCAATCGAGTGTGGGCGGCGCACACAAACCGTTTGGGGGAAGAGCTTGAGGCGCTGGAGAAGCAGCGAGGCTGCGATCAGCTTCAACAAAACCAAGTGTCCAACGCGGCTAGTGAAGGCTCCCACCGCCGAATCAGTCGGCGGTGGGAGCCGGGGACCCGCCGACGCCAATCGGCGGGGGAAACATGTTGCACACTCAGCGTCCCGTACGCCCCGGCGGATCGCCGGGTCCTGACGACGGCTTGTGGACGATTAGCATGGATCTCCAAAGGACGGGCGACAATCGTCCTGGACCAAGTCGCGCCCCGGCGTACGAATCGACTTCTGGCAGGGACGAGCGGAAGGCTTGATCTGGAGCAGCTAGCACGATTCTCACTCGCATCGCCCGGGGGTCGTGCTGCGTGCCCCGTGAAGTTCCCGGCCAGCCCAACAGCCGTGACGTGGCGACGATCCGATCTTTTTTCGTACTTGATTGAAGCAGCTTGGTCACTGTTCAGGCGCGATCAGCCCGTAGACATTGCACCCGGCACCCCGCCGGGAGCGGGTCATGCGGATCTGAGGTATAGGGGACACCGCTGAGTTCGACGCTGCTCCTAGTTTTCTTGCCGCGCGAAGCCGTACACAATGCCGCCATCCAGTGGCGGAGTGCCCACATGGCAAGAGCGGTACATTGGGTTTCAGAACGCAGTCAAGTGCTTGCGCTGATTAACCCTGTTCGCCACGAGATCGTCGACCGACTGACTGCGCTCGGGCCGCTGTCGGCCCGCGAGCTGGCTCGAGCGCTCGGTCGAAAGCAGACGGCCATTTACCAGCATCTGCGAACCCTGGAAAGGGTCGGGCTGATACTCAAGTACTGCAGGTCGGAGCAGCGTGGCGGGGCGATCATGTACACCGCCGTCGCAGCACTGGTGCGCCTTGCCCGCGCACCGCAAATCGCGGCCAATCGACCACTCATGGCAAAAATGGCCACAACCGTCGGCGCGCAGGCCGCGCGAGACTATGCAAGGGGCTTCCAAGCGCCAAACTGGACGTTACATGGCCCGTCCCGCAATCACTGGTTTTTTCGGCTAGTCTCGGCTCCCTCCCCAAAAAGACTCGAACGGATCAATACCCTTCTAGATGAGCTTGCGAAGCTCATCTGGACCCCGGATCCGAACCCCGGATCGTTAATCCACGTCACCTGGTTTATGTCACCCGCATCGTCAAGGCGTCGCGGCCCTGCCAAGTTCAGGCCGCTGAAGCGACGTTGATTTGCGACGGGCGGATGGCCCGAAGCGTTGTGTGGCGCGGCTATTAGGTTCACAATTCACTGATAAAATGAATTACGACACCGTGGATAGCAAGCTGCCTTAGGCGTAGAGACATCATGGATGCTCCCCCGCACCGCCAGGATTTCTTAGAGCGCAGCCAAGCGGTCTGCGAAGGCTCGCGGACGCGGCTGCGAGCCCTCATTGCTGAAGACGAGGCCGTCGCGCGCCAACGTCTTCAGGTGCTTTGCAGCCGCGAAGGCGACATTGATGTCGTGGCGTGCGTCGACAGTGCCGTCGAAGCGGTTGAATCGATAGTAACCCGCAAGCCAAATCTGCTTTTTCTCGACGTGCACTTGCGGCGATCCACGGCATTCGAGCTGCTGCGCGCAATGCCCTCGGACCCTTCGCCGCTAATCGTCTTCACAACCGCCCACTCCGAATACGCGGTGCAGGCTTTCCGTGAGGCAGCCGTCGACTATTTGCTCAAGCCCTTTTCAGATGAGCGCTTTCGCTCCGCTGTAGCTCGTGCCCGCGCGCGTGCGCAGGGCCTCGCGGCCGTGCCGTCATTGCCCGACTGTCGGCACGAGCAAACTTGTAATCGCCACCTTGTAGGAGAGAAAGACGGTCGCTTTTATTTTCTGAATCCCGAGGATATCGAATCGGTAGTCGCGGCGCGCAACTGGGTGTGTCTGACTGCGGGCGGCGTAACCTACCTTACGCGTCTCTCCATGAGACACTTGGAAGCCCGACTTGACGGTACGTCTTTCGTACGCATCCACAAGTCTTACATGATCAATCGGGATCATGTGCGGTATATGGAGCGGCGCTCGCGAGGCGCATTCGAGATCATCATGCGGAGCGGCGCTCCCTTCCGCTCAAGCCCCATCCATCGATCCAGAATTCTCCTCGACAATGCCGTTTGACTGACGCACAGAGAACCGGCCACCACCCACGGTGGGATGTCGGCGAACCAACACATGCGACAGAACGAGTCCATACAGCGACACTGTGCAGTGATTGTTACGTAGAATCACGCCTGCTTCGCGAAGGCGCTACCGAGCCCGCTCCGCAAAGAGCACACTCGGAACACAGGAGAGCTCATGAACAGCACCGTGCAAGTCGTCCTCGTGGCGTCGGGCCTGTGTGTCAGCGCCGCGGCACTCTCCGAGACACCCGCTTGGGTTGCTGAAAGCAATAGAGCGGCGGATAGACTCCTCGCCGTGCAGGCGAAGTACGCACCGGAGGCGGTGTCAGGCGCTGGGGTCGAGAAGTACGACGCCGACGTGCTCGATCTGAAGCCCGGCACGGTGACGCGTCAGGAGGCGGACCTGGACGCCGTCGCACAGGAATTCAGCGCCGAGCTCAAGGGCGCGCACGATCCTCGAGTTCGTGAGGATCTGGCGATCCTCATGAAGGCAGCCGAGGACCAGCGCACGACGCTCGCGCTCAATGAGCGGCTGATGCTGCCGTACTTCGACCTGCCGCAGACACTCTTCACGGGCTTTCAGACGCTCCTCGACAAGCGCACCGCTAAGACGCGCTACGCAGCAGCACTGGTGCGCCTCAAACGCTACACCGGCGCAGAGCGCGGGTACGAGCCGATTACGGTGCTAGCGCAGGCCCGGATCGAGGAGCGCTTTGTCGATACGCAGCTCGTGGCCCCGTGGTCGGTGGAGCTGCAGGAGGAGCTCAAGAACCAGGATCAGTACGTGAGCGGCATCCGCGACCTGCTGCAGAAGAGCGGACTCAGGGGCTGGGAGAAGGACCTTGCGACTTTCAGCGCCCAGATCGGCGCATATGGAGCCTGGGTGCGCGCCAGCGTGCTGCCGCGTGCCCGTGCCAGCAACCTGCTGCCACCCGAGATTTACGCCGACAACCTCGTGAACTTCGGCGTCACCATGAACCCCCATGAGCTGATGGATCGCGCCTTCTTCGCGTTCGGTCAGACCCGCGACGAGATGCAGGCGCTGTCGGTGGTCATTGCACGGCAGCGCGGCTTGAAATCCGCGGACTATCGCGATGTAGTTCGGGAACTCAAGAAGGCGCGCATCCCGAATGATCGACTCCTCGAGGTCTATCGTGAGCGTCTCGCCGGCATCGAGAGGATCGTACGTGAGCAGCATCTCATCTCGCTGCCTGATCGCCCGGCGGTGATCCGCCTCGCCACACCGGCAGAGACCGCCGCCATTCCGGCACCGCATCTCAGTGTACCGCGGCTGATCGGCAACGCCGGCGAGTCGGGCGAGTTCGTACTTGCCACCGCTAATCCCAACGCCGAATCCAGCGAGGAGATGGACGATTTCAACTACGACGCGATCACCTGGGATCTCACCGCTCATGAGGCCCGTCCCGGCCACGAGCTGCAGTTCGCGGCGATGATTGAGGGAGGTGTGTCCACCGCGAGGGCGCTGTTCGCCTTCAATAGCGCCAACGTCGAGGGCTGGGCGCTGTATTCGGAGGCGATCGTGAAGCCCTACCTCAGCCCGGAGGCGCAGCTCGGAGTCCTCGAGGCGCGCTTGCACCGGTCGGCGCGCGCGTTCCTGGATCCGATGCTGAATCTCGGAATGATGAAGCCCGAGGAAGCCAAGCGCATTTTGATGGAAGACGTCGTGCTGTCAGAGCCCCTGGCGAAAGAAGAGATCGACCGCTATACGTTCAGGGCACCCGGTCAGGCGACATCCTACTTCTTCGGCTACAGCAAGCTCGAAGCGCTGCGTGCAAAGACCGAGATCGCTTTGGGGGCGAAGTTCATGCAGCAGTCCTATCACGACTTCATCATTGCACAGGGACTCCTCCCGCCCGAGCTACTCGAGAAAGCGGTGATGGACGACTATGTAAAGACCCGCCAGTCCGTGGCGCGAAACCGCTGAGCGCCGTGGCATCGACGCGACATGAAGGCGTCATCGACTTGGTGTTCGCGAGCGGCGGAATGGGACTGACTAATGATCTCGATGTCGTCGACCAAGAATCCACTGGAGCCATCACGTTGAACTCCTCTTGACCTCCTTGGGCCGTCTACCGTGCTGCGTGCGCAAGGAGCCGGAGATTCCGACGACCCAGGGGACGGCGGTTGACCGCAAAGGCCGTGACAGTCCCGGAAGACTCTAATCTCATTCGCTACTGAAGGCGCGGGTTGACTTCATCGACCGGACTCAGGCACCAAAGGCCCAGGAGATGACGATGCTGAATAAATGCTTGCTACCACTCGTGCTCGCCTTGAGCGCGGGCTCTCCGACGCTCTCGTTGTCGCAGGATGCGTCAGCACCAGGCGTGTGGGACCTGAGCGATCTCTATCCAAACACTGCGGCCTGGGACCAGGCGTTGGCGCGTACTCGCGTGGCCGCGGACAAGTTCAGCAGCTACCGGGGCACGCTTGGCAAGAGCGCCGACTCCTTGTTCACCGCCCTGGATGCGATGAGCGCCGCAAATCGGGAAGCGCAACGTCTTTTCGTTTATGCCTCGCTCAAGTCAGACGAGGATGTGCGTATCAGCGCCAACATCGAGCGCAAGCAGCTGGCGCAGGCTCTCGCGACGGAGCTCGGGGAGAAATCGGCGTGGGTCGCGCCCGAGATCGTGGAGATCGGGGCTGGCAGGGTGAAGACCTTCGTCGCTGCGAACAGGCGGCTGAGAGAGCGTTTCGATTTCTTCCTCAACAACACGCTGCGCGCGGCGCCACATACCTTGAGTTCGGAGGCGGAAGGCGTGCTGGCAATGACGGGCGATCTGCTGGCGCAGCCGAGCACCGTTCACACGCAATTCGAGAGCGGCGACTTCCCGGCGCCAACCGTTAGCTTTTCGGAAGGCACCAAAATACGACTCGACGAGCAGGCGTACGAGAAGTATCGCCAGTCTCCTAAGCGGGCCGACCGCAAGCTCGCCTTCGACGAATACTGGAGCACGTGGAAAAAGTACCAAGGCACGGCCGGCGGCCTGCTCACGACGCAGGTGATGGGCGATCACTTCACCGCACAGGCACGCAAGTTCGCGAACGCGCTGCAGGCTGCGCAGTTTCCCGACAACATGCCGGAGAGCGTTTACCGGACGCTGGTCGCGGAGGTGCATGCAGCGCTGCCGACGATGTACCGGTACCTGCGGCTGCGTAAACGGCAGCTCGGCATCAGCGACGACCTGCAGTATTACGATGTCTACCCAGCGATGTTCGCCCTGCAGAGCGCGCCGAAATTCACCGTGGCCGAGTCCGAGCGCATCACCCTCGAGGCACTGAGGCCGCTCGGGGAGGACTATCTGTCATTGATGCGAAAGGGATTCGCCTCGCGCTGGATGAATGCGTATCCCCAGGAAGGCAAGGCCTCGGGCGCCTACATGAACGGGTCGGCGTATGACGTGCACCCATACCTGCTGCTCAATCACCAGGACGACTACGCCTCGCTATCGACCCTGGCGCACGAGTGGGGACATGCGGTGCACACGATGCTCACCGTCAAGGCCCAACCTTACGAGAAGTCCAACTACTCGACATTCATTGCCGAATCGGCCTCGATCGGCAATGAGATGCTGCTCAACGACTATATGGTCGAGCATGCGGCCAACCGCGCGGAGAAGCTTTATTACCTCGCACAGGGCGTGGATTCGATCCGCGGCACATACTTCCGGCAGGTCATGTTCGCCGAGTTCGAGCTCGCGATCCACGAAGAGCTGGAGAGGGGCAAAGCGCTCTCGGGTGCGCGCATGACCGAGCTCTATTGCGGCCTCCTCAAGCAGTACTACGGCGACGCCGAAGGCGTCATGAAAATCGATCCGGCGTACTGCGTCGAGTGGGCGTTCGTGCCGCACTTCTACTTTGATTTCTATGTCTATCAGTACGCGACCTCCATGGTCGGCGCAGCATCCTTCACGGACGCCATTCTCAAGGAGGGCGCCCCCGCCCGCGCCCGATTCATCAAGCTGTTACAAGCCGGGGGGTCGGATTACCCGTACGAGCTCTACAAGCAAACCGGCGTCGACATGGCGACTCCGGGCCCCTATCGGGCGTTAGCGGCGCGCATGAATCGATTGCTGGATGAGATCGAGGCGCTTGAGAAGCAGTAAGACCGCGATCCCGGTGGCTGATGGCAAAGAACGGCGCGCAGTCTATGCGCAGTGCGGGTGCCCGGGGCATACAAACGGACTCGGACGAACGGCAGTGAACCGCGCCGGATGACTTGTCCTTACCCGCTATGGTTCGTCCTTATTGAATTGATTACCGCTGACATAGGGGTTAGCGGGTCGACGTCTGTCTACTGCGGTGGCAACCGCGTCTTTATGTCTTTCAGCTCTTCCTTCAGTTGACGCACCTCTTCTTCCAGGCGCTCGAGGCGGGAAGGCGCGGGCGCCGACGCTATTGAAGGCCCCGTGATCGACTCCTCCGTGAGGGCGGGGATCGTGACGGGTCCGCTGAACAGGTGCGCGTAGCGCGAATCGCGACGACCGGGTTCGCGCGGCAGCCGCACGACGAACGGCCCATCCGCGCGGCTGCTCAAGCTCTCGAGCGCCGTCTCGACCTGCCCCACCTCGGAAAAGGACGCCATGCGGGCTGCGCGGGTGCGCAGCTCTCCGGGGGTTTGAGGTCCGCGGACGAACAGCTCGCAGACGATCGCGAGCTCCTGCGGCGTGAACTTCAGTGGCCCGAACTCGGTGTTGCAGAACCGGTGCTGGTACTTCGGCACCCGACTGCCGAAGCCTGACTTCTCGATCACGAGGTGCTTCCTGATCAGATGATCCAGGGTGGTCTGGATCGCCGCCTCGTCCGCCGACATGACCGGATCGCGGTTGCTCTTCTGGTTAACCGCATTGACCAGTGCATTCAATGAGAGCGGGTACTGGTCGGGTGTCGTTATCTGTTTCTCGATGAGGCAGCCGATGATGCGTGCCTCGATTGATGAGAGCTCAATGTTCATGGGCAAGGACTATCACAAACCTGAGCAGGCTTCACCCTGCTTGCTGTCTCGCGGCATCGTCTTCATCGATCTGGCCATCGCGCAGGTCGCGGGGCTCGGGGTTATCGCCGCACACAGCTTCGGGCTCCGAGCCGGCGGCCGGAGCACGCGGCTCGCCGCCGCGGCTGCCGCGCTGTTACTGACCTGGACCGAGCGCAAGCCAGTAGCCCTATTTACCCTCAGCGGAAAGTGCTGCTGCTGCCACGCCTCAGGTGGTGCTCTGTTTGACGTGTTCCCAGACCTTGGAGATCACGACGGAGCCTTCGCCCACCGCCGAGGCCACCCGCTTTACCGACCCCGCCCGCACGTCGCCGACAGCAAAAATGCCGGGGTAGGAAGTCGCAAACGGCGAAGGCGGTAGGCCGAGGCCGGTGAGGACGAATCCTTGGTCGTCGAGCTTCACCAAACCCGATAGCCATTCGGTGTTTGGCGCGGCACCCACCATGATAAATAGCGCCCGCGCCGCAACCTTCCGCGACTGCCCGGTTTCGGCGTTGCGGATGGTGACGCTTTCCAGATGATCGCCGCCTTCCAGTCCCATGACCTCAGAGTTGTACTCGATCGTGATACCCGGGTCAGCCTCAAGGCGGCTGGTGAGATAGCTCGACATCGAAGCGGCGAGCGAGGAACCCCGCACCAGCACACGGACGCACCGCGCATACCGGCTTAGGAACATCGCAGCCTGGCCGGCAGAATTGCCGCCCCCAATGATAACGGCCTCCGTGTCCCTGCAATATCGAGCCTCCATCTCGGTGGCTGAATAGTACACGCCCGAGCCCTCGAAATCGGCCAGTCGCTCCAGCGGAAGCCGCCGATACTGCACCCCGCTCGCGACTACGATTGCACCTGCACGGACGCGCTGGCCATTCTCGAAGACCGCGCAGAAGACACCGTTCTCTTGCGCCTCCAGCGCCGTGACTCGGCGCGGTATCGCAAACCGGGCGCCGAACTTCATGGCCTGCACCTCGCCACGCCACAAGAGGTCGGCGCCAGAGATGCCAGTTGGAAAACCCATGTAGTTCTCGATTCGGCTCGACGCTCCTGCCTGACCTCCCAAAGCGATGTCCTCGACGACCAGCGCGCATAGACCCTCGGCGCCGGCGTAAACGGCCGCCGCCACGCCGGCCGGTCCCCCACCGACGATGAGCACATCGAAATGCTCGTCGCCGCTGAAG
>Ga0210409_10006420_pt1 | contig 12239 bp, 10 predicted proteins | sample IncBWH17MmetaG_FD_161649 | JGI IMG/M metagenome (GOLD analysis project Ga0210409, IMG submission 161649) | Forest soil microbial communities from Barre Woods Harvard Forest LTER site, Petersham, Massachusetts, United States - Inc-BW-H-17-M | ecosystem: Environmental > Terrestrial > Soil >...
TCCAGGTGATGGAGCGCTCGAGCGCTCTTGGTAACGGGGCGGGGGAGACCGTCGAGGTCGAGGCGGCGACCGTGGAGACAGGCGAGGAGAACGCCCTGGGTCGCCCCGCGCAGACCGGCTCGTGAGCCTCGACCCGCTGCACCGCTGGGAGCAGCGCTTCGGCTCTCTTCCCCTGCCCTCGCCTCTGGTATGGGCCGCGCTGGCGGCTGCCTTCCTTGGCTTCGGGGTGCTGATGGGCCGCGCCACAGGCTCGGGGGCGCTCGCGGAGGGCAGGGCACCGCTGAAGCTTCTGGTGGCACACGCGCCCGCGGCGAGCACCACCCCTCCCGTCGCAAAGCCTCCGCCGCTACCTGAAGCGGAAACGACTCCGGAACCGTCGAGCGCGCCCACGAGCTCCTCCAAGGAAGCCAAGCGCGCGGGCGGCGGTGGCGCAGCCTCCCACTCCTCGGAACCCTCGGGCGGCTCGAAGGAATCGTCAGGCGGCGGAGGAAGCTCCGTGCCGCCGTCCACCAAAGCCAAGCTTCCACCTATCAAGCACGTGTTCGTCGTGATGCTCAGCCAAGAGCCCTACGCGACGGCGTTCGGCCCGGCCTCGCCGGCCCACTATCTCTCCGGCCAGCTCGAGAAAAGGGGCCAGCTGCTCGTGCGCTACTACGGCGTCGCACACGAAGCGCTCGCCAATGAGATCGCACTGCTGAGCGGCCAGGGCCCCACCGAAGCGACCGCCGCCAACTGCCCCACCTACACCGCCGTCGAACCGGCGAGCACCGGCGCCGACGCTCAGGTGCTCGGCAAGGGCTGCCTCTACCCGTCCTCGACCGGCACGCTGATGGGCCAGCTGAGCTCAAGGCACTTCACGTGGAAGGCCTACGTCGAAGGGATCGACGAAGGCACGGCCCAGCCTGCGGCGTGCGCTCACCCCGCACTCGGCGCCGGCGAACCCGCAGCCGGCTCCTACCGCGCGTGGCGCAACCCCTTCGTGTACTTCCAGGCAATCGCAGGGTCCCCAGCGTGTGCCACACACGACGTCGGGATGAATGGACTAGGGCACGATCTTGCGGATGAAGCACGCACAGCGGATTTCACATACATCGTCCCCGGCCCCTGCGACGACGGCAGCCCGACCCCGTGCGCGCCCGGTGCGGCTTCGGGGATGACGGCGGCGGATGCCTTTCTCCATAGGAACGTGCCCCTGATCCTCAACTCGAAGGCCTACAAGAAGAACGGCCTGCTTGCAGTCACCGTCGATGAGGCACCATCGTCCGGCGAATACGCCGACTCGAGCTCCTGCTGCGGGCAACCGCGCTTTCCCAACCTGCCCGCTCCAACCGGCGCCGCGGCGCTCTCGCCGCAAGGGGGAGGTCAGGTGGGCCTGCTGCTGCTCTCCCCCTTCATCAAGAAGGCGGGACTGGCTCAGGACACCTACAACCACTTCTCGCTGCTCGCCACGATTGAGCAGGCCTTCGGCCTGCCTCGACTCGGCTACGCCGGCCTCTCCGAAGTGAAGCCCTTCAGCCCCTCGCTTTTCTCGGGTGGATAGCGCACCCTTGCGAGCGCTCGGGGGGAGCTATCCGGCGCCCAGCTTGCCAACTGCTCGTAGGTCACCGCCTCGCGGGTCACGGCCGCGCGCTTGAGCACCCACTCCAGCGCGAGCATGTGATGAGCGTGCTCGAGGTCGGACGGGCGCAGATCCAGGCGCAGCGTCCCCCCGGAGAGCAGCGCTCCCGCTCGCAGCAGCGCGGGGGAGAGCGCGTGGCGCAGCATGCCCGCACTCGAGAGGGCGATCGGCGGGCCGAGCCGCTGACGGCGCCTTCCCGTCTCGACGCGGATCGGGGAGGCCATGGCCGCTTGTCCCCCTCGCGGTTGGGCGCGATGCAGCCCGAGCAGAGCGCTCCACCAGTGAAAGCGCTCGGAGAGCGTTCTGCGCAACGCCGGTGTGTACGCATAGCCGGGCGCGACGAACCCTCGCGGCTCGATCCCCGCCAGCTTCAGCACGCGCCGGCCGGCGTCGACGGCTCGACGCGTCTCCTGTGCATCGAGCCCGAGAAACTCTGCTTCGTGATTGCCGCCGAACCCTTGTAGCGCCTGGTAGGGCCCGCGTGTGGGCACCGAGCGCAGGTGCTGAAAGCCGTGCTGGGCGATCGCGTCGCCCTTTCGTTCACGCTCGATCAGCCACCTCACCATCTCCGGCGAGCGCTCCGCGAGCGGGTGCAGGTCGCGAGCGGGAATGACGAGCAGCGTCACCCTGTCGACGCCATGGTCGTCCAGCCAATCGCGGATCAGCGCGCACCGCTCGAACGTCCCAGGCTCGATGTCGTGGAGGGCCACGGCGAGCGTGCGAGGCGAGCCCATCATGCGACCAGGCGATCGCCGTCGAGCGCGGCTTGCGCGGCGTGTGGTGCGGCTTGCGCGGGGTGTGGTTCGGTTTGCAGGGCGTGTGGTGCAGCTTGCGAGTCCCCGCCTGAGGCTTGCCTGCCGTCAAGCGCGCGGCGATAGCCGGCGGCGAGACGCTCCAGCGCCCGCTCCCAGGTGCGCTCGCGCACGGCCTTCAGCGCCGCCTGTGCGAGTCTCTCGCGCAATGCGGGTTTTCCCGCAAGCTCCACCAGGGCGTCGGCGAGCCGCTCTGCGTCGGCCTCGCGCAGCAGCCCCGTCTCCCCGTCCTCGACGAGCGCAAGCGGCCCGCCCATCCCCACCGCCAGCACCGGCAATCCCGAGGCCTGCGCCTCGAGGATCACCTGCCCGAAGGTGTCTGTCGCGCTTGGGAACAGGAACACGTCGGCCGACGCGTACGTCCTGGCGAGCTCTGCTCCCTCCAGCCACCCCAGGAACGTGGCGTGCTCACCCACAAGCTGGCGCAGGCGCTCCTGCTCGGGACCGCCCCCGGCGAGCACGAGCTGGAGACGTGGGTCGCGCTCGCGTGCCCTCAGAAACGTCTCGGCAAGCAGGTCGGCCCCCTTCTCGCGGGTGATGCGCCCCGCATAGAGGACGTTGATCGGCTTTTCCGGGTGGGGTGTGTTGCTCTGAATCGGGCCGTCCCACGCGCGCGCGGTGGAGTTCGCCTCTTGGGCATCCTCATTCCCGCTTCGCTGCGCCCAACCCGCCGCCAGCTCCTCGTCCCGCAGGGAGGGATCGAAGCGCGAGGTGTCCACGCCGCGGTCCCATCGCGCCACCTTCTCCGGCGCCATCCCAAGCGCGGCGAGTGCCGCGTCTGAGGCTGGGCTGGGGGAGAGCACCAGGTCGCTTGCCTGGTAGAAGGCCCCCACCGCAAGGCCCATCGCGTTGGCTATGCCCTCGTTCTGCGAGCGCAGCTTCGCATACGCGGTGAGCTCGGTGTGGTAGCTGGCGACTAGCGGCAGTCCCAGCGCGCGTGCGAGCAAGGCGCCGGCAATGCCGGTCGGGCCGGGCGAGCACACGTGCAGCGCGTCGAAGTCCCCCTCGGCAAGCGTCTGCACCGCCGCCGACAGGCTCGGCACACCGATCCGCAAGCCCGCATAGAAGGGCAACTCGAACTCGCCCACCGCCGAAAGCCGCCGATCCACGCCTGCGTCGGTACCCACGACTTCTACCTCAAAGCCCGGCACCCCGCGCCCGCGGATCTCCTCGATCGTGCGGGTCACGCCGTGCATCGAGCCGATCCCGTCGGCCAGGATCGCGACGCGCGGCGGCTCGCCGTCGCCGCTCGTCCCGTAGCGGGCGAGCTTTGACTGCTCTTTCGAGAGAAAGGCGGTGGCCGGCGCATAGGGAATGGCGGCGATACAGCTCTCGAACAACCCGACCGCCGCCGCACCCACCTCGGCGTGGTCGATCGCGGCGTCCCCGGGGGTGCTCTCGCCGATCTCGAGGCCCGCGGCGAGAGCCCCCGGCGTGTCGGTTGCGCCGTCTCCTTGCGCGTTGACGGCTCCCACCACCTCACCGCTTACGGCGCGCACCGCTCGGCCCACAGCCTCGCGCAGCTTGTGCTCGTGCAAGCGGCACGCCCGGCGGTAGAGATCGGAGTGGCTGAAGTCGTCCTCCTGCATATATGCGATCAAGCCGCGCTCGTCGAGATGGTCGAGCTCGACCGCCGACAGCCAGGCGCGCAGCAGGCAGCGGGCGTCGGCAGGAGTCAGATCCGTGCCGGTGGCCCCGTGGCGCGCGTCGCCCTCGCTCAGCAGGCGCTGCGCCATCGTCATCACACGGCGCGGGTCGGGCATTGCCGGCTCGTCCTGCTCGCCGGCGTGAGGACCGAGCGAGCGGGCGGCCAGCGCGATCGCCGCGTGCGCCCACTTCGCGGCGCTGCCCTGCTTGCCTTTGGCACTGACCGCCCCAGCCCGCATGTGATCGAGGAACTGGGCAGGCGTGGCCGCCGCGGGCGCCTCGGTCCACGTGCGCCCGATGTCAACCCCGGCGTGATCGTCGCTGCCGCCGATGCCCGTGCCGTCGAGTGTTGCGACGTACATGGCGGCCGGGCGGTTGAGCTCGCGCGCACGCGCCCCGTTGCGAGTCTCCCAGATTGCGAACAACTCGGCCAGGCGGCGGCGATGGCGTGCGGTCAAGGGCGCCCCCACCGCGTAGTAGGGGTGGGCCAGCGCGCACGCGATCTCCTGGTCGCAGAGATACATCGCGCACAACTCCACGTCGCCTTTGTTGGCTTGAAGCCATTCGTGATCCTGGGGCGTGATCCCGTAGCAAAGGATGTGCACCGCCTGAGGCTCGCCGCGGAAGTGGGCGGTGAGCTCCTCTGAGACGAACACGTCTGGGCGGTCGGCGATGGCGAGCACGCCGTCGATCGTGTCGTGGTCTGTGATCGTCACGAAGTCCATCCCCCTGCGCTTTGCAAGCTCGTAAACCTCCTCCGGAGGGGTCGCGCACTCCGGCAGCCCGAGCGCACGCTGCACCCCGAGCTTTGACACCTGCGAGGCGGTCGAGTGACAGTGCATGTCAGCTCGTGTGATCACACCTAAAGGTTCTCCCTGCAAATGCCCGCTTTTGTGACCAGTCGGGAACTATTGTGTGAACGGACGGTTAACACATCCGTGGCGGATTCAGCTCATCTATTCGATGCTGTCACCGCTATCCCGTTCCCGGCGCCCCGAGCAACGCGGCGAGCGTGCCGGCGACGCCGTGGGCCGGCTGGGGATCCCTGGCTCTCACAGCCCGGGAGGGTACGAGGTTGGTGCACGGCGACCGTCCAACGGTAGAACGTGCATAAAATCTCATTACAAAATATATTATTGTAAACTAAGATAGATTGTACTAAAATAACTTGTTATGGAGTTCTTTGACCGTATCGACGAGCTTGCCGCTCTCAACGAGAGTTGGGCAGCCCCCGACGCTCGCTTCCTTGTGCTGTGGGGCCGGCGCCGGGTCGGCAAGACCGAGCTGCTCAACCACTTCGTCGAGGGCAAGCGCGCGCTCTACTTCGAGGCCACCGACGCCGCCCGCGCCGACCAGCTGCGCGATCTCTCGCTCGAGCTGGCGCGGGTGTGGGGCAACGAGCTGCTCGCCCATCAGCCGCTCACGAGCTGGCCCGCGGCCCTCGCCGCCATCGAGCAATATGCCGCGTCCGAGCGCACCGTCGTCGTGCTCGACGAGTTCCAGTACCTCGCCGCCCAAGATCGCGAGCTCGGCAGCCTCTTGAACAGATGGTGGCGTCAGGTGGCGCGCCGACTCGGCCTGGTGCTCGTCCTGGCCGGCAGCGAGGTCTCATTCTTCGAGCGCGACGTCCTTGCCGGCCAGATGTACGGTCGTCGCACGGGGCAGATCCATCTGGTCCCACTCGACCATCGCGCCGCCGGGCTGTTCGTGCCGGGCTACACCCCCGAGGACAAGATCCGCACCTACGCCGTCTGCGGAGGCATGCCCTACTACCTCGAGCGCTTCCACGACAGCGTCCCCCTCGCCGAGAACATCCTCCACAACATCCTCTATCGCGACGGCTTCCTGCACGAGGAGGCCGGGCTGCTGCTACGTCAAGAGCTCAGCGACCCCCACAACTACTTCTCCGTGTTGCGGGCTATCGCGAGTGGACGTACGCACAGCAGCGAGATCGCCGGTCAAACCAAGCTCAGCGTCGCCCGGGTACGGCAGATGACGGGAGTCCTCGAACGGCTTCAGCTAGTCGACCAGCGTCGTCCCGTGACCTCGTCCCAGAGCTCGAAGAAGACGAGCTACGCGATAGTCGATGGCTTCCTGAATTTTTATTTTCGCTTCGTCGATCCTCACCGTTCGCTGCTGCGCACGCGAGCGGGCGCCGAGCAGCACTTGCGCCAGACGGTTCTCCCCGAGCTCGACCACTTCGTGTCGAAGCCCACCTTCGAGGACATCTGTCGTGAGCACATGCGACAAGCCGAGCAAGCAAATGCAGTGGGGGCGTGGTGGGGAGCGGTGCCGACAGGTGAAGGCCGGCGCACAGAGCAGCGCGAGATAGACGTCGTGGCAGTCGATGGGCGCGGTGATGCGACGGCACTCGGAAGCTGTAAGTGGACCGTCTCGTCAGTCGGCCTCGAGGAGGAGGCTCTGCTCTCCAGGCTCGCCCTCCACGTTCCGCGATCCGATCCGACCGCCCGTCACTATTTTTACGCGCGATCCGGCTTCGCGCGGTCGCTCGTGCGTCTCGCCGAAGGAGACCCCGAGCGCTACCGTCTGGTCACGCCTGAGGATCTGTACGCATGACCTTGTGCTTCGCATCATCGGTCTCCCATATGCTCTCGCCGCGATGCACGATCCCATCTCCTACTTCCAGGCGATCATCCTCGGCCTTACCCAGGGTGTCGCCGAGCCATTCCCGATCTCGAGCCTGGGCCACGCGGTGGTGCTACCAGGCCTTGCGGGTTGGAACATCCACCAGGACGCGCCCTACTTCCTGACCTTTCTGATCGCCACCCACCTCGCCACGGCAATCGTGCTGCTGCTGTTCTTTCTCAAAGACTGGGTCAGGATCGTGAAGGGCATCTTTCGCTCGCTGCAGATGCGTGAGATCCGCGAGGACGACGCCGACGCGCGTCTCGGCTGGCTGCTCATAGTCGGCACGATCCCCGTGGGAATCATCGGGCTGCTGCTTCAAGAACCGCTGCGCAAACTCTTCGCCTCGCCGTCGGTCGCAGCGGCCTTCCTGATCGTCAACGGGATCGCGCTACTCGTCTTCGAGCGCCTGCGCAAGCGCCCGCCCCGTCCGGGCGACTACCTGGGCGACGGCGACGAGCGGATCGCCAAGTTGAGTTGGCGCCAGGCGGGCGCGGTCGGTGTGTCGCAGGCGGCTGCCCTCATACCGGGCATCTCGCGCTCGGGCTTCTCGATGGGCGGCGGTCTCTTGGTCGGCCTCTCCAACGAGGATGCGGCCCGCTACAGCTTCCTGCTGGCCACGCCGGTGATCTTCGCGGCGGCGGCCCTGAAGGTGCCGGAACTGCTCGGCTCCCAGGGCAACGGCGTCCGCGGACAGGCGCTCGTGGCCGGACTGTGCGCCGCGCTGACGACGTTCTTTGCGGTGAAGTTCCTGCTGCGCTACTTCCAGACCAGCCGGCTGAGCCCGTTTGGCATCTATTGCATCGTGCTCGGCGTCGCGAGCACGCTCGCGTTTGCGCTCGACTGAGCGGTTCGCGCTCGACCGATCGCAGGGAGCCGCCGCTCAGGCGGCGCGGGTCTTCGGTCCGCTCTGAAACCAGGCGAAGGCAAAGCAGGCGAGGGCCACCACGAGCGCGGCGATGCCGTGCTTGGTGTGATGGTGGGCCGCTTCGCTACTGGACGCCGACACGTGCCCGGGGAAGAATGACGGCAGCGAATGCGCCGGCTCGACGAAGTACACGATGGCGACGATCACAAGGACGATGCCGAGAACGACGGCCGGAATGACAAGCTTGCGCATGGTGGTGGCGTTCATCGTTCATCTCCCTGAACCCATGCCTCCCTCGGGAGGCGTGACTGGATATTCCTCTCAACCAATGCCTCCCGTGGGAGACACGACCCCTTGGGGGTGTGGCCGGCGGCGCTCATCGCCGGTGAAGAGTAGATGATTGCGGTGATGGTGCCCCGCCCGAAGACCCCACCGCGCATGTTTGAGACGCGCAGCCAAGCGTGGAGCGAAGCCGGGCTCTTGCACGAGGTGGGCCCAGGCGCTGTACGGCGCGCGCGCTGGGAGGCGCTGTTTCTCGTGCCGCTGTTCGTGGGCGTGGTGGTGCTCTACGAAAACCGACGCCCCCTGCTCGGCCTTAACGAGCACGGCCACGGGAGGCTGTCATGGCTCGGGGTGCCCATCGACCTCGTCACGGTCATCGTGCTGCTGATCCTCGGCTGGACGATCGCCCGCGACGTCGGGCGCGCGTTCGGCCCTGCCCTGTTCAGGCGGATGGATCCGGCGGCGGCGGGCACCGTTGGCTTCGTGATCAGGCTCCTCACCGTCGCCGTGGCCCTGGTTGTTGCGCTGAGCATCGCCGGCGTCGAACCGCGCACGATCGCCCTTGGGGGCGCCTTCACCGCCGTCATCGTCGGGCTCGCCGCCCAGCAGACGCTCGGCAACGTGATCGCCGGGACGGTTCTGTTGAGCGCGCGACCGTTTCGGGTGGGCGACCGTGTGCGCCTGCAGGGGGGAGCGCTCGCCGGTCAGATCGAGGGCACGATCAGCTCGCTTGGGCTGCTCTACACAACGTTCGCCACCGCCGAGGGACCGATCATGGTGCCCAACAGCGTTGTGCTGAACGTCGCCGTGCTCGCTCGCGGGCGCCGTCGCGCCGACGAGGGCGGCTAGGAGCCCCCGACCCTGTAGCGCAGGAAGAGGTGCGAGTCGTGCTCGAGCGCGCCCACGAGCTCGAGCGTCGTGGGAGGGTCCAGCTCGGGGCCGCTCAGAATCCTCAGAGCCTCCCCAGTCCCGTCCCCGCCGGCGAGCTTCGGCGAGAGCGAGAGAAACAGCTCGTCCACGAGTCCGTCCGCCAGGAGCTGGGAGTTCAGGTGGGGGCCACCCTCGCAGAGCAGTGTGCCGACGGCCAGACGCTTGCGCAACTCGCCCAGTGCGCGCGGAAGGTCGAACAGGCCATCGCGGGTGGCGCGCACGTAGTCGATCTCGGCTCGACACTCGTGCGGCAAGCTCGCGCGGGAGCTCGTGAGGATCGCCACGCGAGCACCGGGATCGGCGAGCAACGGGATCTCGCTGTCCAGCGCCAGGCGTCCCGAGACGATGCACGCGAGCGGTTGCTCGGCAAGGCCGCGCCTGCGCCGGGCCTCCACCGCGCGCTCGTCGCGCACAAGCTTGCGGTAGCGCTCGGCGCGAATGGTGCCCCCGCCTACCATCACCGCGTCGACCACCGTGCGCAGGCCATGGAACAGCTCTCGGTCGGCGGCCCCGCCGATCGCCCCCGAGCGTCCGCCGAGCGTTGCCCTGCCGTCTGCCGTGCTGATCATGTTGAGCAGCACATAAGGACGCGTGCCAGGCCCTTCGGCCGCTCGCCCGGCGAGGTCGAGCTCCTCGACGAGGTGCTCAACGACCGTCGGCTCGCCGGCTGGCAGCAGGCGTCGCAGTCTCGCCGGTGCGGTCTCTCCCGAGGCTCCCGAGCTACTGGGCGGCGTGTCGGCTCCCAGCTTTGGCCTAATGGACATATACCACTTGCTAACACATCCCCGTATCGACCTGCTACCTTCGTGCAGTCTGGCCGGCTAAAAAAACCGGTGAAAAGCAGTGCAAGCGCTCGCAGGTCGAAGCTCTAGAAGCATCCTCCGCGTAGCAGCACGCACATATCGTGGAGGAAATCACATGCCTACCGGCACAGTGAAGTGGTTTAGTGACGACAAGGGATTCGGCTTCATCACCCCCGATGACGGCGACAAGGATCTGTTCGTCCACCACACGGGGATCAACGGCGAAGGCTATCGCTCGCTGCAGGAGGGCACCAAGGTGTCCTACGACGCGGAGCAGGGCGACAAGGGCCCGAAGGCCGTAAACGTCACGACCATTTGAGCTGCTGAGAGCACTGGGGCCCGGCGTGGGCCTTACAAGGGCCTGTCTCGGCACGGAAGTGCGTCGATGACGAGCTACGCCCACAGCAGTCGACAAGTCATCGGGGCCCTTCGGGGTCCCGTCGACGTTCTGGACGCCACGACACGCCAACGACGTATCGAGGTTGCGATCGGGGTGGGAGCCTTGGCTACGATCCTGGCTGGCTGCCTGCTGCTTGTGGTGGTGGCCGCCGACCGGCCGAGCCTGCTCGCGGCCACGACCACCTCGCATTTCTTCCCGCATTGGATGGCTGGGCCGCTCGGCGGTTTGTGGCCTTCGCTGACGCGCAGCACCCAGGGGTTGAGGTACCTGTTCAGCGGCGCCGTCGTGGTCATGTACGTCAGCTATCTCCTCGGCCTGAAGTACGTGCCGCGACTACCTGCACGCTGGGCGATCGCAACGGTGGTGGGAGTCCACGCGATCATGTTTCTATCCCCACCGCTGGCCCTCACGGACGTCTTCAACTACGTCAACTACGGGCGCATGGAGATCGTTCACCATCTCAACCCCTACACCACAACTCCGATCCTCGAGCCTCACGACGACCCGAGTTTCGCGCTCAGCAACTGGCACCAGCTACTGAGCCCTTACGGGCCGGTGTTCACCCTCGTTACGTTCGCCGTGGTCCCGCTCGGCGTTGCTGCCTCGTTCTGGACGCTGAAGGGCCTGTTGATGCTCGCAAGCCTAGCCACCGTCTTGCTGGTGTGGCGCTCGGCGCGCCTGCTCGGTCGCGACCCCGTCGCCGCAATCGTGCTCGTCGGGCTAAACCCGATCGTGCTCGTATGGGGGCTCGGCGGCGACCACAACGACTTCCTGATGATGTTCTTCGTCATGCTCGGCTTCTACCTGCTCCTGCGAGCGGGCTGTATGCCGGGCGCTTTCGGACGTGGCGGCGCGCGTGCTGTCCGCGCCGGCACGGGCCAGTCCGCGCTCGACGGCGTCGCCGGGGAGGTGGGGAAGACAGGCGGCGATGAAGGCGGCCATGGAGGCGGCGATGAAGGCGGCGATGAAGTCGGCGATGAAGGCGGCGATGAAGGCGCCGCGGGCATGTGGTCGCCGGCCCTAGCTGGCGCCGGTGCGGCGTTCGTGGCCGCCGTTGCTATCAAGGCCTCGGCGGGCATCCTATTGCCGGTAGTGCTCGTCGGGCTCGCACGCCGCAGACGCGATCTTGTGCGGGTGCTGCTGGGGATGGCACTGGGCGCGATCGTGCTTGGCGTTTGCAGCGTGGTGGCGTTTGGTCCTCACTTCCCCGACCTCGCCACACAGGGTCGCCTCGTGACGATGGTCAGCCTCCCCAACCTGCTTGGGCTCGCGCTCGGCCAGGGAGGAGAGACCAACACGATGCGGCTCTTGCTCAGTGGTGTGCTCTTGGTATGCCTTACCGCCTGTTCGGTGCTCGCCTGGCGCAGGCGGGAGTCCTTGACGGCGGCCGGCTGGGCCTCGGTCGCGCTGCTCGTCACGCTCAGCTGGGTCCTGCCTTGGTACGTGCTCTGGATCCTGCCGCTTGCCGCGCTGTCGAGCTCACGCCGCCTGCGTACCACGGCGCTGCTCTTGGGCGTCTATTTCATCGTCGCCTGGGCGCCCGTGACGGGCTATGCGTTCAACGCGATCGGCTTCCACCCCGAAAAGACCTCGCTTGGGCGATTGCATCAGCGCTATGTCAAGGAATTGCTCTACTGATCCCTATGACGAGCCGATTGCCGGTCAGCGGTTGGGGGAGGGTTCGCGCATGCGGGGAGGGGTTCGCGCATGCCGGAGGGTTCGCCCATGCGGGGAGGGGTTCGCCCACGCGACTCGGCGTGGGGACTTCTTTACGAATGGCGTTGCAATAGGGCGTCGGATGATGACTGTAATCTGGATTATGGTTGTAATCTGGGACCTTAAGGAGCCCCGGGAGGACCGCTCATGCGCTGCTCGCCATCGGCCAGCCGCCCGTCGCGACCGACATAGCCGTCCTTGCCACCGGCGCAGAGATAGGTGGCGTCGCCGTCGCCCACGTTGCGCACCTTGCGCAGCGTTGCGGCGTCCACACGCGCGGAGCCTCCCTCCTCGAGTCGGTGGGTTGTGCCGTCGCCGAACTCCATCTCGATCGTTCCGCGATGGACGAAGTAGAGCTCCTCCTGGGTGTCGTGGTAGTGACTCCCACTCTCAAAGCCGGCGGGCATGGTGATCGCGTTGACGCCGAACGCCGTCACGCCCAATCCCTTGCGCAGCTTGCGAAAGCCATAGCCCTCGCCCAGCGCATCCAGATCCGGGGCTACCGCATAGCCCTCGC